>Ga0114918_10001645_pt1 | contig 19961 bp, 43 predicted proteins | sample LantaG_FD_87015 | JGI IMG/M metagenome (GOLD analysis project Ga0114918, IMG submission 87015) | Deep subsurface microbial communities from Baltic Sea to uncover new lineages of life (NeLLi) - Landsort_02402 metaG | ecosystem: Environmental > Aquatic > Marine > Oceanic > Sediment | place... | reverse complement strand
TGTCTAAAAAGAATTAATTTTCCTTTCTTAAAAGTTTTATTTTTAAGGTTCATTTTGATGTTACTTTGCAGTAAACCTTTTAATGTCTCTTCTATTATTGTGTTGTCAATTAACATTTCTGCTCCTAACTATCATTAAACGTCAGCTTCTGCTGAGGCGCCATGTCTTGTAAGTAATTATTAAAGTATAGCCAAAAGTCAATAATATTTTGTTCGGACTGCAATGGCATAACTGCCAGTACGCTATACTCATCGGCATTAATTGCCCTATATTCGCTCATCATAATATCCCAAGCCACTACAAGGTTCTTTGAGGCTGCGTTGTATTTGGGTGGTCTTGTAGGTGGGGCGAAGTTAAATGCTATCCTACCTGCTGGTGAATTTAAAAGATCACCATTATTGGTAGCTAGAAATCTTCGTGTAGAAGGCCTACCATTTTTAGGTCTACGTCTTCGTGCTTTTAATTCTACAACATGCGTTGCTAATAAAGCTCTTAAACCATCTGTACTTAATTTCATATTGTTACCAAAAATATTATAGCTACTAAAACAAAAATAGCAGAAATTATTGCTCCTACAATTAAAGGACCAAGAAAATCTTTTTTAAAATCTTTTTTATTCATTGCCCATTCCAAACGGATCATAAAGTGTCGCTTTACCTTCATGTACAAAATAAGAATATACTTTTGTATTTGGGTAATCAGGACTTAAACTATAAACTGCTCTAACATTTTTGATAGAGTCGTCAAAGAAATGTATTTCATCCATTCCAGGAAGGTTAAGTTTGTCACCTGTTATATATCCTTCGATATGTTCTTTTTTATCTTCTGGATCACTTGAATGTAATCCTTTAAATTCAATCTTCTTTAATAAGCGTTGTGTTAAATCTAAATTATATTGTAAAATATACCTAAAATAAAATTCAAAAAATTCTAAAACAGATGTAAAATTAATACTTCCTCTTGCTGTAACAATTGCTACATGGATATTTGTATCTATTAAACTATCTTTCAGCTTTTCTGTAAAATATTCTAACATTCCTACGATACCAATTTTATCAAACTGCCCTTTTATCTCATTAAACTGTTTAAAATCAATGATATCACCTTCTTGGTTTATGTAATGAGCATATTCAGAGGGGGTGAGTTCGATATGCTCTCCATTTCTAATCAAATCTACTTTAGATTCTGATTTGATCAATGTATCGTCTAAATCAAATGCGTATAATATTTGTCTCATGTAAATATTTATCCAAAAAAAGAGGCTTACCCGAAGATAAGCCTCTTAAATTATTAATATATTATTTTTTAGGTTCTACAAATGCAAATATACGCTCTTCATTAATAAAGATATAATTCTTACCACCAAATTTTGATAGTGGGATTCCTTTATCGTTTGGGAACATTATAAATGAACCTTCTACTGCTTGTTCACTTGCACCTGGACCGGCTTTCATAATTTGTCCTACGCGCCAAACTTTATGTTGCATTGCTTTTGGAATAATAATACCATTACGAACAATTTCTTCGTGCTCACCATCTGTATCAACATACTCTACCATAAGAATGTCACCCGTTACACCTACAATATCCCACTCGGCTGGAATGTCTGTACCTGCGTATGACGTCATGTCAATTGATTTCTGTGGTGCAACACCATGTATTTGGTCTTCTAAACCTTTATCTTTTAAATGATCACCTGTTGTTTTTCTCATAATAACTCCTATTTTATATCAAACGCTTTCTTTACGTTTTTTAAATCAATCTCAAACTCTTCAATATATAATTTGACTTCTCTTTTTGACATTTGTTTACTCTTGGCTATGAAACTGATAATATCTTCTTCTTCCTTCTTACCCTTTTCTTTCTTAACCTTCTTAATATATTTAATCCGTTTTGAATATGTTTTGGGTATAGTTGCAAGATAAATCTTGTACCATTCCTGTTTTGTATCATAAACAGAATATAATCTGTTAGTTGTCGCATTCAACAACTTAGCCATATTAGGTGAATGCATGCTTAACCATCGTTGAAGCATATAAGGATCGAATTCTTGCTCATTCTCTGGATTCTCGAGAAGATTACCCTTCTTTCTATAAACGATATCTTTTAAAAAATCAAATATTATCATAATGTACTTTAATAATTACTACAGGTGGTTTTTCCACCTGTAGTAAAATAATTAATGATTATATCATCTGGAGATAATCACTGCGTACAGTTTCTTCCTCAGCAGTACGATCCTCAGTAGACTTTACTGTGTAATAAGTCTGACCTCTATCATTAACGAATGATGCTTTACGGACATATACCTCTTCGTCGTTAAGAATAGCTCTTGGATATGCTCTGCTTGGTGTTTTGAATTTACGGGTCATTGTTTTTTCCTTTGTTTTGTTTTGTTGTTTGTTATGTTCTTTTGAAAGTATCGGGATATTCAGATGCAAGACCTGGCCCTACCACTTTAACTTTATATACATGATGTACTTCAACAGTATCTTCACCTATACTTCTGCGGTATGTTTGTTTAGACATTATTGCTTCGGCATGTGCAAGAGCACTTTCTATATTGCTTACTTCATATTCAAAATAACCATGGCTTACATATACTTTAACTTTATATTTTTCTTTGCTCATTCTTGGTCCTTTCTTATTTTGTGATATACTTCTGGTTTACATGATTGGATACAATTTCCAACATCTTCGCCTAAACCTCTCGGGAAAGAAATATCACTACAATAATCCTTTCCTAATTTGTGATCCTTAAAATATGGTTTCTGAATTAATTTAAAAACTCTTTCAAGTAATTCAGTTTTTGCTTTTTCCTTTGTTTTGTTTTGTTGTTTGTTGTTTGTTAAATGTAAAATCATAATACTTAGCAAGTTCATCAAGTTGTGATTCATCCTTAACCCACATTTCCCAATCATCAGGGGTGACTTCCTTTTCTTCTACGTCAATAACAATTGTAGGCATTTTAGAAACATCTTTTATAAAACATTGTGACATTATACTACCATCTTTTAGTTTTAAACACCCATGCCAGTGATTTCCGTCTGGTGTTCTTTTAGTATATGCATCACCATAGTATGGTTTTGTATCTTTACCCTCTTTAAATACCGATGAATTTCTTTTATTTTGAAACGTATCCCCATAAACATTATTCCATTCATCATCAGCTAAAGTTAATGATGTTATAGGTTTAAAATCTGCTAACTTACTAAAGAGACTTAATGTAACTGCTGCACTACACCCACTATGTCCTTGTTCTGAAAATACTTCCATAAGTTTCATAACAGCTTTACCAATGTCCCCATTATAGTCACTATCTTTATCGAACATTCCTGCTAGTTCTAATTCTTTCTTTGCATGTTTTATTAAATTACTCATTGCCATCCTTCCTTATTCTTATATTAATATATTATAATAAATCTAAAATTTGTCAAGCATAAATTTTGTGCAACAAAAATATCTTAAGTCAGTACATAAAAGATAAATAATTATATGAAAACATATTATGGATTTATATACTTATGGGAAAATAAAAACAATAAAAGAACAAAGCATCGTTATTATATCGGTCAACATGTGGGAACTACAGATGATGGTTATACTGGTAGTGGTACTATATTTTTAAAATATTATTATAATCAAAACAAAAATGACAAATGGGAAAGAACAATTTTAGAATATTGTAATGAAGATAATCAAGAAAAATTAGATGAACTTGAAACCCATTACATTAAAGAATCTAATGCTGTTGATGATGATATGTATTGTAATTGCAGATTCGGTGGTCGATGTGGTGGTAAATTATCTAATAATACTAAATCAAAAATCAGTAAAGCATGTAAAGGTAGGGTACCATGGAATAAAGGAAAGAAAACATATCCTAGGTCACAAAAATCAAAAGACAAAAATAAAGAAACTTTAGCTAAATCAGAAAAAATTAAATATGACAGTTATATATCAAAAGTTTTGAATTATATTAAAGAGAATGGTTATATTAACAGAGATGTAATGTATGATATGTTTGGTAAATCATGTACTGTCATTACAAAAATAATTAAAAAAATGATTTCTCAAAAATTAATTAAAACAGATACATTTGGTGACCATGATTTAAGATACATTCTTTATGATTCCCTAACCAATAGAGAAAAAATATATAATGAATGTGTTAAATCAGATGGATTAACCAAACATGAACTATTTGAAAGATTTCCCTATCTTTCAGAAAGATATATTCGCGATAGCCTCTGTAAACTTAAGAAAGAAAATAAACTTTCAGATGTAAGAGGCTATCGCAAAAATATATGGAAGGCTAATTAAACAATCTTTGTAGTTGCAATCCAACAATCATTTATCATTCCGTAGAACATTTCAATACACTTATGCATAAACTCTTCTGCTTGTTCATCTGTGAGATTTGTACTATAAGCAAATGCTGGTGCTTTCTTACCTGCTGTAATATTAATTCCTGTATGAATTAAAACAGCTCCATTAATTTCTTTTGCAATACTTACTGATGCTTTTCCAACCAATTGGATTATTCCGCCTTGGTTGTGTTCTTTGTGCACTCTGATGTCATCACCATCAACTTCGATGTCACACTTAAGATAATCAGCAGCAAGGATATTAGCAATACCAGTGTTAAATAAGCGCTGAAAACACACCCCAGCAAACAAAGAAATGTCAGGAACTTCAATACAGAAATTAATGGCATCCTCGCTATAAATAAAATCATTGTTTACCAAGTCCTCCTTATCAACCATAAACTCAGCTTCAACTTTCATTGGAGCTCTAAACGCAATTATATTTCCAATACGTTGAGTCCTATCTTTAAAATGGTCATAAGCAAATCTGCCTGACAAATGTGACCCGTCATATACGTCTATATTTTTTACTATCATTTTTTTCCTTTTAATATTCTCTTGAACATATTTGCATCATCTGTGTAATACTTATCAAGATTAAACTTACTACATTGTTTAGCTTTGACTACTTTCTGAAGTCGTTCTAACTTTTTATGTTCTGTACATTTTTCACGTTTAGTACACCAATCGCAGTTAGTGCCAGTAGTATCTTCATACCACTGTTTGCACAACCGCTTAAATTTTGGTGGTAATATTTTACGCGTTATCTTCAACTACAATTTCTTCCGATGCATCTGCCTCAGTGTTACCAGTAAGGTCATTCAACTCATCAATCACATCTTCAATCTCAAGATTAATTTCTTTAAGTTGATCTTTGTAATCTGAAGCTGCTGATTTCTTCATCTTAGTTACATCCTTGCGAAGTTTGTGCAAGTTAAGCATTTTAGTTATTAGTGTGTCTTTTGTTTTCTTCATTTTCTTTCTCCTCTGGTTTCCATTTAATAAAATTTCTAATGTTTATAAATAAAGCTGGAATCACTATTACTAATAAACCATATGTCGTACCTGATGTTAACACATAAGATACCCAACATAGGCCACATGCAATATTAAATAAAAATCCTTTACGATTTTTGTTACCGACTTTCCATAAGCCGATTAATTCTAATATGCCTGCAACCCAATCCATTAATCCTCACAAGTTGGCATTGCTAAACACCAAACTTCTTTAAATGTTCCATTCTCTGTTCTTTTAAGAAATACTGAAGCTACCATTTCATTATTTTTGATAACTTTTGGTGTATTATTTTCTTCGTCGCATTTAACCAAATAGTCTACAATCTGCTTTTCAGATACTAAACTATCACATAGGTTTGTTAACGACTTAGTCAACTCAAATCTATTTTCTTTATCATTTGGTTTAAAGATAGCCAATGACATTTTAGCTTCTATTGCATCTCTTATTGAATCTCTTTTCTTTTTCATAACTCTCCTTTATATTCAAGAGGATCTGTTACTCCACAGACTTTAAAAGCTGTTAGACGTTCTTGACAGGCTGGGCATTTACCACAACTTGGTTGAACTCCATTATAACAAGTATATGAATCTTCATAAACACTTACATCATGCTTTGCAAGAATCTTCTTTAAAGTATCTTCTTTCTTTTCAAAGATAAGAGGTGTTTCAATTTTGATATCTAAACGCTCTGGTACAATGCCGAATGTTGCTTTATTTTTATTACAATTATGATGTGTTTCGACATATACATCGTCAACAATATTTTCTGAACCCTTAACTGGGCTTGTTCTACCGGCTTGAATAGCCATCTCTAAAAAATGAAAGAATGCTTGTCGGCAATCTCTATAAGCCTCATCATCTTCAGCGCATGCTCCATGTACAATTGCATCACAATCATTCTCTTGAGCGAATGCTGCTGCGAATAAACAAAAGATAGCATTACGTTGAGGTACAACTGTACTTCTTTGATCAGCTATATCAGTTGTTACATCAATATCATGATCGATTAATGAACACCCACCAATTTGACTTATTGGTACATCAAGAACTACTCTAGGTATTTTTCTTTTTTCACAAAAACGAGTTGCTGCTGCATTCTCCTTTTCGAAATGACGTTGCCCATAATTGAAACCTAAGCTAATTATATTTTCTGCGCCATACTTCTCTACGTAATCTAGAGCTATTGCTGTCGAATCCATGCCTCCTGACATGAGTAAAAGCTTCTTTTTTTGTGTGTTTGTTGTATTCATATTTACTCCTTATTTGTTTGTTTGAAGTATATCGGAGAACGCTTTTGTGTATATCGGTTGACTTCTTTATTCTTATTATTAATATAATAACATATATCTAGATTTAATCAAGCTTATTTTTTACTAATTTATATTTGTGCTTCTTTGCAAGTTTACGCAGTTCTTTTAGTTCTGCTTTTTCTTCAGCTTTTACAAATCTTACAATCTCATTTTTTTCTTTTTTAGTTAGTGGTCTATAACCTTGAATACTATCACTGTTAAAATCCCCGCCAGTTTGAAACATTAATTGCTTCCAACCTTCACTTTGTAACTTATTCATTAACCTACCAACATCATGTGCGTCACAATCAACCATTTCATATCTATAATTTTTCATTTTTTCTCCTTATAACAACTCTATAAAGGCTTCTTCTCTTGTTATTTCTGTATAACGTTCATTAAAACGTTTAATAGCTTCATTATTATCAGTTTGTTTTATCCATCTACCATAATGTCTAAAATATGCAATTCCATTTTCTATTTTAAATATAAACGGATAATCTTCTACTGTTAATGCATCGGTCCAATGATAATATTTTGTCTCTTTCATAACAACTCTATAAAGGCTTCTTCTTTTGAAATTTCAAATACTGCATGATATTTTTTGTAATCTTCAACTGTTGTAAGTAGTCTATATTTTTCTGCTCTTTTTGTTAATTTACCTTCATACATGCATGGTGGTCTAGTATATACATCACATGTTTTATCATTATGTTCTATTAAGAGCCATACTGATTGAATATTATCTAATAATGCTTTATAATATTTCATAACAACTCAAGGAATGCTTCTGCTTTAGTTAAATCTTTAACCCAATTACTAAATTTGTGAACTGATGGTTCAAATGTAATCTTAATCCAATTTGATGTAGGTTCAAATTTATAATTATTTATTCTTTCTGCTATTGATGTTCTTTTCCACATATTTGAATCGTTATCAGAAAGAAATTCAATGGCTCTAAAATTGTAATCATTTGGGTTTGGTTGATTATATCTGTATAACTGATATCTCATAACATCTCGATAAAAAGGTCTTCTTTTGAAATTTCTTTTATATAAATACCATGATGGGTTGGATCAGAACAACAACGCCAGGTGTTATTAGATTCAAGATGGTGCCATGTCTTATTATCTTTTGTTTTGTAATATGTTATTCTTTCGCGATCTTCAAAATCATTAGGGGATATTATTTTATTTGCGTATTTATAATACTTTATCTTTTTTTGTGTCATCTGCATCTCGTTGAATTATATCAAGTAATTTACCTGCTACCTTTTGTGCTTCTGGATAATCGTCGGCACATAGTTCTCTAAACCACATATCAACTTCTTTATCCCTTGGGCAACCAAGTTCGGCGGCGTTTTCACAAAACGTCACTATTGCTACTACTGTAATATCTTCTATTGCTATTTCTTTCATTATTCTCCTAACACTCTTATCTTAACCCCACGTCTTTGAAACATATGGTTCGTAGGCCACCAGTCATATTGTTCTGTGTTTTCTTTTATAATAGTTTTTAAAACAACTTCCATAATATTATTTTGAACTATACCCCTAGCACATCTTGAACAAGGCGGATAACCTTTTTCAGAATATATGTAGATAGTTGAATTGGTTAAATCAGAAGTTGCATTAAAGATTGCATTTTCTTCTGCATGAACCGCAAAGTCGTACTTCTGAGGTTTCTCCCAATAATCATATAACATGGGTTCAATGGTGTTTGGTTTAACTGTATTCCATCCATCATCTGATAAACCCTCAGGGAGGCCGTTATAACCAACCGAGAGTATCTTATTACTTATAGGGTCAACAATACATGCACCGTTTTGTGTAGACGGGTCCTTGCTACGTTTTGAAGCTAATTCAGCTACGCCCATAAAAAACTCGTCCCATGATAATGTTCCTTCTCTCTTCATACTTTATATACCTCTCCATTTATTATTTTATTTTTTAAATCATCTACATCAGAAATACTCTTACTCATATATCTCCATTGATTAGGCTTCTGCTCAATTTTCCAAATTAATCTTTCTCTAAGAATATCAGTATCCTCTTTAGACGGCTTCCAATCATTATGAAAGCATTTCGGAAAATCATCTAACTCAATTTCTCTCTCAGCCGCTTTAAAACCTCTTCTTTTTACCTCAGCCTTAACAGCCTTATGTCTTTTATTAAGATACTTTAATTTATGACACCAAAATACCATATGACCAGTTCCTAATTTAAATTTATCAGGTATTTTAGTCTTAATAACATTCTTATTCTTCTTAAGCATGCCAGGTATCATCAATAATTCAACCTGCTCTGCAATCAGCCATTGATCTGTTAGATATTTCGGATTTACACCACAATTACATCTCATTTTTTAACTCCATTATTACATCTCATAATAAATTTATAAAAGCCTCCGTTTTAGATATTTCTTTATATACTTCATCGTCAAAAAGCGCATCTAAGAAAAAATTAATATCCATCTTTGAAATGTGATTATCTTCCCATATGGATATTATACCAAATGGTTTATATAATGTTAATTTATTATCCATGAAAATATAAATAGCATAACTTTTATTATCCCACGATTCAATGAAATATCTTTTTTTCATATTATTTTCTTTCATAATATATTTTTTGTATTGCTATAATTAAATATCCGCAGAAACATATTGCATTTGTTACAAAACTCCCCCAAACACCAAGTCCAGCGAACCCAACCCCAAGAATAATAATACCTATTAAGTACAATATTAACATCCCCCAAGATATTTCTTCTGCTGATTTTTGTTTATAATTTTTAATAATTTGAGGCACTAATGCCGCACAAAATACAACCCCCGAACCCATCATTACAATATCTGGCCAAATCATACTTATATTATACTATAAAAATTGCGGAAAGTCGATAAATAATTTAAAGTAATGTATACAAAAGGAGACTACTATGCCGAAATATGAAAAAGTTTTTAAGAAGATGTTAATTGAAGGACCAGAAGATGTACCAATGTCAGATGGAGAGGCCTATATGAATGGGTTTCAAGAACCAGAAAATGCTGAAGCGTTTAACACAGAACCTAATATGCCTGGTTACCAATCAAAGTATATTGAGAGAGCCAAAGAGTGGACAGCTAAGATTAATGAATTTTCTGACTGGATTAACGGAACAGAATCTGATTCACTAAACAAACAATTTATATCCCTTGATAAAGAAGGAAGCCCATTTGAGGGTATTAGCAAAAATTCAACTAAGCTTACTAAAATAGCTGGTGACCTTGCTCAACTTACTGAAGTTATCAATGGTATGATTCTTTCAGCAGGAAAAGAACCTGAAGCATCTCAAGAAGGACCTTCAGCTGAAGAGAGACCAGCGGAGCAGTTCTAAATGACCTTTGATAAACTTTACGAAGCACAAATGACTAAATATGCCCGAGGGGCAGGTTTTGGTAAAGCTGGTAAAGGCAAAGCTGGCGCTATTCCTAACATGAAGGATAAGAAAACAAAAGCCAAAGGTAAGCATGGTTCTCGTGCTGAAGGTAAAAAGCAAGTACAGGATTATTAATGAATACTTTTAATAATAAAATTAAACAATTAAATGAGCTTTACCAGCCAGATAATATATCTCTTTTTGGTGGACCAAAATATACTTCAATCAAACTAAATAACCGCCTTAAAGACAAAGATAGTATGTTAAATATGATAACATATTTTAATGGATTGGGTATTTTTGTTTATGAAATAGAGTGGGGTAGTGAAAATATGGCAGGTCCTTGGATAGTTGTTAACAAAAAAGATGTTAAAAAAATAATCGAACAAGGTTATGCTGATAAACAAGATCCTCAAGTTTCTCCTGAAAATTATTAAATTACCTTGACCTTTCCCCTATCGTATCTTATAATAAAAATAAGATATGAGATTACCTAGAGAATATATAATACAGAAGTTTTACGAATTTGCTGGTTCCCCTACCTTTAAAAAATATACAAACACATATAATGCTTGTTGTCCTGCTTGTAGGGAAGGTAAATCATGGGGTAAAAAGAAACGCCTCTATTATATGGTAGATGATGACTATATGTTCTGTCAAAACTGTCAAAGAAATTGGAATCCAATTAATTGGGTAATGGAAATGTCAGGAATGGAATTTGTAGAGGTAATGAGGGACTCAGAAGAATATGATTCTACTGAAATTGTCGAAGCTAAAAAAGAACCAGTAATAAGCAAACCTTCTTCTGGTACTTTACCCGATGATAGCATCAACCTCTTCGATGAACAACAAGTATCGTACTATAAAGGCAATAAGGTAGTTGATGATGCTCTTAATCTTATTAAAAAACGTCGATTAGATACGGCAATCAATCATCCTAGAGGATTATTCGTTAGTTTAAAAGATTTTGTACATAAGAACAGATTAATTATCCCATTCTATAATGCAGAGAATCAAATACAGTTTTATCAGACACGTTCTATGTATGGTGAAGACCCTAAATACCTTTCTAAGCCAGGAGCTGACAAAACGGTCTTTGGAATTAGAAATATCGATCCAGAATTAGATTACCTCTTTATCTTTGAAGGTCCTATTGACTCTATGTTTGTTAAGAATGGGGTTGCTATGGGAAGTATATCATTATCAGATGCTCAAGAAGATGAATTAGAGAAGTATAGGTTGTTAGAACGTATTTGGGTATTAGATAATCAATTAAACAATGAAGATGTTAAGAAGAAGGTCACACAACTAATAGAACGTGGAGAAAAGGTCTTCTTCTGGCCTAAGAAATATAAAGACTTTAAAGATCTTAATGAGATTTGTGTTAAATGCAAATTAGATAAGGTTAAACCTGAGTTCTTTATTAATAATGCTTTCTCGGGGATGGAAGCTTTAATTAAGTTGACGTAGGAGTTGGAAGTGAAATACTTTTATTTTGCTTTGGTCCTAAATTAGGAGCCCATTTAGATTTGTTTAAATGTGAGTTATTAATGTAATCTTTTAATACATTAGTCATATTTGGCATATACATTTCAGGATTTGTTTCAGCTTGTTTTATTATTTTTCCAACTTCTTGATTTAAGAAATTATATTCAACCTCATCATCTACTATTTTTGATAATTCTGGATTAACTCTAAGTAATGATAATATTGGTTGTTGTTCAGCTTTAAATTTTGATGTTTCTGGTTTATTAATAGTAGGTTCACTTAATGTTTTAGTTGCATCTACAATACCAGAAGCTAAATCAGCAGCATCCCCTAAAGAGTTTATTAATTCTATAGCAGGTCCTGCTACACCACCACTTAATAAATTTAATAATAATTTTGAGCCTATTTTACCTGCTTTATATAAAGCTTCAACTTTCTGACCTGATTGTTTAATATTTTTAATCTCATCAAAGGCTGCTTTAAACTCACCAATAGTTGGTATAAAACTATAAGCCCCTTGGGCTGTTGTTTGTTGTTGTTGTTGTCTACCTGCTTGTGTAAGTGATGGTATATTGGGAGTTGTAGGCGGCAGAGCTTCATATATCTTCTCATAAGCCTCTTCTAATAATATAGTATCACTATCTCTCATTATTGAGCTACCTGTTGGGTTGGTGAATTTGTATTTGGTTGTCCTACTGGCTCTGCTGGGTTTTGAGCTCCAATGCCACCTGAGCCTGCTTCTTGATCAGGTACTTCAGGGGCTGCTTTTTGCTCACCCATTGAAATTATTCTTGTAAGAACTGCTTTATTTCCTGCGTTTATTAAATTTACCACTGCTTGCATTGCACCCATACCTGTTTGATAAACTGCAATAGAAGCTGCTGATTGATCTTCTGCTTCATTTAATTGTTTAGATGCTTGTTCAAATATTCTATCATACTTGTTCATATTATCTCCTGTACATATTTCTAAAATTTGATTGTTTAGGTTTATCTTCAGTTAATTCCATGTTTTGTTTTTCAACTTCTTTTTTGCGAATCATTTCTTTTTTCTGATTAACTTTTTTATTGCCTTGTGGTGTATCTGCTTTAAAATCTGTCCCTGTTTGTTCAGGTGCCGTCTCTTCTTCCATCATCCTTTTGTAAGCTTCAACTTCAGAGTCTGCATTCTTTTCAAAGTCAGCTACATGGAACTGCATAGCTTTAAGGAACTTAGCTGGTTTGTTTTTAACAGGCCCAGAAACTTCCTCTTCTAACTTACTTTTAAACCACTCATTTTTAAGTGCTTTAAGAAACTCTTCACTGAGTTTAATTTGTCTTGGATACATAACCCTTTTGGTTGATTTTAACACACCAAACGATTCACACATTTCTTCGAATTCTGATTTCATATTTCTCCTTATTTATATTGTACTGTTGGGGCTGACTTATCCATTATATCCCAAGCCTTTTTAATACCACCTGTAAATCTACCAGGGGCCTTTGATGGTTTACGCCAAGACCCAGTTTTTTTATCTCTTTTATATCCTCGATCTCTATAATATCTATTATCCCTACTAGATAAAGCTTTTTTAAGAGCTGCTGTTAATGCAGATATATCACTAGTTGGTGCCGGTGTTGGTGTTGGCTCCGGATCCGGCTTTAACTCTGGTGTTATTGGGCCCGGCAAAGCTGGGTCATATACACTTCTATCTATTGGCATTTTAAAATCGTCTGGTAACCTTTCAGGTATTGATAATGAATTAGCCCATCTATAAGTAGCTTCTTTACCATACCATTCATTAAACGTATTAAAAACCATCCAATACATTACTGCTTCATCTCTTGGGTTTAATCTCTTTGGGGATCCTAATGTACTAAGTTTTTTTATTTCGTCAGGTGTTAAAGCTCTAGTCACACTCATATCATATGCATCTATTATATCCTTTACAGCTTTTGGGACGAGTTTTGGGGGTATAGCTTCGTTTAAAAGTTGTTTATATAATATATCAAACTGTTTCATTAGTTCCAATCGTCTGATGGTTGGCTTCCTATACCTGGTAAACTAATTGACTGACCACCACCAAGACCTGCTCCTCCAAGCCAATCGGCGTCTTCTATTGTATTTATCTCATCTTCTTTTTCAATCTTCTTAGTTTCTTTATAAGATATTGTTTCAATAATACCATTTTCCATTAATCTTCTAAATATCTGTAGCCCAGCTTGTTTAGCTTTATTGCTATTAACTTCAAAAGCTATTGAAACCTTTCTTGCAATACGTTCAATTACATCGTCTTTGGAAAATTGGGTATATGGATCATCCCTAATGATCTCATCTCTTAAAGGTAAGTCACTCATTAAATCTATAACCAGTTTCTTAACAAATTCAGGTCCTAATTCTTTAATGTTTACTTGAGGTTTCCTAGCTAGTTTAGCTATTGCCTCCGGTGGAACTACTATCTTACTTGCCATTGGTGAAATGGCGATAAACTTACCGTCATATTTTTCTGATATAACGTACTTACACATTTGATCAAATTTCATAAAAAATCCCTCAGAATTATCGTTTGTACTTATTACTTAAGTATTTATTATTCTGGAGGGAAATTTAAATGTTATTTTATTGTCTAATGTATAATTCGGCTAGGTGGTTCCATAGAATCAGCAAAGTCTTTCAATGCTGGATCTATATCTTCAAGATCTGGAATATCAGAAAGAAGATTTTCATCTTCCCCAATCATTCCACCATTTTCAGCTACATATAACTTAATCATTTGTATACGTTCTTCTGGAGACCCGAAAAGTTCAATAATACATGGGCAATCTTCGTTTGGAAAGAACTTTCTTTTCTGTGAATGATAGTCTGTTAACATTGCTTTCATGATGTGATCAATTTCTTTTCTAAAAACCGGATCCAAATCTCTTAAACCATCTACAGACTCAACTATTTCAACAGGGTATGCATCAAGTACTGGAATAAAGAATATAATATCATAAAATTCCATTGCATTCTTTATTATAGGTATTTGTTGTTCTATAAAAAGATCAGTTACCTTACCTCTTGCATTTAACCAAAGTGAATAAGCTAAATTGTCAAATATACATCTATCAAAAAGAACTTTAGAATCTTTATCATATAATTGAGCTGTATCAATTAACGCATCCCTAATAATTGTTTGACTTTCTTTATTACCTTCTTGATTAAGCTTTAAGGTGGGGCTATTTTTTGCTTTATCTCTATAAGATTCTGTAGCCTTCTCATACATAGGCCATGTTTCTAAAAAGTCATTTATAACTGTTGACTTACCAGTGTTTTGTGCTCCACTAAAACATATTCTCATTTATTATCCTCATCTTTCTTAATTTTATTTTTATAATATTTAATAGCTGATTCTATAGAATCAAGTTCAACAGCCCCTGCTAAACATCCAATTGCCCAACCTGGTATATCATCTTTCTCTAAATCATTAAGAACATAAACTATTTCTTTTCCTAACCAACATGCAAGGCTAAGTTCTGATATAGTACCAGCACCTTTAAACACTGCTGGATCGAGTAAAACAATAAAATACCTTGAGGTTGCAACATCGTGCATATCAGGCATGATATATTTTTGTTTAATCCACTGTGGATATTCTTCATCTTCTTTATCAAATGGACATGGAAGAGCATCTGGTATAATTATGTTATATTGTTTATGTAACGCTCTGTACATTTTCTTACGCCAAACGCCATGATTCTTATTATGTTCAATTGAACCGCTAGTATATATTGCTGGTCTATTCATTAAACCACTCCTTCATTATTTCTATGTTTTGTGTTGCTAACAATCTATTTGTGATTGGAAGCTTTTGTTCAAAATCTAAAAACGCTTGTGGTTTATCTTTTACCCCAAACGTTTTATCAAACTTCACTGATGCTTGTGCTGCCTGACATGCGGCTGCTGAATCAACACCCCTAATACAATCTATTTTATAATCTCTTAAGCCTTTGAAAAATGTTAATTCAAATGGATTATAAAGACCTAACATATGTAATTGTTTATTATTGTCTTTAAGTTTTGTATAATCTACTTGTGTTTTAAGAAAATGTATTCTAGATAAAGTATAAAGAAATGTTTTCTCATCCATTTCCTCTCTAAGATATTCTACATTCTCAATACCTAAAGTTGTCCACGTCTCATCTGTTAAATCCTTTAGTGTATATTCAAAAGGTTCATAAAGATTCCTATAACCAATACCTATAACATCAATCCTAGGATCTAAAAGAAACTCATTATAACAATCCATAAACTGTTGTTGAGACTTTCCTTGGGCCACAGCCATTACTTTAAAGTTTCCTTTAATTCTACTCTCGTAATATTTACCTAAAAAAGTTTCTGTCTTAGATAAAGTAGCTTCTGCATCAAGATAAGCATCTGGTGCTACAATTTCATCAGCATAAATATCATCTGCAAGGTTTAAGATATCTAAATCATCACTTAGTTTACCTTCGTTGGCTCCATTATCTAAAATCTTATAACCTGTATGTGTATTAGTCCAATAATGTTTATATTGTTTATTCTCTTTACACAGCCAAGATAATATTAGATATAAATCTGAAGTTGACTTACATAAATCTAAATCATATACTGGTGCTATTGTTGCTAACTTCATATTATGTTCCTCTCTTGTCATCCCAAATCACTACTTGCAACCTAGGTGAGAAATGCCAATTGTTTTCAATACAATACTTTGCTGCTTCTTGCCATTTCTTTTTATCAAGAGTACGACCTTCAGGCATTAGATAAATTGTAACGTCTGCTAAGCCGCCCATCATCATTCTTTTCAACCTATTAATATCAGCAATCGTATCAGGACCTTCAAAAACAAACTTCATATAAAATTTTGGTTTCATCATTGTACACCACTTACGAAGTTTACCAATATAGGGACCACAATCATTTTTAAGATGCATTCCATCTTTAAGATCTAATGCATGTAGTTTTGGACTTACAGCATAATGAACATCATAATCATTTAACCATGTCTCTCTATCTGGACATATCATTCCATTAGTTTCAAAGTGATATGTATAATCACCCTGTAGTGCACAAAGTTCCATAATTGTTTTTATCTTACTAAGATATAACATTGGCTCACCACCTGTAAAACAAACATGAGGGGCTCCTAATGTTACAATAGTATTAACAATCTCTTCAAGTGTTACAGTTTGGACCGAATCATCAATCTCTTTAACTGAATACATAGTATCACACCAAGTACATATTGGATTCATATTACATCCAAAGAATCTAATATAAGTCGTTGGGGCTCCAACTGGATTTCCTTCACCACTTAGTGATTTGAATATCTCCGTAATTTTAATTTCATTTTGTTCCATTATAATTCTGTCTCCTTAACAAACATTTTTTCCATTGAATCAACACAATATTTTAAATCTTTAAATTCATCAAAAGAAATCCTTCGTTTATTTTCCATTGCGCTCATTACAAGATTAATTTGTTTTAACCTCCTAGATGCTTTTTCATAAGGAATTTCGTTATGTTCAATTATTTTTGATTTCATTTTTCTTCTCCCAAATTTCCCAGCAGACTTTGCAGTCACATCTAGGTTTAAGTTTTGCTTTATAACTAGGGTGTAACGCGCATTTTTCGTTTACACATTTTTTACAATCTTCTTTAAATAATTTTTCCATTAACCAATTCCTAATGGTTCATCTTCTTCTGGTGCAATTACTACCTTCATGTCTCTCTTTACTAATTTAAGAAAGAAGATTTTAACACGCTCCCAGAATGTTAATTTAACTTTAATACTTTCTGGTTCACCTATTAAATCCAATAGAGGTTTAATAACGTTAAGACTTTCATCAGATACTTCCCACCTGAAGTTAAGATTTGTTGTTTCTATTTTTATTTTCATTTTGTATATTCCGCCCATCCTGTTGTAGTCTCATGTAATCTAACTTTTACAACTGGAAGTTTTTGTTTCTTTATATAATCAAAAATATCTTTTGCCATTGCTTCAGCTGTTGGGTTGTAATCAACAATCTTAAGGTTTACATTAAATTTTGAAAGGCAATCTAGATATTCATTTGGCATATCACTTGGCATAACCAATGCATGATCCCATGAATTAATATAATCACCAATTTTATCTTTTACTGCAGAAAAATCAACAACCATTCCTGTTTTGTCAAGTTTCTTACTTGCGAGAAATACCTCACAAAGGTATGAGTGTCCATGAATTTGTTCTGAACAAGCTGTAGAATAAGCCTGTAAAAGTTGGTGCGCCATTTCGAATTTAAACTGTTTTCTTATTGTGTACATATAATTAATCTCCTATTAAATTATATAATAGGATATTTTTATGATATGTCAAGCAATAATTTAAGATATTAACATTTTTTGTTGCATTATTTTAAAAAGGTTCTGGTCAATACCTTCCATCGTTCTGGATATGGTATTGTAGTCCCCAACTTTGATAGCTTGGCGAACCTTTGTGGCTGAGATGCCTGCAATGCCTGGGTCGTCTTCGTTGCGTTCGAGAATCTTTAATTTAAGTTTTGAATTTATTTGAGGTGGATAAAGATTAATTTGGTTTTGATATGCTGGTGCTCTATCTGTGCCGGCCCAAAGCTCTTTTGGTTCATAACCCATTTCTCTTAGTTCGCTAATTATTTGAGGAACATTAGCTGCTGAGAATTCTACTACGTCTTCTATCTTTGGATTATTAGATCTGTTAATGATTTCTTTTTGTAAATCAAAATCAAATGGGTTGCGTTCTTTGTCTAATGAAGTCTTTGGGCTTTTGACTAAACCTATAACTACAGGATACTTTGCATTCTCTGTCATAGAGTTGTGTCCTTTAGTCCATGGATTAAACCTTCCTATAATAAGAGATACTGGTCTGTTAGCTGGTATCATATTAAATTCTCTAGGATCGAATGGTTTCCTAGCCTCATTAACTTTAATAGCTTCAGAAACAATTTCTTCAAATTGTCTTTGTTCTTCCATTTGCATAGGTGGAACCCCTGCTCTACCATATTTAAAAAGACCTAACAATTGGTTAGCTGGTGCAAAGTTGCCTGTAAATTTATAAGCTTGCCCATCATAGTTAAATACAAAACCCTCGGTGGCTGTTTTTATATTCTCAATTTTCTTGAGTTTTTGGAGTTGTTGTTTTAACACTTGATGGGCAATTTCGTTTCCAGATGCTTCAATTGCTTTAATAGCTTTTGATACATCTGCCTGAAGACGTTTAACTTCCTTTCTATTGTCTATAATAAAGGCGCTAGCGAGCGTCCCTAGCATAGTTACAGCGAAGTCGTGGATTACATCTTCAAGTGGGTAAATGGCAGATTTAATAATTTCTGATGACTTATTATTAATCTCTTTAACAGTCTGTTTTGTGGCTGGGTCTAAATCTTTTGTTAGTGAGTTAATATTATAACCCTTCTCTCCCATTACCTTTTTAATTAAAAGAGTCTCAACATCAGGATGAAGAGCACCCTGTGGAATTATTTTGTCTATGTACTGTTTAACATTAACTTCAAGATAATCACCAATTGTATTATTATCACTTAAGCCAAATCTATTTTGTATACTTTCAATATTTGTTAATGTTTGGTTTAATGCGGCGTCATCGTCAAGTGCTTGTAATTTCTTAATAGCATTTTTTGCTACGTGATATTCATCATCAGCAGTTGCATCTTGCATTTGTGAAAGAGCACTATCAAGTGCTTCAGCGTTTCCAGTAATATCAATATCTGCAACGTCACCTGTTTCCTTATCAAAATAAGCATGTCCTACTTGATGTATCAAAAGTGTTTTCTTATCATAATTGACAACATTAGATGTTCTTGGGTCCATAATCTCAGCGTTGTAATAAACGTTTGCATCAGGGCCGAAAATCTTTTCTTGCTGTTGAGGTGATAAACTACGAACAGCTCTTTCAAATGTTCTAAAAGCATCTACAAAGGCTCTTTCAAGATCACCACGACCAGCGAATTTTGTTGCTAATTCTTCAGCAGTCATACCACCTTGTTTTATGTTGCCTTTATTACGTGCGGCTTTTGCTTTGCCATCTTTAACTGAATAAGATATGAAAAGGTTTTGACCATCGGTCTTTTCTGTTCCTTCTAATCTGCCTTCAGATGCTGCTGCTAAAATTTCTTTTAGCTTTGTAAATGTTAACTCTCTATTATCATAAAGATGGGCCATATGACCTGCGACCCCACCGGAGAGAATAAGTTCATCTCCATAGGGATTATCTTTTTTATACGTAAATTCTTTAAAACTATACACTATTAATCTCCTCAATTAATTTATCATAAGAAATACTACATCTAAAATTCTTTTTTATATTTTTAGTAGCTTCTATTATTTCTAAATTTTTAATATG
>Ga0114918_10001644_pt1 | contig 19963 bp, 42 predicted proteins | sample LantaG_FD_87015 | JGI IMG/M metagenome (GOLD analysis project Ga0114918, IMG submission 87015) | Deep subsurface microbial communities from Baltic Sea to uncover new lineages of life (NeLLi) - Landsort_02402 metaG | ecosystem: Environmental > Aquatic > Marine > Oceanic > Sediment | place... | reverse complement strand
ATAATTAGATAAACAAATTTAATTAGCTATTTGTTCTTCGGTTTTTTCAATAACATAAATATTTCCCTGGTCATCAACAATATAATAGTTCTGTGCATCTTGCATAATATCAGGATATTTATATGTGAAATTGTTATTAATTAGAATGTAATTTTTATATTCATCAAAGAAATATGTTTCACCATCTTCAAGTCTATACATTTTATTAACCCTTCTACCCATTCCTCTTTCATTATAATAGTGTGTTTCTACACTAAAAAATTTATCATATGAATTATCTAACCAATTCATTGAAAAGTTAAATGGTAGCATATCAGTTTTATATACATCGAAGTATTGTTGTGGGTATAACTTTCCTGTATCATCCTTAGTATAAGTAACTACTTTTAAATCAAACTGTTCAGGTACAAAATCATTAACAGTATAGAATCTAACTGATACTAACCAGTTGTCATTAAAATTCCTGGTTGCAGTATAGTTGAAGTTTATTGCTGTTGTATCTTCAATTGTTTCTTGACTTGTTACATTTGTAGATGCATCAAATCTTCTCCATATTGTTCCAACATTTTGTGAAACCCCGGTTATATCTCTAATATTAGAATTAACAGGAATAATCCATTTTCTTAACCAATTTTTAAGACCATTTAATTTTACCTGGACATCTTTTATTGAGTACATACTTATATGATTTCCTTCTTCATCAGTAATATTATATGTTAAGTTCATTAAGTTAGTCTTTTTATAACCAACCCTTTTCGCCATATCTTCACTATATGACCAACCTTCAACTTCCCTATCTAAGAGATCAGGAATAACAACCCTTTTTAATTTATTATAGAGTGGAGAATCTTCATCTATATTTTTATAATATTCTATTAATCCTAAATCAGTATAACCAAAGAAATTAATAGCATTTAGAATAGCTTTATATGAACCTACGAAATTAAAAATTTCTGGATATACAAGGCTCATTTCTTTTCTCTTTCTATTAAGTAATCTATAATCAATTCCTTCTTCACTTACATCAGAATATTTAAATATAAATTCATCTTCTTCAGTTAAAGAAATACCCAACATTTTCATATTAGCTTTTAATCTTTCATCTTCAGCTTCAGTTTCACCATAAATAATAAATGTTCCCATTCTTTCAGGTAATTGTTCTATATCAAAATCATATTCTTCATCAAATGTGTTTAAGTAAGTTAATGCAGAATTAACAGTAATTTTAGTTTTTGTTACATCAGTAATTGTATAATCTTGCCAATCTTCAAATAAGTTTTGTGTATATGCTTTTTGGTCATCAAATTTCATTCTAATTTCTCTACCTACTTGGAATCCCATATCTAATAAATCAATAGAATCAGTAGAATTAACGTGAATAGAACTACCACTTATTACAAAATATAAATCTGTACCATCTGCAGTTCCACTATAATCTACATCATCTACTCTTTCCATAATCAATATTTTTCTATGCACACCTTCATATTTAGAATTATATCCTAAGAAAAGTGTAATAGGTTTAGGTAAAATAGATGCATTATCATCATCAAATAATTCTAATGTGTAATTTAATTCATCAAATACTGTTTGTTGTTTATATGGTGTTGTAACAAATTCTTTTTGTCTATTTGCTTGTCTATTTAATATCACTACATCGTTATCAGCAGTTAATGGTGTTACACCCTGGTATCTTAAATTTTCTTGACCACCCCAAGGTTCTAAGTTTTCACCTGTTAAATCATACATAAATATATCAGTTGATGTATCATCAGACCAACGGAAACGATATTTAATTTCTTCTTCGTTTGATTCTCTTGGTCGTCTTAAATATTCTCTTGAAACAAGTGTTAATGTTGCACCAGTTTCAGATTGCATTGGACCTTGATAAGATAATTCTATCTTATCAGTAAATAAACCAATAATATTATATTCACTATTGTTCATTGGATAATCAGAACCACTAAGGGAAATAACCATTCCTGTTGCAAATCCTATTGCTGGAAAATCTGTTGTGCTTGAATATAAATAATTAGACGAAATCATTATTTTATTATTATATGTGATATCGGTTTCATATGATGAATTCTTATTAACTCTAACTGAAAATTCTATTACATCTACATTTGGTTCTTGTCCTTGAATGTAAAGATGTTCTGTTGTAGTCGAACCTGTTATTGTTGTACCAGACCACATAGTAAAACCATTTTTATTAAATGATTCTCCCCACTTATCAATAAAGGAAACTATTGTTGTGTTTGTGTAAGATGTTGTACCTGAATCATCATTGAATTCCACGTAGTAATCTACACCATTTATATCAATGTTAAATCCATAATCTTGTGCATCATCGAAAACATCTAAAGTAATATCAGCATAGAATGGGATAGATAAGTCATCTGACATATTATATCTTTCATATGTTAAATCTTTTTCTTTTACAAAGAAATTATAAACTGATGTGTTTCCGGATGCATCAGAATAAGTATTATTTGATGTTAAACCTGTTAAATCATTAACGTATATTTCCGTACTAAAATAAGGATTTTGACCTGCATACATCCCTTCTAGGATAAGACTAGTATCTACCCTATACACATCTATACCATTAGCATTTAAACCTGGTGAGTGCTTTATAATGAATGAATCAATCGAATCTGTGATACCATCTTCAGTTATTTCTTGTGTGTATGGTACTATATTAGTAGTTGACATACATCTAACATATGCTGTTGTACCTGTTGTAAAATCAATTGATGGTGTAACTACAGCAATGTTTTGTTCGTGTGGTGATAAAACTTTGTATATTTTATAATCATCTATATCATCATACACAGTTTTATTAAGTTGTGCTATATACATTGAATCACCCGATAAATTTACAATTGTTGGGTGTGGTTCAATATGCATCACTCTTCGTGTGATATTGCTATTCTTTGTTTTATTTGTAAGTCCACTAATGGCTACATTATTTGGATAATTCCAATGAAATAATAAAACATCATCATTTTCATCTAAATGAAAATCATTTTCATCATATATCATATAGTTTTGTAAAAATTCTGAACTATCATCATCAATGTATGTTATTGCTGAAAGTATAATTGCATATTCACCTAAATATAAATTCTTTATAAAATAATCTATGTCATATTCGTTACTATTGTATAAATGATTCCCATCGGAATCTTCAACAATAAACCTACTTCCTTCAACTAAAGATGATGTTGCACCACCTTCAAATGTTGCAAACAATGTTGATCCGGATAAGTCTAATGAAAATTCACCTGCATAAAGTAATGGTCTTTCAGTTAATAATTCTAAATCAATTCTGAATATATCAGTAGTGGTCATTCCACTTATTTCATAATCAAATATACTTGTATATGTTGTTCCTGTTGATTCTATTTCATATACACCATCATTTTCTTCTGTTCCAACAACTGATAGTTTCATATCATATCCTGGGAAGAATTGTGAATGTAAATCCCTTTCAAAATCAGGGAAAGAAATAGTTCTATGTGAGCTTATCGTTAAACTATCTATTAATGGATCATATACATAATTAAATAAATCATTATTTGTATCTGTTGCAATCATTATTGCATTTTTCTTAGCTTGAAGAACAACAAAATATTTATCAGAAGCAAAATCTGTTGCACCCGTTGACCCAGGTGTTATAGTACCTTCAAATGATATAACAGTAGTTACAGGGAATTTTTTATCTAATCTATCACCAGTAATCCATTTTGTATAAAACTTATCACTTTGATTTACTACACTAATACTTACAACACCAATATCTTCATAAGTAAAGGGTGATATAGTCATACCACTATCATTATAAAGTTCATCATTGACAATATCTATTATATCAGTATATTCAATCGGTGCAACTTCTTCCAACACATACATTGATTCACTTTTGAAAATATCGGTACTACCTGGATCGAAAAATAATTTACCGTTCCAAGAACCATTGTTAAAAGTGAAATTGTAAGGGTATCCTTCCTTATTAAAGAATAATAATTTATTTGTGATTGACATTAATAATTGTTTAAGTTTTAACTATTTTTAGTTATATATAAAAATCCTATGTTTTTAAATGAAAATAATATAATTAGAAATTAAAACACTTATAATAAATAATCATTTATCTTTTTTATAAAATGGGTGTTGTTCTTCTATAAATATTTCCAATTCATCATTGTCATTTGTTTTAGTATCACCAAACCATCCTTTGAATTCTTTGGTTTTAGAAGATTCTGTTTTTATTCTATCTTCTTTTTCTGATTTAGCACCAATAAAAGTCATGTTATAAGAATCACCAAACACATCTTTGCATATATTTTCGATTCTTTTCATATGAAAATCAGAACTAACGAATGCTATGTTTTTATAACCCTTTTTATCAATTATAAATTTACTAAAAACTATATTACCAACTGTATCTAATGATTTTTCTTCTAATATAATATTTTTCTTATCCACCCCTAAATTAATCGCAAAATCTTTCATTAGTTCAGCTTCAGATTTCGTTGGGTCCTTTTTTATTTCAAATGGTTTGTAACCTGACATCAGTATCTTTTTTGTATCATCTTTTAGTTCTACAGCTTTTTCTACCCTATATTTAGCATTAGGTGGCATCATACCTTTAGCAGTACCACCACCAAATACGACCATAACATCATATTTTTTCGGATTATGATTCTCATATGTTTTCAAATATTTCAATGTGTTTTAAATAATATTTTATGTGATTATAAAAACCTAAAGTTTTATCGAAACAACTTTTGTTTCAGATAACACTATATATTAAAAAACAATCCATGTTTAATGCAAATAGAGCTGAAAGAGAATGTCGTTTATCAAACATTCAAGAATAAGAAAGAATTACAAGAAATGATTTTATCTATGATTTTAAATTCAAAGACAGATAAAATTCTATATAAGGGAAACCCAAGAGATATTAACTATAAATTAATGAAGAAGGTGTTATTGAAAGATTATACCCAACGGATTGATCCAGAGTTAATCAAAGAAAGATATGAAGATGTAGTTAGGTCTAGTACTCAACAAAAATTCTGTGTAATTTATAAAGTAAGATAAAATAAAAAAGTTAACTAAACAGTTAACTTTTTTATTAAATATTCTAATCTATATTTTCTGAGTTCGTTTTCTTCTATTAGGATAGTCTTTCCCAACGTAGTATAAACTAATACCCATTCACCATCTATACCATTTGTTCTAGCTGACATTTGTGTTATCTGATCTTTTCGAATAAAGGTTGGACATATATGGTCACAAATCATATCAAATATTTTCCCACTATGAAGTATATGTTCAGTTGGCATTTTTCTTTAATAATTTAGCTAATTTTAATATTCTTACATTTTTGTTTGGTGTCCATCCCAAACCAACCACTCTATGTGATTTATCAAAACATTCTTTACATAAATGTTTAATCCACCCACCAGTTGTTTTTCCAACACCATCTGTTGTACCACAGGTTTCACAAGTTATAGATGACATCGTAGTTGCCATAGAAACTAATCCATGTATATAATCATCACCACCCGTATAATAAAAAGATAATACACCGAATTTTTCTTTTACTTGTTTTATATTAATGGGTTCAGTTTTTTTAAATTTTTGGTGATGTTTAATACTACTCATTAATGCATCTAATATATGAAACCAACCATCACCACATTCATACCCAAAAGTAAGTGGAAGTTCTAATTCTTCCATTTTCTTTTTACGATCTTCGAAAAAGATTTCATACTTATTTGTTAAGTGTTGTTGTAATACTCTATTCATTAGATACATTTATTTTATTCATTATTTTATTGTGTTCTTGTTAATAGTTCTATACCTTCCCATTTACAGTTTAAGCAAGTATAACAGAATTTATCATAATACCTGGGTAATTTTTCGATTCTTGCGTTTGTTCTTCTGATTATGTAAGGGTTAGAACAAGGACATCGTAAATTTGTAGATTGACTAAATTCTTCTATAGGTATATCATTAGCAGGTAATGTTTCACCAATTTTTTGATTTCTTCTTATTTTATTATAGTTCATTTTGAATACATTCTAGATTTAATAGTCATTACATTAAATTTTCTTTCTATACTCTGTATTAAAAGATAAATATAAATTTCTTTTCCTTTTTCAATAGCATCATTTAACCCGCTTGACATTTCATTGATTATTGTGCGAGTATTCATCATACTTATGTTTGTAAAATCATCTTCTTCATAACGAATTTGGAGTTGATAGTCTTTTAATTCTTTATCATCAGCCCCAACAATGTGAACTTTACTTAAATCAGATATTTCACTTATTGTAAGTAATGAATCAGGTATTGTTGATACATCATCATCAACATGATTTACAATACCCGATTTTCTTTCATAATTAATATGGTTGTTAATATACTTATAATATAAGTCAAAGTTATCCTTAACACCTATGGATTTTAACAATTCCACGATCATACGATGTCTCTTTATATCTTTTACTTTATCGTTAAGCATTTAACCAATTATTATATTATTTACTTTATGTCTTTTTTAAACATCTTTAAATTTCCTTATTCCACTATCTCTAAATTTACCTTTTTTTACAACAGATAAATACCACTTATTCAGTTCATTCACATTATAACTATTAATTTCTTTTGTTTTGTGGTTTTCTTTTGCTCGTTTTGTTCCTTCTATTTCATTTATCCAAGGATTTTCACTATGTTGTAAATATTCAAGAAAAAATTCTTTCTTCCATATTGCTGGTTGATGGTTAACAACCCATTTTGTATTAACAATATCATTTTTTAAGTATTTATCATCACTACCATTTTTATCATATATAAAATATTTATTTTCTATATTTTGTTCACACATAAACATTAAATAATCCATATCATATTTAATAAAATCATTATAATAAATCGGAAAATTATTTAAACTTTTTTTCATCCACATATCTTCTTGCCAATAAAGTGTGTGTTTATGTGAGATTGAATTAAGGGCTGTTCTTAATCTATCTGACCATTCACCTTTACCCGTCTTTAATTGTTTTAATCCATCAAAAGAAACATCCTTTTCTTCATTGGTAAAATAAATATCAATACCTAAATCAAAATCCCAATGTTTTTTGAATGTTTTATACCATCCTTCCCAAACAAATTCATATTTGTCACAGGTATGTATTATTATTGCTAAATCTTTAAACATTATTCATCCAATTATTATACCATTTATCATCACCGATATTATTAAAAAAAGTTTCTCTTTGCTTTTCAAATTCTATTTTACATTGTTCACAACAAGCAAAATCACCATCAGGTGTAGCTAAAACCATTCTTAATTCATTATCAAATGGGGTTTTATTACAATTTTCATTTACACATTTAGTCATAATATTCATCTGTTATTTCGTAATCACTTGTATCAAGTTTTTTATCTATTTCATCTTTTTCTATTCTTTCCCAAGCTTCTTCTTTTGTGTCATACCAACACGGAACTAAATTATCTGTTCCATCTGAGACTTTAAAAAGATTATCCCACGAAACAGTTTTTTTATTAATTGGGAAAATAAGCCACTTCCAAGTTACTTCTATAGAAGTGTATTTTTTCTGTGCTGCATATTTTTGTGTTTTATCAGCAAATATTACCTTAACTACTCTGTAATTATACATAACTTTTTAATTATTTTTTATATAAATATTCTTTTCTTTATAATATAATCATATTCAACATCGTATATAAAAGACCATATAATTTTTTTACTTCTTTTCCCTCGACCCATTCTAATACCTTTTAATATATTATTTTCGCATTTAGTACCGATATAAATTCCAATACATCTTAAAAAAGGATTTAATATCACTTTTAATAATGATCTATGATTTATAATTTTATCATTTTTATATATTATACCTAATTTTAAATCCATTTTACTGAATGTAAATCATCCATTTCAGTACCACCAGCGTAGGATATAGCACTTTCTAAGCACTCTGATATATAATCCATATAATCTAACATTGTATGGTTTTTCATTGGGTTTAATTTAACAGTTCCTTCAATTCTTTTAGTCTTTTTGGATTGATTAGCAGAAGCACTACCATAAAATTCTTTATACTTCTTACCATCTTGTTCAATAGTTCTACCTGGTGAATCTATAAATGATGATAACATACCACCAACCATACACATATTTGCACCTAATACAACTGACTTTATTATATCAGCGGGTGATTGTATTCCACCATCAGCAACAATATATTTCTTAGTAACTAATGAACATTCGTGTACAACAGATGCTTGTATATTTCTACTACCAAACCCGGTTGTTGGATATGTGGTACAAGCACTACCAGGACCAATCCCTACTTTAATTGCATCAGCACCCCAATTATCTAAATCTCTTGTTGCATCAATTGTAGAAACATTACCTGCTATAATAAATACATCAGGAAAATGTTTTTTAATATGTTTAACCATTCTTTTCATTTTCCTACAATGACCGTGTGCAATATCAATAGTAATGTAATCGGGTACTAATTCAGGTTTAACAATAAGTATATCAATATAATCATAAGCATCTTGATTAACATCAACTGAAATAGATGCTATTAATCCTTTACTTTTCATCATCCTGGTGAATTCTATATTATCTACATCAAATCTATGCATCACATAGAAATACCCATTTTCTGCTAATTTGATAGCTAATTCATCATTTATAACAGATTCCATATTAGCAGGGATAACACAATTTTTAAATTTATGTATTCCGAATTGTGTTGATGTATCACATTCGCTTCTACTATCTACGGTACTATATCTTGGTACTAAATTAATATCTTCGTAATCAAATCTCATATCTTTTCTTCTTTTTATTTTTCATAATGAACTATTGTTAAGTCCATATCTTTTAATTCTTCCATCATTATCAATTTAATTCTATCCCAATCACCACCAGCTAAACCCGCACCAATTAAAGGTAAACCAATTGATTTACCAGAATAGTTGTGGTTAATTTTTTTAAGTGCTAATGTTAAAGCATTATAATCTAAATGTCGGTTTCTTTCACCTACTCTGTTATAATCATATTGTGAATAAATATTAAATACGGTAACATAATCACTATCGTTTAAATAACAAATACCATATGTGTAATTACCTAATTTAGTTATATCACCCTTTAATGTTTCTTGGTCAGCACCATAAGCTTGTGGGAAAGCTTTTTTAATTTGTGGTGCAATACCTTTACCCATTGTACAAAAACAATTACAACCGTGACCAATGAGATCAAAGTTCCCTGCTTGTGCGAGTGTGATTAAATTACTTTTTATTTCTTGCATCAATAATATTTTTAATTTTTAAAGCTCTTTGTTTTACTTTACTATGTAAAATAATGGTGTGATATGCACCATATGTTATAAATTCCCCACCTTCAGTTAAATAAGATTTTTTCATAATATTTTATTTTACCACCGTTGCTATTGCATTATCTCTATTAAGAGTAAATATAAAATTATCTTCCCTAAAATTCCATTTAACTTCAATATATTCTGAATCATCAAATACTTCAGGAAATTTATCTTTAATATTTCTCATTTCTTCAACTAATTCATTAGGAATTTCCATTTTTCTCATACTATTTCTTTCTTTTAGATTTACTTTTAATTCGTTTCTTCAAGTGCGATAACCTTTTCTTCTTCTTATTTAGTTTATAAAACCCAATAAGTTTAGTGTCATCACCGAATAATCTTTCAAACTTATCTATAATTTCTTGTTCAAACATATCTTATCAATTTTTTGTTTCCTTTGTTTTAATAAAAAAATTTTATAAGTTTCATAATGTATAGAAACATTATCAGAATAGAGTTCTTTCCCATCATTGAGGGAAAATTGCATAGATATACTAATAGCATCTTCGCCCATTTGGTTTTTAACCTTTATAGCAGATGATATTTTTTCAACATTATAACCATCATCAGTTAATATATCCCTGTATATAAGATATTCTTTTAAAGTTTTTTTGTCAATCTTTTGCATATCTTATTTAATTTATAATTTCTAAATTTCTGGATAGATTGAAATCTCCTTGGTGAATATGTTAATCTTATTCCTTTGTCATTTAATACTGTAATTGTATTATTATAATCAGGAATATTTACGATCTCATATTTACAACCTTTTGTCAAAGTTGTAATATCTTTCCGTTTACAACCACGAAAAGGTTTCTGTGTTATATCAACACATACTACATATTCTCCAATCTTGTACATAACTTTTTCAACTTAAAATTTCTTAATTTTATTTTATAATCAGGTATAACATTTTCCCAATGTTTATGATATTTTTCTGCTTCTTTATCTAAATCAGGTATTATCCCATTTTTTCTTTGGTGATAATTAATAAGAATCAAACTTGATATATCATCAGGATGATCTAAATAAAAATTATCCATAAACCATTCTTTTAAATTACTTTCTTCTTCCCATAATTTAAGATGGTTTCTAATCCATTGTCCAAGACTACTATGTACCATTCCTAATGCTTTGTGTACATCCATTTTTAACCAATCTTCTAACCCTTCACCTAAATCCTTCTTATCAAGAAGTTCATAGGTTTCATCTAATGTTTTCGGTAAATCGTCAACTTTTATTATCATATTTATCTTTTAATGTTTTTCCGTATTCCATTCTTCTTTCATCTGTCCATTTATTCTTAGATAATGATTCTATTCTATCATCTGTAATAGGTATCAATGTATAACCATGTGTCATTTCCCCTCTAATATCGTAATATTTATTATTTATTTTGGTATATACATGTCCACCACTTTCATATGCTATAGCTTCAGGAAAAACAACTTTGAGTATTTCATAAAACTGATAACAATTACCCATAGTATAAACTGCAATAGCTCCACCAAACGATTGTCTCATAGCTGTTATAAATTTTATTACGTCAACCTTTCCCATAGTTGTTCTATTTTTATTTTCCTTAATATGGGTAAATCTATTTCTTTTATGACAATATTAATAGCTTCTGAATAAGGACCACCAGTTAATACATCGGTAACACCTAATACTTCATAGTTTATGTAATCTTTAAATTTACCTTTACCGTTTAATATTTCGTGTTCCATTGAAACATCATCCCAACTTTCTAAAACAATTCTATGACCACTCTTTTCTTTATATAACAATCTTACTAAAGAGTTGTGTTCAACATAATTTTCTATGAACTCATTCAATTTCATCTTTTAAACGATTTGTTATTTTTTTTAATTTAAAAACTCTATCTGTATAAATTCTACCTTCGTAAGAAACTTCTTCGAATGTTTCTATTCCTATTCTTAAAACTTCACCAAGTGTTTCTTTAACGGCATGAAGATAAACCCTACTATTTTTATTAACAGGAGAATATAAATGATATCTTTTAATACTTTCATCAAATTCTATATATGCTAATTTATTCATATTATAGTAATTCTAAATGTCCTGTTATTTTATCAATTTCATTTGGGTCTGCTGGTCCAATTGCACAAGCAGTTAATGTAATTTTACCACCAAATTCAGTTAATCCTTTATCTTCAATTAAAGAACAAGGGATACCAACTTTTTTAGCTTGTTGATATGCTTCAATTAATTGTGTTTTAGTTCCACCTACTACAATCTTTTTAAATATTTCAGTCATCCAAGCAAATACATAAGGATCGTGATTCTTTGAAATACGAATAACATATTCTTCATCACCCATCATATTAAATTCAAGTCCACCATATCCATCACATAACATTTTCATTGGAGCGTGGCTCCCTTGTGCAATCATTTTCCCCTTTCTCATTTTGGGTTCAGTATCGGTTCTTATTATTATTACTTGTTTTGTTTCCATTAAATATAATCTAAATAATTTTTTAATCCTAATTCTTTAGCATCACCGTAGATGTATCCAACTACAAAGTATATCACTTCATCATCTTCACCTTTAGATAATGACATTAATAAATCGGGTGAGCCTTTCATACCAGCGGGGGAATAGAATACACCCATATGACCAGGAATTTTATCATACCCTTTTATCCAGTCTATTTCCTTTAATTCTTCTAATGTATTTATTTCATGTTCAGTTTCATCGAAACCGCTGAAATAATTTGGATATCTTCTTTTTACTTTCATATTATTTTATATTAAAATTATTTTTATTAAAACTAACGAACATACAAAAATACCACCAAAAACAGTATACCAAAAATCCCACCAATCGGGAATTCCACGAACCATATATTTATCATAAATTAATTCTTTAGCACCACCTATTAGCATTGTAAAAAACATTGCTATCGACATTAATATTATTATATTCTGTATAAAAAATACACTTATAAAAATACTTACCATACTAATTAATACACCTGCCCAAAAATGTAGTTTTTTATCTTTTGCTATTTTCATGCTTATTCTTTAATTTGTTTAATTTAATTGCTCTTAATGTTTGGTTATTTCTTTCCATTAAATGTTTTAATGGTGGTTCCCAATTATAAGATTCATCGTGTACAGTATTATAATCACCTGTTGGTGCTTCATAATATATTACACCACAACGTTTACACCAATATACATTTCTATCTACTTGTTTAATTCCATCATACATTAAACCAGGTATATACTGATATCCTATTCTAAATCCTTTATGTCCAAACCACCAACATTTACTCATTTAATATCTTATCTATTTTCATTTTTCTTAAAAGTTTATTATCAATAACTAAATGGTTATATTCATTTTTGGTTATTAATACATCAAAACATTCATCAAATGTATCATATGCACCCCACCACCTACAAAGTTTATCAAAAAGTGGTTTATTTTTAATATTAGGAAAATAAATATAATAACTCCCATCATATTTTGTTACTGACATTATATCCTTTGCATCCATATTAAATTTTATCGTTGACATATTATTTACTTCCTGTGTGTCCAAAGCCACCTTGACCTCTTTCTGTATCCCCTAAATCTTCTACTGAATCAACAATAACCCATTTAAGTTGTTCAGCTACTTTTACAACACCTTGTGCAATTCTTTCACCATCTTTAATAACAAATTCTTTACCTGGATCAGTATTAATAAGGATAATTCCAATTTCACCACGATAATCAGCATCAACTGTACCTGGTGAATTAGCGACCATAATACCATTTTTAAGTGCTAGTCCACTTCTGGGTCTAACTTGTAATTCATAATCCTCTGGTAGAGCTATATGAAGTCCTGTAGGTATTAAAACCCTTCCACCGTTTGCGAAAAGTGTTAATTCTTTCTTTTCATTATCATAAGCATATCCACCATTTCCTTTAAAGTCATCAATACTTTGAACTTCATTAAAACTTGCTTTAAAGTCAAACCCTGCAGAATTTAGACTTTCATATTGTGGTAATACTTGATTACCTTTGTTAAATACTTTTACTTTAATACTATAATACATATTTTATTATTTCTTTTTATCCTTATACTCTATAAGGTATCCTACATCCATATGTGAAAAAAATACACCCCTACGGATTTTACCCCTTAATGAAAAGGGTTTGAAAATACAATCTTCATAATTTTCCAGATGAAAAACAATATCATCTGATATTTCATCAATTGCTTTCTTTACAAATTTATCTTCTATTTTTTCTTCGTTTGCTAAAAAAGAGAAAACACTAATTGTTTTAAAATCTACACCCTTAAAATTATTAATTGGTTCAACCGTAATTTTATCAAGTGCTTCCATTCCCGCTGCTATTTTTAATGTCATTGGTAATTGGCTATTTCCCATTTTTCGTCTTTTCTATTAATTTTTTTAATAATTTACTTCTTGAATAATTATATGCTGTTTCTTTATGAACACTTAATTTAGAGGATGTTCTTATTTCACTTTCTGCTTCTAACATAATCTCTAATTTTAAAACTTCCCCAACTTCTTTAATAACCTGTACATCAATTACTTCAAATAATTCACTATTATCAAAAAGTTTATCTTTACATTCCTGTACAAAATTAAATACCCTTTTATCGTACATTTATTTTAGAAACTATTTTTTTAATTTTTTTCTCTCTACCAAGTATCTGTTGATAATATGAATCTAAATATCTAATTACTTCTTCTTCAGTACACCTTTGATAGTAACCATTTATATCTGGTTCACCCCTTGGTATATGTTCATATAAATCTAAATAATGATAAATACTCCATTTACCATTTGCTGACATATTCCCACATAAAATTTTCTCATTATTTAAAGTTATAACCATATGGTCAGGTGTAGTATAATCAACAGCACCGATATTAGTACTATTACCATCATAATCTTTCGGATATACCCAGTGACCTTGAACATTATAATGACCATTACTTTTTAATTCAATAGTTGCATTAGAATCAGGACCACATATATAATCTAAATATTCTTTAATCTTCTTCATATACTAAATCTTTTATTATACCGTGTTTTTTAAATACTTTAAATACTGTATTCCAAAACTCATATTTTTGATCCAAGCTAACAGCATGAAAGAAAATTGTTCCGTTAAAAGGATTAGTTGATAATTTAATATCTGTAACGATTAAATCAGGTACAACATTTGACCAAAAATAATCCCAATATCTTTCACTTACATTTAATCCAAAATAACCCCAAACTGAATGTGAATCTTCGTCACCTATTTCAAGTGTGGAACTAACACCTTCACAACTATATTGTGTTACTATATCGGGATGTTCATTTAATTGTAATATAAATGGTTTAATAAAATCATCTAATTCTTCATAGATATTAAATAATCTTTTTTGTTCTCCGAATTTTTTAGTTAATATTTTCTTTGTTGACATTAAATTCCTTTCTTATTTTTATGTGGACCAAAGGTTTGGTTATTGATCCAATTAGTTCCTTTTTTCTTTACTTTTGGGGTTTTATCCTTTTTCCATTGATACCACCCATAAATGTTAAATGCGAAAAATACCACCCATAGTATTAACGACTGTGGATTCCACATATTAATAAAGTATATTATCCATAGTACATTACTAACTAGCCACACAGGCCAACACGATATAAGTTTTTTTGCATTTAATACAATACCAATTATTGATAATATTGTTGCTATCCATCCTATTATTTCCATTATATTTTATTTGTATTTTTTAATAATTGTCTACGCTTTTTATTGGTGAATCTTTTTATAAATTTTTTACTATCACCTTTCAATAGACTTTTTAATCCTTTTTCCATACCTGACATTTTATCAGCTCTGTGTGATTTTCTTTCAGGGTGATGTGATGTTAATGAGTTTGTTTTTGGCATTATCTTTTATTTTGATTTTATCCAAAGAGATCGTAGTTAGTGAAGTCTTTAGTTTCGTTTAATATATTATCCCTTACTTGTAGAATATCACCTAAACTACCAGGTGTAAACATATATGTCCACCTTTCACCAGAAACAAAATTAGAATTATCCTTTTCTTTTTGTTGTCTTTTCCATTTATTTATTTCTCTTAAATATTCTTTATCAATAGTAAAGGTTTTCATCGGTTTATTATATTATTTATTTTTTTCCTTCTATTTTTATAAATTATTTCATCTACAGTTTTATCAATAAAATCATTTATGATTTGTTCGTCATCAGTTCGGTTAAACTTCAACATATCAAACCATATTGCATCATTATTATCGAAAACTTTTATAATAGGTGCAAACGTTTTTGGATCAACTAAATACACCAAACTAATTCCATGTGAATTAAGTTCTTCTTTTGTGTATTTACCAGTTACGGGTGTTCCTAATATTTCACTCATCTTTATATCCGTATCCATCTAATTTTTTAGTGATGCGTTCTAATTTTTCTTTCTTATACTTGTCAATAAGTTCTGAATCAAACATTTCTCTCATTTGATTAATCATATTTTCAACATCAGCTATTTCTTCACAAAGATGATCATATGCTTTAAGTTTAGTTTCATCATCTTTATTATACGATCTCCTAAATTTAGATATAGCTTGTAAAAGCTCACCGATTTCTTCAGTAACCATATTCAACTGAGATTCAACACCCCAAGTTTCTACAATTCTTTTGTAAATATTTTCTTCCATAATTGATCTTTTCATTTAATATATAATGAAATGCTAATAAAGTTGACTACATAATATGATATATCACAGGAATAAGTATAGATTTAATAAAGAATCGTTGGAATATGATAAAATTCCAATAAAAGGAAGGAAAATAGTTAGTTATGCGATGTTGATTATGTTGTTAACCGTAGCTTTATTTTTTACTTTATCTACTTTTTATGATACCCCCAAGGAAAAGAAATTAAAAAAACACGTGGAATTGTTAATTTCTGATGTTTATATTTTAAATAACAGGATTGATGGTCTAGAAGATGTTTTATCTGATATAGAAACAATGGATAGTATTGTTTATCGTTCTATTTTTGAAAGTGATCCTTACTATAGAGAATACGAAGATAAATTTGCTGATGTTGATAGTATTTATAAAATGAATTATATTGATTTAGTAGATGTAACACATAAGAAAATAAGTAGATTAGAACAGAAGATAACTGATGAATATTATGATTTAGAACATCTTAAAGAAATCAGTATTGAACGACAAGACTATTTAATATCTGTTCCTTCTATTCAACCGATTTCTAACAAAGATTTAAGAAGAACTGCATCAGGATGGGGATATCGAATCCATCCTGTTTATCATATAAAAAAATTCCATTATGGTCTTGATTTTTCAGCAAAAACAGGAACACCAATTTATGCAACAGGGAATTCGAAAGTATATTATGCTACTTATAGTAAAAGTGGTTATGGAAAAGTTGTGATATTAGATCACGGATATGGTTATAAAACATTATATGGTCATATGGATAAAATATATGTTAAACCAGGTGACATTATTCATAGGGGTGATGTAATAGGTGAAGTAGGTACAACGGGTGTATCAACAAGTCCACATTTACATTATGAAGTTATCCAATATGGTAGAAAAGTAAACCCTGTTAATTACTTCTTTAATGACTTATCACCAGAAGAATATGATAGAATGATTAAAATTTCTTCCAAAATGAATAGAATTTACGATTAATTTTTATATATTTGTAAAAACTTATAATAAAATGTAGTATATAAAAAGGGAATAGTAAATTTTATATTATGACAGAATTTGATTTAAAGACATATGATCTCACATTATTAAGACTTTATCGAAAGAATAATGATGAAGTGGAAAGACTAATGAACGAGTTAGAATATTATATGCTTGAAACAACAGAAAAAGACAAGTACCTTTATTTAGTCGCTGCTAACAAATTCGATATTTATATTGTTTGGAATAAACTAAAAACTAATTGGTCACACGATAAAATTGGTATATTATTAACAAACAGCCTTAAAGAAACAACATATATGCATGCTTATATGAATGGTTATAAAGGTTTAATGGATACTAGTTTTTGGGAAGAATTAAAAGATGTTGTTGGGTATTATAAGAATACCAAGAAATTCAGAAAAGCATTATTGAAGAAAGAAGCTGAAGAAGAAATGTTAAATCCCAAAGAACCTACTAAATTAACTATTGATGATGTTTTAAATAAAATCAACGATAGTGGAATAGATAGTTTAACAGAAGAAGAAAGAAAAATACTTAAAAATTACGATAATGAAAATAACTAGAAAAAATTTACAATGGTGGATATCAGGATTGCTTGTAATCGTATTAGTAGTTCTCCTATTTATCCCAAAAGATAATTGGGTAAATAATGAACCAAGCCAAGTTACAATCGAAGCTGATTATATATCATTCGATCAAGGATATTGGAAGGGTGTTAACGATATGTTAGTATACTTTCAAGAAAATAATTATTTAAGAAATGATACTTCAATTAGTATTCATATGGAAGATTTAATTGAAATGAATAATAAGCAAAGAGAACTCTATATGATTAAAATGAAGAGTAGATAAAACCAATTAATTATGGGAGAAGATTATATATTAACAACCTATGTAGTACAGTTGTTCCACAGAACAGCTAATTCGGATTCATTAGTGTCTGCACTAAGACATTTTATGTTTGAAGATAAGAGGAACCCACTTTATATGCACGTGTATGAAAACACGGTGTTTATTTATTCCATTCACGATTTTTGGAATATGAATTCGTTATCAATGATAATTAGATCACATTTAATGGGTGATTATTTTATCATTTATGAAATAGATGAATATGATGGTCTTTTACCAGGTATTGTATGGGAAAAGAAAAAAGATGCAATGAAATATTATCGAGATAAAGGACAAGTATTAGGTAAATATAAAAGGAAATACATCTTGGATAAAGTTCAAAAAAGAAGTTTCTTATCTGATTCAGGTGATGAAATTAGTACATTAGAAAATGCAGTTAGAAAAGAAGTTGTACATGAAGATGAAGAATTGTATGATGACGATTTTAAAAAAAATATAAAGAAATTAAGTAAAGACTAGATTGATTCTAGTCTTTTTTCATATGTGAAAAGATATGTGCAATAACATCAACAGTCCAACCATTCCCTAACATTTTTCTTCGTTGACTTTCACTTACATAGTTAGTATAACCATCTGGAACATTTTGAAGTCTTTCCATTTCAGTTATTGTAAGGAATCTATAATTATAATCTTTATCAACAACACAATCTAATTCCGATTTTACTGTCACTAAACAATTACATTTGTTCTTCTCGTTTATTCTATATTCTTTATGATTAACACCCCTTGGTGTTGTATCCCTTCCTAATAGCTTTCTAAGCTCCCTACGAGCTCTTTTACCTTCTTCAGTACGTGTTTCATAGATAGTGTATGGGGGTTGAAATTTGGCTTCTAAAATGATATTCTTTTTATTCATTGCTTTAAGCATACAAATACCGTTTTCATCAAATTCAACTTTTGTTCCACCGATACCATCTTCTAATATATCACCGATCTCAATATTCTTATTTATTGGTATTTCAACACCTGGTATGTTAGTCCAATACAATCTTCTTCTGTGCTGAGCTGATTGTAATTCACTATTTATTTCAATGGGTTCTACACCAAGATAAGATGATATGAGATCAACCCATTTCTTTTGCATCTTAACATTTTCTAAAAGGAAATACTTAGGTTTGGTTTCTTTTAATATTCTTACAAATTCAAAAAACAATTTACTTCTTGGATCATCAAAATTCAATTGTTTCCCTGCTATACTAAAACCTTGACAGGGTGATCCACCATATAGTAAATCTATTTGTGGTAAATCAGAACCTTTAAGTTCAGTAACATCACCAACCTGGATTGTATCCGGATAATTAGCTTGTGTAACTTCAATAGCGTGTTTATCTATTTCAGACGAATAGTAATTATCATATTTTATTCCTAACTTGTTTAATGCAATTTAACCGCAACTCATTCCATCGAAAAGACTTAATATATTCATTTTATTTTAATATTTTTTAATATGTGTTCTATAACTTTAACTGTCCATCCATCACCTAATACATTCATTGCTTGATTTTCACTTAAAATACTTGTGTATCCTTCAGGAACAGTTTGTAATTTTTCAAAGTGTTTACTGGTTAATAATATTATATTCCCTTTATCATCAATTGTTTTTATTTTCTTGTTACTTGCTGTTAATGTTGGACCTTTACCATTTATTCTATAAACACGATTAGTCATATCAAAAACATTATCCTTTACTATGAATTCTGTAATTGGTAAATCAAAACTATCATCAGTAATAGATAAACATTTTTTTAATTTATACCATATTCCAGGTTCCGGAATACTAAAACAATCATCCGTTCTAAACCAATGATCAACTGTTGTTTTCTTAACACCCAATTCTTTTGAGATTTGAACATTTGTTTTCTTTTT
>Ga0114918_10001643_pt1 | contig 19973 bp, 7 predicted proteins | sample LantaG_FD_87015 | JGI IMG/M metagenome (GOLD analysis project Ga0114918, IMG submission 87015) | Deep subsurface microbial communities from Baltic Sea to uncover new lineages of life (NeLLi) - Landsort_02402 metaG | ecosystem: Environmental > Aquatic > Marine > Oceanic > Sediment | place: Baltic... | reverse complement strand
GCCGGGGGTCGGTATACACGGGCTTAACGTTCTTGCCGAGGATTGCGTTGACCATTTCAATGACGTCATTTACGGTTACAGCCTCTCCGCAGGCGATATTGACCACCTCGCCTGCTGTGTGCTCGGCACGTGCAGCAAGCAGATTTGCCTCGACCACACTGTCAACGTAGGTGAAATCGCGGCTCTGCTCACCGTCGCCGAAAACAGTAGGCGGTTTATCATTCAAGATAGCCATCACGAACGCGGGTATGGCGGCGGCGTACTGACTCGTCGGGTCCTGACAAGGCCCAAAGACATTAAAATACCGCAGCGAGATAGTTTCAAGACCAAACACCTCGCAAAAAACCGAGCAGTAGTATTCACCAACGAGCTTACCGACGGCGTAGGGCGAAAGGGGGCGGGGCGGCATCGTCTCAACCTTTGGCAGGGTCGGCGTGTCGCCATAAGCCGACGAACTTGCCGCATAGACAAAACGTTTCACGCCGGCGTCACGGGCCGCCAGAAGAAGGGTAAAAGTCGCATCAACACAATGTTTGTGTGTAAGTTCCGGCTCATCGACGCTGCGCGGTACGGAGGGCAGTGCGCCCTGGTGGAGAACGACATCGATACTGTCCATAGCCGAACGTGCGACGTGCTCATCGCCCATATCGGCCTCGATGAACTCGATATTGTCAATGACAGGAGCAAGATTACTTTTTTTGCCCGTCAGGAGGTTATCAACAACTCGTACAAAACAGCCTTGCGAGACAAGTTTTCTGCAGATATTCGACCCGATAAAACCGGCTCCGCCGGTGACTAAGAACCTATACATGAAGAAAAACCTTTCACAAAAATCTGCCGGATTAAGCCGCTCGCGTGGGCTAATCAGTGCGAGTGAGCAAGCTGTAATCCCTGATATTGCCGATAAGTCTTATACTGCTCTCTGAAATAACCGCCCTTCATAGCCCTTACTGCAAAGAGCACGCAGCCGACTATTGTGGCGTTGACCTCTTTCAACTCTCGAATGGTTCTCTGGGCGACGCCTCTCCTCGTGGTCTCGGCACTAAATACGAGGATGGTGCCGTCAACAATTCTCGCCAGCACTTTCGCGTCGCTGACAAGCAGCAGAGGCGAAGTGTCGATTATAATATAATCGTAACTCTTGCGTAGGTCCGCGACAAGCTGTTCCATTCGATAACTGCTGAGCAGCTCAGCAGGATTGGGCGGCAGCGGCCCGGACTCAATAATGTCAAGCCCGTCAATAACGCCGGTCCTTCTGGCATCATCGTAGCTGCACATTCCCGTGAGCAAGGAGCTCAAGCCGGATTCCGACCGGGCGACTTCCGAGTCGGCCTGTTCGGCCTTCGGAAACAGCATTTGCAGCTTCGGCCGTCTGAAATTGGCGTCTATGAGCAGAACTTTCTTGTTCTGTGCCACCAAAGTCGCACTAAGATTCACGGCCACGGAACTCTTGCCGTCGGCGGGCATAGCGCTGGTGACAAGCAATACCCTGTTACCGTCTGCAGAACCGGAGAGCCTCAGGTTAGTACGGAAACGCCTGTACGACTCGCTTATAATGGAATAAGGCGCCTGGCGAACAACATGGTACATATCGACATCTCGCACCTGAGCATCTTCGGCCGCATCGGGAATAACGCCAAGAAGTGGTATATGCAGGTATCTGCCAACATCTCTCGGCGTCCTGACAAGGTCGTTAAGCAACTCGATAAGGAAGGCAAGGCCCACACCGAATATCAAGCCTAACATTGTTCCGCCCGGGAAATAGAACTCCCACCTGGGAGAGCTGACGGTCAGCGGTTGCTCAGCCAGGCCCACTGCACGAACCTTTGGTGTCTCCGGGGCGTCGTGCATTATCTGGAGCTTCTGTATATTTCCCTTGATTGCATCAAGCATCAGTTGTCTTTCATCCCTTATCTTTAGACGCTGTGCGTATTGGATTCGTGCTGCATCAAGCTCCTTTTGTTTGGCCTCGGCCTCTTGTCGCATCCGCTGCAGCTCTTTCATCTGTTCCTGCATAACCACCAACTGGTCCCGAGCATTGCGGACCTGTGCCTGGCGGACCTGGTCGCCTATCATAGCCTTACGGGTTTGCCTTTCCTGCCTGACCTCCTCTATGAACTGCTTTATCTGGCGAACCTCCCTGTGGTTGTCGCCGAATTTTGACAGTCTGCCCGCCAGGACCGACTCCTGAAGGGCAAGCTGCTGTGCAAGGGCAACCAGAACAGGGTCGGTTTCTATTTGGTGCTCTATCTGCACGCCAACCGGACCGGTGGCCAGTTCTGTAAGCTCTCCTATGGCGGCCTGCATTTGCCTGATTTGCAAAAACAGGCGGTCCCGTTCGATTTCCAGATTATTCAACTTCAACGTGATAGTATGCTGGAAAAAACGGCCTCCAGTCTGCTCAAGGTCCGTCAGCTTGGTGGCGTCACGGACATCTTTCAGCGCCTCTTCTGCTGCTCGCAAATTTGCCTGAACCTTATCGTGCTGCGATTGAAGATTAGCCAGTTTCGTTGTAATCTCACCTTTTTCTGTTCGTCCGTGCTTGACGATGAACAAATTCATCATCTCGTTGACTATCTGCGCCGATTCCTTCCTGCTGCCGCAGGTCATCGACAGCGACACGAACTCGCGGTCTCTCTCGGGATAGGCCCTGAAATTGTCCTCCAAATCCTCAAACGCTTTTTTGATACAGCGGTCCCTGTTTGCAATTTTTCCCTGTTCGTCGTATTTGGCAAACTGTTTGAACCACTCAGTATCCTGAATAGTGTCAAGTCCGAGCAGGTTTTGCAGACTGCTTTGCTGGTTTATAAGTGCTGCGATAGAAGAACGATAACTGTATTGGATGTCCTTCTGAACAAAAGGCGCGGTAATAAGCATAGGGTCGATATCAACAGGGGAAAGGACTTCAAGATAGGTATAGGCCCTGTACTTTGGAAGATACCTCAGCAAAAGGTACCAGGCTGCACCACCTGCGATGATACCGGCTACGGTCATGAGAATGACAAGCCACACATGCCGGCGGAGAATACCTAAGACTTCCTTAGGCGTCAGTGTGACCGAAGCAACTGGCGGTCCCGATGCCGGCGGCCTGACCAACCTGTTTACAACCCTCTGGTTCTGTTCCATCATTTCAAGTACCGTTGCATATAAAAGCTAAAGGGCTCAACTCTTAATTCTGCGTAATGTCCTGGCGCTTAAGGCGTTCAATCGCGGCGTCTATGCGTTTCTTCGCCGGCTCGGACAACTCGGCCGCCCCCTGTTCGAGGGCCTGCTTATATGCGTCAAGAGCCTCTGCCTTTGCACCAAGTTTCTCCTTTGCCATACCTAAATGCTCGTACACCTCAGGCGGCGCCGAAGTGTTGCTCTGCTCGTACTGCTGCACGGCGGCCTGCAAGAGACGGTCGGATTCGGCATACTTTCCGTTTTTATACAAGGTATAACCATAAGTATCCATAACGCCGGCATTGTTCGGCACCACTTCATAGGCGCGCCCGGCATACTCAAGAGCCTGCGGTAGCTTCTCGTTGTTCTCGGCCAGCAAATAAGCCAAATTGTTCAGAACAATCGTATTATTCGGCATTTTAGCGATGAGACTTTCGTACTGACTGATGGCCCTGTCGAGGTAATCCTTATCGGAAGTCCTGTTAAAAGCCAACGTCAGGACTTCTGTTTTCTGGATTATCAGACTCGTTCGCCGCGGGTCATCGGCGCCGACTATATTGATGCATTTGTCAATGGAGTCGACGGCTTTGTTGTACTGCCCTTGGCGTTTCATCAGACTGAACATCGCCAGATTGGCAGCAAGCGAATCAGGTTCAGCTTCGAGCCTCTGGCGGCAGTAGTTGAGAACCCCCTCGGCGCCCAGCAGCGAGTATGCCCTGGCCAGGATGTTGGTGGCATAGACCTGGCCTTGACCCGAAAAAGCCTTTGCCAGGGCCGTGCGACAATATTGTGTAGCGGTCGTTTTGTCACCCAGCTTCATTTTCGCCTCGGCCATCCCGACATACGCAACCGGCGCCAGATAATCATCGGTATGCCTTGAGGCAACTTCAAAGACTTTGTCCAGCTTCTGCGGCACCCATTTGCCTGCCGCAGCGTCCGGCGTTCCGGCGCCCGAAACAAGCGCCCGCAAATACCCGTCCATCGCCTTGGATACCTGCTCGGCGTCGGCGCTTCGGGCAGTGGATTGCTCACTGCCGCCGGCTATTTGCAGCGCACGGGCGTACAATTGCTCCGCCTGGCCATAATCGCCGGCAGAGACGGCAAACGCTCCTGCCCTGTTGTACCAATAGAGGCTGGCGGGGAATTTCTGCAGTGTCTCCTGGTATAAACGCTTCAGTGCCCTGGTTCTATCAAAACGGAGGTAAACCTGTTCAAGCAGCTTTCTTGGCCCACGCCCCGATGCCGCTTCGTCGGCCGAAGCCTGTGGGTGGTCGACCGCATTTTTCAGTTCGGTTATGGCGTCATCAACACGATTGGCCCGCAAGTACGCCCTGGCAAGATAATACCTCGTATCGGGCTCGTCGGACAAAGACTTGCTTTCTCTAAAGTCGCTGATAGCCTGGGCATAATCACCTTTTAACAGGCTTATTCTGCCCCTCAGTTGCCAGGCTGTTGCATTGCTCTGGTCCGCTGTGAGATTCTGATTTACGAGGTCAAGTGCCCTGTCGAGGCGGCCCTGCCTCATCACCAACCAGGCCTCAAGCAGCATGGCCCTGGGCTCATCGGGGAACCTTTCCCTGAAACTTTCGACCTCGTGTTCGGCCTCCTTGATGAGACCTGTTCTAAGGTAAGCCTGAATCTGGAGAAGATGATTATCAATGCTCTCTTCGATAGACAAGAGCTCCTCAGAGTATTTTTGTACGGCCTGTTGGTCTGCTGTTTTTTCTGCCGTGAGTAACAGGCCCCTGACAACCTGGACATCCTTCGGGTTTGCCTGGTACAACTGCTGGAGCACCTGTCGGGCCTGGGTAAATTTGCCGAGTTGAAAATAATGTACCCACAGTAAGCTTTTATCCGCGGAGCCCGCCAGCAGCTCTTGCGCCTTTTGCTCCTGGCCGGTAACTCGATAATACTCAGCCAGAGCACCAATTACAGTCTTGCTTTGTGGAGCCATAGTCAGGGCCTGCTGAAATGACGACTCGGCAATATCAAACATAGCGTCTTTACGTTCTGCACTGGGCTCAGCAAGGCCCAGCTTCGTCGCCATTCGGCCCAGCAGCAGCGCAGTTCCAACACTCGGAGCGGCTGTTTGGAGCTGCTGCAATATAGCCAATGCCTCTTGAGGACTTTCGTCACTTATATATTCGGCATAGAACCCGCGCAGTTTCAGATTCTGTGGGTTCAGACGTACCGCCTGGAGCAAGGCCTGCTTTGTCTCTATGATTTGGTCTGAAGTTGCGTTATCCCCGAGCTTGCTGTTGCGCTGATAAAGAACTGTGGCCAAACCTTTTGCGATGGTCCCATCGAGGGGATTCAACGATGCGGCTTTTCTGGCGTCCTCGATGGCGGAAGTATTGTTGCCGAGCTGTGTATGAATATTGCTTCTGAGAAGATAGCCGTGCGAAAAAACGGGCCTGAGCTTGATAGATGCGTCGACGAGCCCCAGGGCTTGCTCATACTGACCCTTGGCCATAGCAATGCGAGCGGCATAGAACTGCCCCTGACAATCGTCAAAGTTTTCTTTTTTCGCAGTTTCGGCGATTTTTTGCGCTGCCTGCCAGTCTTCGCCGGCAAGAGCTATCTCGAAAAGATAGCTTGCAGCAAGACGCCGATAATCCTCTCTGTGGCCCTGGCGTTCTGTCACCGCGTCTTCTGCGGTCCGTTCGGGAGCATTCACATCGAAAACCTTTCTGAATTGTGCAGCCGCCTCGTCGAGCTCATTATTGCCGTGATGGAATCTGCCAAGACCTATCGCCCGAACGACAGGGTCGGAAATATCAGACAGTACCTGCTGTTCTATTTGCCTGCGTCTGCCCGCAGAGACCTTGCCGGGCTGGGGCTCCAAAAGAAGCTGCTTGTAAAACCTTGCCGATGCGCTGTCGGGAAAGTGCTCGATGTATTCGCTTATTAACGATTTTGCATCGTCCGTTTTTCCCTGACCGAGGTAATGGTTGCAGACGGAAATGACTGAAGATTCTTCGACGGAATTCGGCTCGACTGCCAGCAGCTTCTTCACAAGGCCTGGTAGTTCGGACCAATATCCTTCCAATGCGGCTTTTATCGACTCCGCCGAGCCGGTCGGTTCTGAGACCCCTTCTTGCGGCCTTTCAGGCTCGCGGAAAATCACCGGCGCGCTCTTTTGCATTTGCTTGCGGCTCAAAGCACCCTCATAACGTCGTATCTTCGCCTGGGCCAGTGCAAGCTTGAGCTTTATTGTCTCGGGCTCACTAAAGTCGCTCTCGGCCAGTTCCTGCTCGGCCTTGGCAAACTGCCCGATTCCGATATAGCCATTGGTCCTTACTCGCGTACTTCTGGCATTAGGCTGGTATTTCTGCTCGAAGAACTCGGCAGCATTCACGGCATTGTTATAGGCTCCTAACTTCAACAGCACCTCAGCATAATCCAGAATAGCCTGGGGTTTCTTTTCATCGATTCCAGCAAGCCAGTCCGTGGAAATCAACGCGCTTTGTAAAAACTCCCTCGCCGCCCCCAGTTCGGCAGTATCTTCGAAAACCTTGCCCAACCTGTAGGAAAGCAGCGAATCTTTTCTGTCCATTGACCTCAATTGCTCATAAGCGACATACATTTCGCTGACTGCACCGCTTCTGTTTCCCCTTGCAAGTTCGAGCAAGCCCCTCCACTTATAAAGCTCGGGCGTCATGCCGCTACCCAGAATCTGCTCGATTTCACGCACTGACTCCTCTGCCTTTGTCAGCAGTTGCTGTTTCTCGGTCTCTGCCAGCGGCAGGGAAGGCTCTATCACTTGCTCAAGGTAAGCCTCTGCCAGAAAGGCCAACAATAATATCCTGTTCCTTCGCTTGACCGACCGGCGAGGCCCCGGCGTATCTTGTGCACCGGGCAAGGTCAGGGCGTCCCCTGCCATTTCAACAGCCCTGTCAAGGTCCTTCCGGGCGCCATAAATGCAGAATCTGCTGTAATGCGCATCGGCGGCACTTCTAATATAGGAAACATTGCCACTATCCAACTCGACAGCCTTCTCTGCCGCTTCAACGGCCTTATCAAGGGTTTCAGGTCTTAAACGGCAAAAAACAGCCAGTGCAGAATGAGCTAAGGCGCTTGAAGGAAACTTCTCCGTCAGTTCCTGGTACTTACCCTCCAAGGAGCGAATCGCATCGAGCAATTCATCGCCGCTGACATTTGCAACCATAAGCTTCATTCTCAGAAGGTTAATGTGAGCCTGGGGATTGTCATCGGCGACCTTGACCGTATCCTCGAGAATCTTCAGGGCCCGCTCGGCGGCCTTGTCCCTCTGTGCAAAGTCCCCCTTCGAGGCGAGTATCCCACCCTCGGTGATAACCGCGAAGGCCAGACGCCAACTGGCCTCGACGTTATCCGGCTCAAGCTGGCGAACCCTCTTTAGGTCTGCGATTGCCTGTCCAAGCAACTGCTCTCTCCCGGCAGAAGCCCCTATCCTGGCAATTTCCAGATTGGCCCTGCCTCTGACAAAATACAAATACGAGTCCAGTCGCTGGTCCTCCGGTGACCGGTCGCGACCAGTAAAGGGGTCCCACTGGGCAACATACTCGGTAAGGAGGTGCTCCGAGTCTGCCACCTCCAGGAATTCAGATGCCTGCGACTGAATCTGATTCCAGGCATCTCGAAAGCCGCTGTCTGCAATCAAGTAGGTGTGTTTCAAACGCGCGAATCTCGCTTTGCTGTTCGTGGTGTCCAGCCTGATTATCTGGTTCCAGGAATGCACGACCTTGCGCCACTGGTCGGTTTCGCGGTAAATCTCGACAAGCTTGAAAAGCACTTTCACCTTAAATGAATCGGTCTTTGCCAGATTGTACGCCTGCGCATAATCTCGTTCGGCTTTTTCGTATTGCTCCTGTTCTGTCTGCTCATCCGCCGCTTGTCGAGCCGCCGCCACGGCCAGGTCGGCGTCTCTGATGAACTTGCCGGGGTCGCGGGTCAGATACAAAATCAGCAGAATAACCAGAACCGCCACCAGGACAAAGACCGCAGAACCGACCAGTGCGACTTTTTTGTTCAATCTCTTTCTTGCCATAGAATCCTTGCCTCACTTTCACTATTGGCGTTTCGGCCTGCACTTTTGCAATTCTGCAGTCATCAGTTATTATCCACCACGGACCAGTCGGGCCAATGCTCCTTCTGCAGAATGGGCAGAACAACCGACAGCAGTTTCTCGCTCGCCGAAATCACTTCTTCTTTACCCGGATGAACAGTCTGACCCAGAGTCCTGTTAAAGAATTTCCATTCAACTTTTGAATAATACGAATACTTGTTGAAAAGGTTTTTATTCATAATGACACGAGCATCCGTTCTGCCGCGGGCGTACCTGCCGTTAACATTTAACAGATACAAAACCGGAAACTCCACTTTCTCCTGCCATTCTCCGTGTCTCGTGCCGGTGAACACCAGATACATGCCCGCTACATTTGGCGGGATACCGTCGCCTTGAACTTCAAAGGTCAGGATTTCACCGTCACCGCTCCGCTGATAACCTGCTCCCATATAGCATTCATCCGGAACGTGGGCCACTCTCTTATCGGCAATCTCGTAGTAAGTCACAAACAACGAACAATAACGAACGGGGCTGTCGGCAGCGGCCTCGGTATCTTCCAGGACCCATTGAATATACTTATCCGTTCCAAGCACCCTGACCACTTCTTCATAGCTGATTTTTTGCTCGGACAATACCTTGTAGGGTTCGAGAGCGTTCTTGTCCAAAAGCGCCAGAGACTTCTTCAAAGGCAGAGGTTCCTTCTCAAAAAATATCTTGAGCTTTTTCTTCGCAAAGGACATACCGCCGCCGGCCGACGCCAGCACGAGCACACATATCAGAAAGGCGGGCTGCAAATAAGCTTTGTACCAGGCAGCTTTCATCTTTCCTTAGGCCTCCGTTCTCTCTTTCCGACGCACTATTACGTCGGGAGAAGTCTCGACATCCGTAACAAATAAACTCGACATAAACCAGGCAAGAAACCCGTATAACACCATCGCCAAAGGCAGCATAGCCAGTCCCAGCAGACTGTGATAAATACCCTGACCGTACTGCGGTTCGAGCAATATGTAGATGAAGCCGGTTACCGTAACTCTGACTATATTGCAGAATATCGCTATCGGTATAGTGCTGGCCAGCAGCACAGCTCTCTGCCATATCGGCCTGTAGTGAAGGTATGCCATAGCAACACCGAGGGCCACAAACGCCATCAGTAACCGCATACCACTGCACGCATCGGCAACATTAAGTGCGGGTTCCACGTGCTGACCTTTGTAGATTACGTCAATAACCACACCGCTGACCGTAGCCTGGACATCACCGACCAGGTTCAACAGCCCACCAGCCACCTGAGCGGCAAGATGACGCATGGGCATAGTGAGCCTGACGTAGTATCTCTCGGGCAGCGGTACTGCAAAAATCAAAAACCCGACAGGAAGCCACAGGTGCCTGACCAATTCCCAGCCCCCAAGAAACAGTACGATTGCGCCAAGCGTTGCGACCATACCGAGGGGCGTAAGATAACCATACTGAAAGTGAACCAGGTTGAGGGGATAAAATAGGATTCCGCAGACCAGAAGGACCAGACCAAGCCAGCTCGGGCGCATCGGCACGTTCAGGAGCTCGTGCTTTCGCTGGTTCATGAAATACAGGCTGAAAAAGGGTATCAGAAAACCGTGCGACCAATTCGGGTTTTCCACCCATTGAGAGACAATGCCGTTAATCTCTCTTTGGAAAAGGAAGTAGAACAGACCTGCAACCAGCACGATTTTCACGTAGACATGCACGCCAAGGTCGCGCCAGTTCCTGCGTGTTGCCTGCTGCTGCGGGTCCAGAGCCGGCGATTCAGAACTTCGACCCCGATAATGAGTGCCTTGCTTTTGCTCACTGTCGGCGTAATATCCAGCCATAGTCAATTGCCCTGCTGTTACGGTCAGCACCGCCAAGAGTTCCGGTTCGCAGCAGACATAACATCAACGTCTTACGCCCCGCTGCCCCGAAACATAGAAACCCTTCGATGATGCGCCAACAAATTCTGCTGGTATTCTACAGATTATCGCGGGTCAGGTCTCTGCAAAACCAGGTGCAAGGCAAAAACATTTTACTGCTGCAGACCAAAACGTCTCAATCCTAATTAAAACCAGTTAGTAAGCCTGCGCTGTCCATAGTCTATGTCTGCAAAATTGCGGTCATAAACGAAGCCAAATCCGTACGTGGCGCGGAATGCATTTCGCAAAACCGCCCGCCATCTGGAGGTCGGATGCGTGCCCACATTGATGAGGTCGTTGACCTTGATGAAGAAATCGGGCTGCTCACCACTGAAAACCTTGTCAAGGTCCACCATTACAATCTCTTCTCTGTCCTTGCTCAATCTTCTAATCACTTCACAGCGTTTGGGCCAGGCCAGCGGTCCGAGGTTTCCAGCCACCGCTATCGCCATTTTCAAGGTCATCGGTCGGCCTGTCAAAGGTATCGCACCCTGCCGGTTGACGTTGCCCATAATATAAAACTCACCGACGATGTCCACCGGAACGTAAATAGTGTCGCCCGGTCTTATCACTATGTTGTATCGAGGGTCGCCTGACTGAAATCTATCGACCGGGATTTTAATAACCCGTGCCTGCACACCTGCGGCGCCTATCTGCTCCCACCCAAACTCCGGCGGCTGGGTCTGCTCGACGACCTTGACCGGCTTGACAGGCTTGACCAGCCTGTCGGCCTGGGTTGGCTCAGGGGCCCCTGTGCGGACCGGCACCCACTTGCCGCCTTTGAAAATCCACTCAACACGCCCAGGCTGCTCCTGGCGTGTGCCCATCTCCGCGGCAGCGAGGACCAATTGGCTCTGTGCCGCCAGGCTGAGCGGCTTTATTATCTCCAGCATCTCTTTTTCAGGAACCTCAAGCTGCTCACCAGGCTCGACTGGTCTGCCGGACTCCGGCTCGAAAGGCTCGGCCTCGGCGGCCTTACCGGTGACAGCACGCGAAACGAAAATGTAGCTGACATTAAATTCGCTTATTCCGCCGGCCGTGGCAAGTGCATCCGCCAGCCTCAGCGCGTAGCGCGGAAGAAAATATCTGCCAGGCCCCCCGACGCCGTCGCCCAATATTGAAAATGTCCTTCGTTCCGACCGCACCAAGCCTATGGTAATCGACGGTTCTTTCAATATACTCGGCCTGAGTATATCCCTTATTTCGTCTTCAAGCTGAGACTCCGTAAGCCCTTGAGCCTGGATTACACCGACTTCGGGTATGGATATTGTGCCTGTCTCCCTAACAACATAGTCCTCCGTAAAGATTCGCCCTTCCTGAAGAAGCTCAAAGATAGTCACCCGGATGTAGTCGCCGGGATTGAAGACGTAGTCCGTCTGGAGTTCCATAACATCTACGGGTCGCGGCTCCTCAGCGCCGGCCCAGGCAGACGGCGTCTCAGGCGCCACGCCGAGCGAATCAAGAATTAGATTGACAGCCGGCTTTGGGCGGAATCTGCCCACCTGCGTCGGGTCGAAAAACTTGTTCCCGCAACCGCATACCCAGATGCAGAGAACAAGATAAGGAAGCACGTGGTAAAACAACCGATTGGCAATTGATGAACAAAGCCCTCGAATTGGAAAATCTCTGCTTCTACCTGCCGCCCGCCTGCATCTCATATCTGAAAACTTCCAAATTTCAGCACATAAACAATAAAGTCAAATCCACTTGCATACTCTGCGAGTTTTATCGGTTCAACCGAGTATCCGCTTAACTTCTTTAAGCACCGTAACAGCAACAAACGGGCGAAAACAGACAGGCAGTCATGGCAGCGGAAAGACTCACAACCTCACTCCAATTCGAAGATGGCAAAGCAAAGACTTCAGCAAACAACACCCACCTCGTCGTTTCTCATAACCTATTGCCTCAAAAGCAGTTGCGCCTGCCAGGACATACCAGACAGCCAAGGTACGACCTGCTGCACTTGCGGCGTCCGGACGCAGCGGAGAACACTCAACAGGCTGCCAAATGCAGCCGGAGCCGCGCGTCAGCGGCGTGTACTGCTGGCGGCGATTGAAACCAAACGTTAGATATACATTATAATTGCCGGGTTTGTTCGCTGCTCAGCGTTTATTTTGGGCCGATAATTATCACTCGGCGTCGCATCTGAAACAGGCCGCGCCTGCCGCAAAGGTCTCAAACTCAGCGGCTAAGTGCTAATAATCGGAACAATTGACGCCCAAATGAAATGCTGATTTTGCCCTTGAATTGTTGGGTTTATCCGGACGGCTTGTCTGCAAATTCAACGCTTAATTCCCCGGCGTTCGGCAAGACACCCGTTCAGTCCGGTACAACTTTTTGCGTGGAGTGCAAGTTGTAGTAATCTATCTTTGCCAGGCGTTGGTTCAAAACGCCGCTGCTGTCGGCGCCGAATATCTCGACTCTCCTCGGAACCAGAACTTTGCCTCTTTCAAGCTTCGCGTAATCGTAGCCGCGAACTGCCAGCAGACCATCTGCTGGCGAGACACCCTCTTTCGGCAGAGCCTGGGCGTGTGTCTTTTCGTTCCCTGCGACAGGCAATACAGGGGTCCCGCTAATCCATATCATATCGACCAGCGAGGTTTGTGCATTCTGGTAGAAAACCACCTTTGACCAAAGCTTTCCTGCATCATCGGCGGTCACTTTTTCAATGGAATGACACCACCGCCCCTGGACTTTGACCGGCTCGGCATTGCGAGTCGAGCGTCCGGCTTCGTCGAGAAGGCGCATCGGCGCCGTCATTACATAGAGCACGGACGCCGCGAAGCGTCGGTCTACTGCGCTAATCGGTGAAACATCGACCGCGGCAGAACCATCGCGCACGCTGAAGCCGTCGCCGGACAGCTCCCACACAAAGTCGCCTTGCGGCTCGCGGGCCTCGATACGAATAGAAGCCGGCCAGGGGCTGACGCTTATATGCTGCTTTGTCAGATACAGGCTGGGCTGATAAAAAGTAACCACGCAATCAGCTTCTATCAGGCCTGTTGCGGTCCAGGCATCGGCGCCGCCCGTGGCCACCATCGCCCTGGTGACATAATCCGGCACGGCAACGTTGGGGTCGCCAAGAGGATTGACAGGTTCCGGTACGTCATCTATTTTCTGGATACAACCCGTAAGCACAAGAAACGCCACAAGTGAAACACGACCCACTGTTTTGGACAACCGAAGAACCATTTTAGCCTCCTCGCCAACTTATCCGTACTCTCGTTAGCATTTTATTACGCCACATTTCTTCAGCCGCAGGGCCTGGGCGACAACCACAGACTTAACTTTCCGAACCGGTTTGTTGACTATAATCCAACTTTGAAAGCTGCTCCATAAAGGCAAATTTCTCAGCGGCATCGGCCTTGGCAAGCTTCAGCAGTCTCTCTGCTATCTCCGGCTTTGACTGCTTCAGGACCCGATAGCGATTCTCGCCATAGACATATTCTTGAAAGTCAAAACTCGGCGGCTTCGAATCGAGCTGGAGTGGATTTTTGCCTTGTTTTCTCAGCATCGGATTAAACCTGTACAAAGGCCAGTAACCGCTGTCGACAGCTTGTTTTTGATGCTCGTAGCCGTTGACAAGGTTGTAACCGTGTGCGATACAGTGGGAGTAAGCGACAATAAGTGAAGGGCCGGGATACGCCTCGGCTTCGACAAACGCCTTGACTGTCTGATTGGGATTCGCGCCGAGCGCCACCCGGGCTACATAGATGCTGCCGTAAGTGACCGCCAAAAGAGTGAGGTCCTTTTTGGGTGTGGGCTTTCCTCCCGCTGCAAACTTGGCGACCGCAGCCCGCGGCGTGGACTTGGACATCTGGCCGCCCGTATTGGAATAAACCTCCGTATCCAGCACGAGCACGTTGACATTGGCGCCGCTGGCCAGAACGTGGTCCAGCCCACCATAGCCGATATCATAGGCCCAGCCGTCGCCGCCAAGGGCCCAGACGCTTTTACGCACAAGATAGTCGGCCGCACTCAAAAGCTCTTTACAACTGGTGCAGTCACTTTTTTTGCACTGGTCTTTGAGCTTGGCTGTTCTTGCTCGCTGCTGTTCAATCGCACCTTGCTCGGGGTTGTCGGCTAATGCAGCCCGGCGAATCTCAGCAGCCAGCTCGGCATCAACACAGCCCTGCTCGGCAACCTGCGCCAGCAGCCAAAGCCCGCGCTCCTTGAGTTTGTCAACCGTCAACCGCATACCCATGGCAAACTCTGCGGTATCCTCAAACAAGCTGTTGCTCCAGGCAGGTCCCCTGCCGTCGGCCCTTTTGGTATAGGGGGTGGTCGGCAGATTCCCGCCGTAAATCGACGAGCAGCCCGTGGCATTTCCGATATAGGCCCTGTCGCCGAAAAGTTGTGTCAGGAGTTTGACATAAGGCGTCTCGCCGCAGCCGGCACACGCACCGGAATATTCGAACAGAGGTTGAATCAGTTGACTGCCTTTGATGGTATCGGCCCTGAAAAGTTTCGGGTCGGTATTTGGGATGGCAAGGAAGTAGTCGTAATTGTCGCGCTCTGACTCGCGGAGCGGCTCCTGCAGGACCATATTGATGGCCTTTTTGCCGGTCGGCTGTTTGTTGGCGTCTTTTTCCTGAACAGGACAAAAAGTGACACAGGCGCCGCAGCCCGTGCAGTCCTCAGGAGCTACCTGCACGGTGAACTTCATCCCTGCGAAGTCCTTGCCTTTGGCGTCGGCGCTCTTGAAGGTCGGCGGGGCCTTGTCGAGGTATTTGTTGTCGTAAGCCTTTATCCTTATAGCCGCATGGGGACAAGCCAGAGAGCACCGTCCACACTGAATACACAAATCAGGTTCCCAGGCGGGTATTTTAACAGCGATATTGCGTTTCTCGTACTGTGTCGTGCCGCTGGGGAACTTGCCATCGACCGGCATCTTGCTCACGGGAAGCTTGTCGCCATGAAAGACTATGAGCTCGCCTGTGATATCTTTGACAAAAGGCGGGGCATCGGCCGGAACGGGCGGGCGCATCTTTATGCTGCTTGTGACCTTATCCGGGACCTTAACCTCATAGACCCGTTCGAGAGCACCATCCACGGCGGCATAGTTCATCTGAACGACCTTTTCGCCCTTTTTGCCGTAGGTCTTGTTGATGGCATCCTTGATTGCTTTAACGGCGGTTTCTATCGGGATAATGTTACTTATCTTGAAAAACGCCGTCTGCATAACCACATTGATTCTCGGTCCGAGGCCTATCTCCTCGGCAAGTCCAATCGCATCAATGACGTAGAACTTGAGCTTCTTGTCGATGATTTGCTTCTGGACCTCCTGCGGCAGAGTATCCCACACCTGGTCTTTGCCGTGCATACTGGTCAGAAGGAACGTCGAACCGGTCCGGGCCGATGAAAGCATATCGAACTTCTCGAGAAAACTCGGGTTATGACAGGCGACAAAATCCGCCTGCCTTACGAGGTAAGGCCTTCGTATCAAGTGCCTGCCGAATCGCAGGTGCGATATGGTAACGGCGCCGGCTTTTCTCGAATCATACACAAAATAGGCCTGCGCGTAATTGTCCGTCAGGTCGCCGATAATCTTTATGGAATTTCTGTTTGCACCAACCGTACCGTCCGAGCCCAGGCCGTAAAACATCGCCGAATAGAACCCCTCGTCTGAATTCTCGAACGATTCGTCAACGTCAAGGCTCGTGTTTGTCACGTCGTCGATAATGCCAACGGTAAAACCCTTCTTCGGCTGTGCGGCGTCAAGATTGTCGAAGACGGCCTTGACCATAGCCGGCGTAAACTCCTTGGAGCCGAGCCCGTACCGTCCGCCGACAACCACAGGATTATCCTTGAACGGGGCCTGGCCGGCAACGGTCGCCTCAGTTATGGCGGTGCGAACATCCAGATACAGAGGCTCGCCCAGAGCACCCGGCTCTTTCGTCCTGTCCAGAACCGCGATTTTCTTGACGGTCCTGGGCAGCGCCTCGATAAAGTCCTTGGCGCTGAAGGGTCTGAACAAACGCACCTTCACCATACCGACATTTTCACCACCGGAGTTGAGCTGCTCAACTGTTTCGTGAGCAGTATCGGCTCCCGAACCCATAATGATGATGACCTTTTCGGCGTCTTCGGCGCCTACGTAGTCGAACAAATGATAACTGCGTCCGACCAGTCCGGCGAACTTGTCCATAGTCTCCTGGACAATCCGCGGTGCAGCGAGGTAAAATTTGTTGACAGTCTCTCTGCCCTGAAAATAGACGTCGGGATTTTGTGCCGTACCGGAAATCATCGGCCTGTCCGGTGTCAGGGCCCTGGCCTTGTGCTGAGCAACCAGCTCGTCATCTATCATCGCCCGCATATCGTCGTACGTCAGCTCCTCGACCTTTTGAAGCTCGTGGCTCGTCCTGAAGCCGTCAAAAAAGTGCAGAAACGGCACGCGCGTAGCCAGCGTCGACTGTTGAGCAATAAGTGCAAAATCCATAACCTCCTGAATGCTGCACGAAGAAAGCATCCCAAAGCCGGTTTGCCTGCAGGCCATCACGTCGGAATGGTCGCCGAAAATCGAAAGTGCCTGACAGGCAAGCGAACGAGCGGATATGTGAAAGACGGTGGGCAGAAGCTCTCCGGCAATCTTATACATATTCGGTATCATCAGCAGGAGCCCCTGTGACGCGGTGAAGGTCGTGGTCAGAGCGCCGGCGGCCAATGCGCCGTGCACGGCCCCCGATGCGCCACCTTCCGACTGCATCTCGGTAACCGACGGAACCGTCCCCCATATATTCGGCTCGCCTTTGGCCGACCTGGCATCGGCGACCTCTCCCATAGAAGAACTCGGCGTAATCGGGTATATCGCGATGACTTCGTTTGTAGCGTGCGCGACATAAGCCACCGCTGCATTGCCGTCAATTGTCACCATTTCGCGACTCATAGTGCCTCCATATATCAAAACAACAACCGAAAACTACTTTGCTCCAAAGACCTTACTGCCGAGCGGCCTTGACATACACAATCACATCCACGCCTGCGTACAACCAAGAAAAACGCCAATGTTGCCCATGCACAACGCCGCGTGAATCCCAAAGGGTCTTTATACAGAATTCCGCTCTGTCAAGCAACGTAATTTTTCGGATTTGCCGGATGAATCCAGGATGTGTGGCCTGTACGGCCCGACTCAGGAGGTCAGCGGCCCTGCCGTCCGGACAGAAAGCCGGGGTATTTCCACCCCGGCCGATGACAGATTCAGACCTGCCGGCCCGCCCACACGGTCGAATCCATTACTGTTCAGCAGGCTTGTCCGACGTCTTCTCTTTGCCCGATATACTGGCCTGCAGTTCTTTCATAACGCGTTGGAGCCTTTGTCTTTCCTGTTGGAGCTGCTCTCTTGTTTCGGGCAGCATTTTACTGGGGTCCTCATCTATGACGTACGGCGTAACGAATACAAGCATCTCGGTGTTGGCCTTTACGATTTCATTGTGGCGGAAAAGTCCGCCTAACAAAGGCAGGTCGCCCAACAATGGAATCTTTCTCTCGATGTTGCTGTCTTCCTGGAAGAGCATGCCGCCAAGCATGATTGTTTCGCCGTCCTGAACTATCAACGTCGTCTCGGTGTCCATCTCAGTCCGCACCCGCTGCTCGTTTATGATATCGGTCGTAAGCTGCGAAATAACCATATTTATCGTCATCGCCACATTCTTCTCAGGCGTGATATTCGGTCGGACGCGCAGCGTCATACCTACCTTCTCGAACGTGACATCCTGGGTCGTATAGGCTGCTTCAGGCGAGATAGTGGCGCTACCAAGAAACGCAACTCTTTGACCCTTGAAGAAATCCGCTTCTTCGTTGTCCTTGGTCCACAGGGTCTGCTGATTGAGAATCCTTGCATCGACCCTCTTAACCAGAAAATCTATCAGCGCCGTCACGTTTATACCGACTCCTGCAACCGTCCCTGAAGTACCTTCGGCACCAAGGGGAGCATCCGACAGCGTCAGAGAACCGTGAGTCGAAAGATGTGTAAGCGCCGTCAGCGCAGTAATCGCGTCCTCGTCTATGGTGCCAAACGAAGCGGGGTTCGAGGCCAACTGCACACCAAGAGACGTCAAATCACGATGGTCGATTTCCAGAATTATGGCCTTTACTCTTACCTGCATACCCGGGACGTCAAGCTCCTCTATCATCTTGACAATGCTGTCTATAAACTCCGGAGGAGAAAGAACCATAATAGACTTGGTCCGCGGGTCGGGAATGAAGCGTATCCTCCCTATCACATTGCTTATGGGCATCTCATCGGGCAGGCGCCGCCCCCCCGACCACCACGGAGTATACTCTCCCGGGCTGGTGGCCTCGCTGTCGCCGTCGCTTGGATTGCTCTCTGTTTCTTCCATGGAGTAGGCGCTCAGGCCGCTTGCACTAAGGCGAATCTTGGCGGTGGTGCCGGGTTCGTTGAATATTGCATTGAGACGCTCTGCGAGGTCCTCCGAGTCGGCATACTTAAGCGTTACAACCGTGGGGACCTCGGCCGGCTCCTGCTTATCAAGCTCAGAGATAAACTCCTCGATAATCCTGTAGGCCTCGGGAATCTTGCTTATCACCACTATCTTTTTCGTGCCGGGCACATTCTCAAAGGTCAACTGCCCGTACAGGGGCCCGACGATTTTCTTCTTGGTCTCATCATCATAATCCCACCACCACCACCGCTGGCTGCTCTCGGTTTCCTCAGTGAAAAGCTCGCTCAAAAGAGCCGCCATTTTCACGGGGTCGGTGTTTTTGAGTGTTATTATCAAGGGTTTTACTTTTTCCACGTCAAGCGGAGCGTCCCATTCCTTTATCTGGGCCTCTATCTTTACCAGCTTCTCAGGCGAGGCAATCACCGTCACCTGCTGCATAGTCGGAAATGCTATCACCTTGACGATATCCGATGGACTGCGCTCGCTGCGATACCGCCAGTAATAATAACCTCTGTATCCCTCTTCGCCTTCTCCAAACAGGTCGTCTATGTTCTGCTTGATTTGCTCCGGGTCGGCATGCTTCAACTGAAACACCTTTGTTTCCAGGCCGGTTGGAATGTCTATCTCCTCGATGAGCCTCTTGACCATCTCTCGCATATCCTGTCGACCGTATATCACAATCTGACCGGCCTGCTGCAATGGCTGAACGAGAACGCTCATTTGCAGCTCCCTGCCGGGCATTCGCTGAAGCACCTCATTGAGACGGTCGGCCACCTCACCAACGTCGGCGAACCTCACCACAACTGTTTCATGTTCGGGCTGGACATCTTCCCTTGTGTCGAGCCTAACTATCCACTGACGAATCTGTTTCATATCTTCAGGCGAAGCCTGGGCAATTATCCACTTACGCTGCGGCACAGGGATGAGCTTAACCGGCGCCCCGCTCGGGCCGACCGCGACCGAGATAGCTTCGCCGCCCGATTGGCGTCTGTCTCTTTCTTCACGCTCTCGACGTCTGTCGCTGTCGCGTCGGCTGTCTCTGTCACTCCTGCGGTCGGGCCTGGAAGTGGCTCTCTGCTCACCTCCCATTAGAATCCTCAAGACCTGGACTATCTCGGCGGGGTCGCCGTCTTTAATCTCAAAGACTTCCATCTCGACCTGCCCGGCTTCCGGGATATCGAATTGGTCAATGACCCGGCTGATGCGTATCAGATTCTCTATCGTATCAATAACCAGCAGCTTACCGGTACTCTCGTCGGCGCTGACGTAACCATACTCATCAATCAGGGGGACAATAATATTGGCCATCTGGCTCGGTCCGTAGTTCTTCAGTTGGAAGAACTTCTGGGCCATCAGTTCCTTGTTCTCAATGCTTGCAAGGGGAACATCCGCCGGTATCATCGGCACCGACAGCAGTTTGGCCTGCGCCAGCGGCTT
>Ga0114918_10001642_pt1 | contig 19976 bp, 29 predicted proteins | sample LantaG_FD_87015 | JGI IMG/M metagenome (GOLD analysis project Ga0114918, IMG submission 87015) | Deep subsurface microbial communities from Baltic Sea to uncover new lineages of life (NeLLi) - Landsort_02402 metaG | ecosystem: Environmental > Aquatic > Marine > Oceanic > Sediment | place... | reverse complement strand
GTTGTGGTCATAATAAGCAAAACGGGTATATCGCTGTTGAAGATGAATTTATTGAACAGATGCAAGCTATGGGTTATGTTGAGGAAACACGCAAAGACTTGTTTTACCCCAAGTCTATACCAATAACTAATAAACAATTATGAAAACAAAAAAGGATTATGCTAAAATGATTGACAGTGCAATAAAACTTGTAAATGTCAAGGAAATAAGGATAAGAACTATTGAAAAAGGTTTGGAAGCCTACGCTCGGAACCACACTATTGATTTTGTAACAGATTTAGGACTTGACAAAACAGTAGCAGAAATAAAATACGCCAAATGGATTACAAACAAAGAACAATAAATATTTCGCGCAAAGTATCTAAAAACGGTACTGTTCGCAAAAAATTACTTAACTCTCCCTCCGGGGAATAAAACAAACAAAATGAAAACATTTATTTACTACAACAACGGAAATTTTGAGATGACCAATACCATGAATACTACGTTACTCCATATGGTTGAAATGGGAGTGATTAGAATTATTGTAGATATTGAGCAGAAGAAAGCATGGATCAGAAACGAAGAAGGTATTGCCAAAGATGTGAAAATTTAACCCCATGAAAACAGACTACATCCAATGGCTAATTGAACATGGAGCCGATCATCAGGTTAGGTATGATGATTACGAGAAAGATCAATTTACCGTCCGTGTTCAGCTAACCAAAAAGAGAGCTAAAAAACTCCTTGACCATTCGATTGTTGAAGTAAGATTTTTTATATAATGAAACCCTACACTAAAACTTAAGTGATGAAAACAGACAAAGAAATACTTGAGAAGCATCGGAAAAAGGATGATTCACTTCCTCACTGGATAACTATAAAACACGCCCTAAACGCAATAAAGGAAATCAAAATAGAACTTAGAAATGCTGTTGCTAACTACATAGGATCGGAAGGATGTTCTTGCTGTGAGAATATTGATGATCACAAAGAACATAAAGAGCACCTTGCAAAACTGCTCGATGTAGAACCTTATGAGGATAATTCAGGATACGATTTTTACAAATATATGACACCAAGAAATGAAGATTAATAAGTCATGAAAGCCTACACTCAACTTATCGAAAACAAGGTAATGGTATCAACATTGCCGAAGCCAAAGTTAAGCAACTATGCTGATGAACCTCACGAACTTAGCAGGCAGGCCATAAAGGAGTACGAATTTGATTTAGCAGTCTTTGAATCTTCCATTATAGGAGAGGTAGAGAATGTAGCTGAAATTGGGGGTACATGGTTATTAACCGATATAAGAACACATCCACAATGGACTGAATTAACTACTAACCAGCCCTGCGAAGTAGAAAAGAGCGGAGATAAGTGGAGAATAACTAAATTAATTTAATCTATAATAAAATGAAAACATTATTATTATTTTTAACCATTGCGCTTTTATTAGGGTGCTCAAAACAGGATCGTATAACAAGCCATGAGTGGACTGTGGCGGTTGAATATTTCAACGGAGACCGGGATACTGTATTTATTAAGCATGATGTAATGACCCACGGAGGGTGCGGGCTTTATCTACGTACAAGTAGTTCCAAAACTTTTGGAATGGCAGAAATTCCTGCATGCCTATGTGTTGCGGATGGATTTTACAAGCTGGATAAGGTTTGTAATGTCAGGCGTTATGATATTCTGATTCACGAAACGCGTTAATAGGGATAATCATTTACTAACACATACCCGGACACTCCACCCGGTTTTTTCATACCCTCCTGTTAAAAAATATCCCAAAATGTATTGACATTTGATATTATTGTTGTAAATTGTAGTGTTTAGATACAATGTGTATCATTTTAACGCAGCATGGCAGCTACACCGCAGAAATGTGACAATAATGAATTGCTTATAAGAGTAAACAATTATAGCTACCTCAAAAACAATTCATTCAAAAGTGAAAAGAAACTAAAAGAATTCATATTAAATCATATTGAAGATTTTACAAGGGACGTACTTGGCGATACTTATAAAAGCCATGAATCGGAATATGAATTTTATAAGCAACATTGGATGGGTTTAAGCCGAAGGGTTGACTTATTAATAGAAGGCGAAAATAATCTATTTATAGTTGAGCTTAAAAACCCAAGATATCATAGTGAAAACAGAGGAGCGATAGGGCAATTACTATGTTACGGACAGGAATTTCTTGACCCTAAAAAAAGACTTGTGTTAATAAGCACTAAATTTGATATACATACTGCAAGAGCAATTCAGTATTATAAGCTCCCGATAAGGTATATATATTTTGATATTAATAATTGTCTTGAGTTTATCGAACACCTAAAAAAATGAAGATAGGCAGGCCCCTAAAATATGAAACACCGGATGACTTGATTAAAGCCATAGATGAATACTTTGAGGGGACTAAGTTTGACGAGTGGACAGTCACCGGGCTCGCATTAGTTATAGGTAGCAAACAACTCTTCCAGGACTATCAAGGCAGAGAAGGATTCTCAGATATAGTTAAGCGAGCAAAATTAATGATTGAAAATAGTTACGAGGTAAGTTTGCGATCAAATAAAGGAACACCTACAGGCCCAATATTCGCATTAAAAAATCTTGGATGGACAGACAACCAACAAATAACGCATGATATTAACCATTCTGATATCTCTGATGATGAACTTATCAGCAGAATCAATAAGCTCGCTCAGTCAGGAAAAGAGGGCTGAGTTAATTAGCTTATCTGAGATAGCTAAGTACCGATGGTCTCTTCAGGCCAGGGATAAGCAGCGCCTTCCCGAAGGAGATTGGAATATTTGGATGATACAGGCAGGCAGGGGATTTGGAAAAACCAGGGCAGGAGTAGAGGCTGTCAGGGAGTGGAAAGAGAACAACCCGCTAATAGGATTCATTGGAGCAACGGCAGCAGATGTCAGGGATATAATGATCGAAGGAGAATCCGGCATACTTGCTAAATCACCACCCTGGGATAAACCTTTATATGAACCATCCAAAAGAAAACTCACATTTAATAACGGATCTGTATGTAAGTTATTCTCAGCAGAAGATCCAGACAGATTACGTGGGCCTCAATTCTACAAGTTATGGTGTGATGAATTAGCCTCATGGAGATACGATCAGGAAACCTGGGATATGGCACAAATGGCTCTCAGGTTAGGCGATCATCCACAAGTTATAATAACCACCACTCCCCGGCCAACGAAGCTCATACGTGAGTTAGTAAAGGCTCCGCATACCATTGTAACCAGAGGTACAACTTATGAGAATAGGAATAACCTTGCAGACAATTGGTTTGAGGCTATTATTAAAAAATACGATGGGACCAGAATAGGATGTCAGGAGCTTATGGCGGAAATCCTTGAGGATGTAGAAGGGGCATTATGGACCCGAAGGATGATCGATGCTAATAGGGTTAAGACTCACCCCGATCTCAAGAGGGTAGTTGTGGCAATAGACCCCGCAGTAACAGCCAATAAGGATAGTGATGAAACAGGAATAGTTGTCTGCGGTCTGGGTATTGATGAATTAGGCTATGTTCTTAATGATGCCTCAGGCATTTTCACACCTAATGAATGGGCAGGAAGGGCGATACATAATTACTACAAGTACGGAGCTGACAGGATCATAGCAGAGGTAAACAACGGAGGGGACCTGGTAGAAGTAAACATTAGGATAGTCGATAAGAAAGTATCCTACAAGAGTGTCCATGCCTCACGTGGCAAGATCATCCGTGCTGAGCCTGTGGCTGCATTATATGAGCAAGGCAGAATTAAGCACGTTGGAAACTTTCCTAAACTCGAAGATGAATTAACAACCTGGGACGGGGCTAATTCTTTTTCACCTGGCAGGCTTGATGCTCTTGTTTGGGCTTTCACTGAGTTGATGCTTGAGAAAAAAATTAATACAAATATCTGGACATGATATTCGATAGATTCATTCAGCGCGGCCCCTCACGGGCAGAGATAAAGCAACTCATTGACGAGGTGGACGAGCAGAACCAGCTCTACAAAGCGATGTATGAGCAGATGTTCCCCGGTCAATCTTTGAGGAAAGATTACAAAATGAAGGATTACATCAAGGATGGTTACGAAAAGAACGCCGATGTATTCTCTGTGATAGACCGATTATCTACGATGTTCGCGCAAGTTCCGATAAATGTTGTTATGGGTGACGATGAAGAGGTTGTATTGGAGGGTGATCTGGTAGAGAGAATGAAGCAGCCTAACAACTATCAGCTATGGCAGGAGTTCGCCAAATTATGGTACACTTTTTTCCTAACCACAGGCAATGCGATAACTTACGCCCCACGGATAGTAGGTGGAAACGACAAAGGTAAGCTGATGCCCGGAGGGATGTATCTCATGCCCACTCAGAATGTGGACATAAAGAGCGGAGGGTGGCGTGATCCAATCAAAGAATACACCCTGGACTTATCGGGAACTACTGAGAGAATACCTGCCGAGGATGTTATGCACGTTCGTATGCCTAACCTTCAGTACACCGATGGGGCTAATTTCATGGGTATGAGTCCATTAAAGGTTGCGGCCTTGATTATCGAAGCCGAGAACCAGGGATATCAGACTGTTGCCGACACGTTAGCCAGGGGTATCCCTCCGGGAATACTTACAAAGGTTGACGAGTCATACGATGAAGATCTGAGTAAAACTCAACAGAAAGAACTCGAAAGGACCTATAAGCAGAAGTACGGCAATCAGAAATACAAACGCAATGCCGGTGTCCCTGTACTCACAGTAGGTAATGTTAAGTGGGTAAAAATGGGCTTTGATAATTTCCGCGACCTTCAGATACTTGAAATGAACCAGCACGGTTTAAGGGTGTTGTGTAACGTCCTGGGCGTCCCCTCACAGGCGTTCAATGACGTATCGGGTACAACGTTCTCAAATATGAATGATGCCCGCAAAATGGTTTATACGAATAGGCTCATTCCTGACCTGGGGTTACTTATTGCTTATCTAAATGTTCAGGTCGCTCCGGCCTATGGTGAAGGGTTAAAAAGTAAAGCGGACTATTCTAATGTCCCCGAACTACAAGACGACAAACAGAAAGTAGCCACCTGGGCAAACATAGGAGTGGCAAATGGATCTGTCACCCGCAATGAGTTCCGTAAGCTGATAGGATTAGACCAGGTAGAGGACGAGGGTATGGACTCATTTATGGCTCCCTTTAATCTTGTTCCTGTTGGGGAGATAGGTATGGACGTGGAAATTGACTCAGAGAAGATTCTTAAAGACAACGATATTGATGATTACAAAAGATTGAAAGCGGTATGAACTGGCGAAGCATAGATAAACGCAAACGAATTTACGAACGGAAGTACACCGCTTCGTTCCAGCTTGCTTTAAAGTCACAGATAGCTCCGGTAATTGCTGCTCTAGCAAAGAAAAGACCCGAAGATATCACTGTAAAACTATCCGCTGAACCCATAAAAAAGGTTTTTGGAAAACTCTATCCTGACACGGGGGCCGGATTTGCTAGGGCCACACACCGCGAACTATCAGGTAAGGGACGCAAAGATGATCTAACGAGTACCTGGGAACAAGAAATGATGGCTTTTATGGATCAATATGCAGGGGTGAGAATAACAAGTATAACGGGAAGTTCTAAGGATATCGCCATGCGAATCTTAAAAGAACTCGCCGAGACTCAGATCATTCCTGAAGGGTTAAGTATAGAACAGACCACGCGGCTCCTGCAAAAAGAATTTAAGAAGGCTTATATCAAAACTACTCTGGCACGTGCGCGGACGATAGCTCAGACAGAAGTATTAACGGCCTCGAATAAGGGTTCCATTACAGGTGCTTTAGAGGCCGGAGCCAAAATAAAGGAATGGCAGACTAGCGGGATAGCATCCCCGGACGGAAAGGACAGACACATTTCCTATCCGGGATTACACGGACAAGTGCGCGCTATCGGTGAAAAGTACGACGTGGGGGGATACCCGGCTGACTACCCCGGTGACCCCACACTGCCAGCAGGCGAAGTAGTGAATTGTAAATGTGCAGAAATATATAAATGATATGTTAGTAAAAAATATCTCAGCAGAGGTTAAGGACTTGGACGAAAAAGGAATGGTCAAGTTCTACTTTTCAATCTTCGGGAATATTGACTCAGACGGGGACATCACCGAACCGGGAGCCTTTGCTAAGACCATAAGTGATTGGAAGAGTAGCAATAAGAAGCGTATCAGGCATTTTAAAAACCATCGCTGGGACCAAACACCTGGCGTACTTACCGATCTGCTAGAAGATGATAAGGGGGGAATTGCAGTATCTAAGTTAATCATGGGGACTCAATTAGGCAAAGAAACTTATGAAGAGTATAAAGCCGGTGCGATCACAGAGCATTCCTTTGGGTATGAAATCATCGAGTCAGAGTTTGAAGAGGTCGAAGGAGGAAAGGTTCAACACCTCAAACAACTTAAACTTGAAGAGGTATCAAGCCTTAACTCCTGGGGGGCTAATTCGATGACCGACACTCTTGATGTCAAGAATCTGAAAGAAGCCGACTTGGATCAGGTTATTGCTTTTCTCGATAAACTCGAAGCCCTCAAAAAAGGGGACTTCACAGACGCGTACTTTGAAAAACTTGAAATAAAAATAGCTGCCGTACAGAAGTACCTCGAATCACTCAGAGAGCCGCCAAAGCACTCCCTTGAGCCGGTTGAGTACATCCTGAAACACAGCAGAGTATTAACCAAAAAATAATAATAAAGTGGAAGAAAAAGATTTGAAAAAGCTAACCGATGCGATAGATCAAAAGATCGAGTCGGTTGAAAAGCTGGTTAACGATAAGGCGGGAGCCGAAGCGTTGACAAAGATGCAGACGGAGCTGTCTGAGAAAATCGAGGCTCTGTCTCTTGTGGATGATAAGCCCATTGCTGATTATATCAAAGAGGTGCAGGATCATGCCAACACCCTGGAAGAAAAGATCAAAGAGATCACCCAGAAGGGGCAGACGAAAGACCGCCACCCCGAAGAGCAGCTCGATGAGTTCCTCTCAGCAGACGACTGGAAGCACGCTGTAAAAGAACGCAAAGAAGGGGGTCGCCCTCATGTTAAAGTTCTGACAGTGGCCTCTGACCTTACAGCGGGAACCACAACCCCTGTAATCATGCCATCACGTGAGCCGGGAGTGGAGTTTGCACCGCGTGCCGATACCCCTATTTATAACCTTGTACAGAAGGGTACTACGAATTCAAACAAGGTATCATGGATTGAGAGGACGCTGGGCGATGAGACTCCTGGCGCAGCTGCCAAAGCTGAGTCAAGTGCATTTGGAGAGAGTGATGCTCTGTGGACAGAAGTAGAGGCCAACATCATCAAGCTCACCGACGCTTTCAGGGCTACGAATGAGATCCTTGAGGATACCGAGTTTGTCAGGAGCGAGATCATGGCAATGCTGAGCACCAATATCCCTCACCTCCGCGAGACGGAGATCCTGGCAGGGACGAATTCGGCTACTTCATTCAATGGTCTTTTGACTGCTGCAACTTCTTTCTCCCTACCAACGGGAGTGAATACTGTCACCGCCCCGAACAACATCGACGTGTTACGCGCCGCTGTTACTCAGTGTATGATTGGGTACAATGGTTCAAGTGCTTACACCAAAGGATATGTTCCCAATGCCATTGTTCTTAATCCTGTTGACGCTCACAACATCGGCTCGATTAAAGATGCCAATGAGAACTACGTCCTTCCGATGTACCTGAGTGCCAACGGTAAGGTTATCGACGGAATCCCCGTAATCGTATCTACGGATATGACAGTAGGTAGCTTCCTGGTAGCCGACGTTTCCGCAGCCAAGTACTACGTGAAGCGCGGTCTTCAGGTTAAGTTCTGGGATCAGTATGATACCGACCCGATGTATGACTATGTGTTGTTTACGGCTACTGAAAGGGGCTGCCTGAAGGTTTCCAATATCGCAGCTTACGGCCTTGTCACTGGAACATTTGCCGCCGGAATTGTTGCATTAACCGCTTAGAAAGGAGGATAGGATGAAAAGACTAATAACCTTCATCGTTTCCATGATCTTCACTCTTGGGCTTTTTGCTCAGGATTATACTCTATATCGCGTTTCTTCACCCACTCAGGTAGTCACAAATGATACCATCGAGGACACGGGGGCGGATACTGTTGATGTATTGCTGAAGATACCCCACTATGAACCGTGGGGACTTTCCGCGCAGGTTGTATGTACCAATGCAACCGAAACTACTGACATAGATGTTGATATTTATACATCTATTACCGGAGCTTCCTGGCATCTTGTGGATACCGAGGACAATGTGCTTACTACTAAGTCCGCAGAGTTTGAAGATGTGGATGGATATACAGGCCGATACTTCCGTATAATTTATATGGGAGGGTCAGGCTCTACACAGACGACAGATATTAATGCTTACGTTTATATATGGAAATTATGAAGAACCTATTAATAATTGTATTGCTGGCGGTAGCCGTTAGCTTGCAGGCTCAGGACTTCACTGTTTACACTGTAAACGGTTCAAACAATATCGTTGATCTTGTCGACGTAGATACTATCACGAACACGGCTTCAGACAATTCATCTACTGTTCTTTTGATGATCCCAGACCTCAAGGCTTGGGGTGTTAGTGTGCAGATCAATGCTGCTAACTTATCAGGGGCTACGGATTTGGATGTAATTTATGAGGCTTCACTTGACGGATCGACATGGTGGACTGTAAGTACAGACTCCATTGCTTCAGGGAATATGACTGAATTATATGACAACTTAACAGGCTGGCCGGGTAGATACCTACGTGTTAGCGCAACAGGTGTAGGTACACATTCCTCGACATGGGATGCTAACGCTTACTTCTTTAAGTTGCCCGATTAATCGAGGGGGGATATCCCCCTCTATGCCCTTTTAGCTCAGTTGGTAGAGCAGTTGATTTGTAATCAGCGGGTCGGGAGTTCGAATCTCTCATGGGGCTCAAAGTTTAATTAAAAACTATCAATGTGAAAAAAATGACTCTTCCGATAGTAGTACTTGCTTTTGTATTACTCTCAACGACAAGCGTGAAGCAAGTTATGCTCACGAGTAATCTCACAGTTACCGAGAACCTTGTCTCTCCTGTAACAACATCCACATGGAATGTTAATGGTCTTGATGAATCACTCTTTTACGCTGACGGTGGAACACGGAACGATGTAGACAATGTCTTTGCCGACACCCTCCTTGCCGATGGAACCTTGGATCTTACCTCTCTGACGAACACCCTGGGTGAAGCTCTGGATCTTACCGGTGATGTTATCATGGTCATAAAGTTCTTTTTAGAAGACGATTCAGCAGCAACGTGCACAATTTCTCAGGGTGCATCTAATCCATATTTGCTTTTGGGGGCAACGTATTCATTCCAATTAAAGGCCAATCAGAGCCTTCTTTTTAAATGTGATACCGTGCTGCCTGTTGTTTCTGCAACAACCAAGACTATTGATTATGATTCAAGCAATGACAGTACGGCACTTTCTATAATTCTCATTTCAGCAGACGGATACGAATAAAACCACAATTATGAAACTAACAGAAGTAACATTAAAAGACGGAAAGAAGATCAACATCCTTCCCGGAGAAGTTGAGGGATTGCGTAAGCTCGGTAAACTCAAAGAGGAAAAGAAGGTGAACGACACCAAAGAGGAAAAGAAGAAGCCTCAGACCAAAGAGAAGAAACCAAAGGAGGATCCGGTAAACGTAAAGCCACCTCTGAGTACGGCGCGTAACCTGAAAAATGTAAACAGTGGAGATTAAAGTCATAACCGATCTTAGTAGTGAGCCGGTAACTACGGCCATAGCCAAGAATTATGTTAAGGCTTCGTATGGTACGGATGCCGTTGAGGAGGCACTTATAGCTTCAATGGTAAAGGCTGCCCGCCAACTTATTGAAGAGGAGGCTGACCGATCCCTGGGAGAAAAGACTATCGATATATTCTTCCATGCCGATGAGATCCAGGCCAAAAGGGTACGCCTTCCGGCGGGTCCGCATGGTGATTTCACCCATGTAAAAAGTATTAACCAGGAGGGGACAGAGACAACCTTAACGCTGAACACTGACTATTATAAAAGAGGGTTACAGTTTAAAGAATTGGAGTTCCTATCAGCGAGTGTTAATCCGTGGAGTGAGGGTGATTCTGTGAGTGATGATTATGTTGTTCGGCTGGTGGCAGGGTACGGAATAAGCGAAACTACCGAAGATTTGCCGGAAGGATTCAAACAAGCTATTTTAAAACAAGTAGCCGAATGGTATGTCAACAGGGAGGATTACGTCCCTGTGCTTTCTTCAGGTGTGAAAAGAATACTTAAGCAATTGTCAGGGAATAGTTACTTATGATACCGATAAACAACAAACGCGGGGGGCGCAATTCAGCAGTCTTGGGAAGACTCAACCGGAAGGTTGCTGTCTATACGGTAACGGCTACCTCGGATTCTCAGGGTGGAGCAACCGAAGGCGGAACACTAACGCGCACGGTATGGGCAAATGTGGAACCCCTGACAGGAAACAGGGCAAAGGAGTATTCTCAGATAGTCTCAGGGAAGGGTTATAAGATAATCATCCAGAAGCCCTCGGACCTGACTGTCTCAGAAGCTAATTATTTGATTTACGATTCTCGGACAATGGCTATTCATTCAGTGATCTCACTTGATGAGGAGAATAGGTTTTTAGAAATAATTGCAGAACAAAAAGCATGAGTGACGGGGTAACTATAAAAATAGATGATGCGAGTATGCAGAGTACTGTCGAGAAGTTGGCTAAATACAACCGTAAGGTCGAGGCAGGGGTTATAAAAGCAGTACGGCGGTCAGCATTAAACATTCAGTCTGATGCGCGTATGCGCGTGCCTGTGGCCTCTAATAGATTACGCTCAAGTATTGCTACCAGATTTAACAGTAACCGCATGGGGGCTGTCGTAGAGTCAAATATTAAATATGCTCTATACGTGGAGCAGGGAAGAAAACCGGGGCGTATGCCACCGAGTTCAGCCCTTGAGGCGTGGGTACGCACAAAGATTTCAAGTAATGCCAAAGAGGTAAAGTCAATAGCTTTTCTTGTAGCCCGTAAGATAGGACTCGAAGGAACCAGGGCGCAGCCATTCATGTTACCGGCAGCGAAAAAAGAGAAGTGGAGATATTACCAAGCTATAAGAATGATACTTAAATACCATACATGATAGACCCGAGCAGTGAAATATTAACAGCTTTTTATACTGCCTTAAATGGCAACTTGTCGTATAGTGGCACTTCATGGGGGGTGTATACTTCGGTGCCAAAGAGTGACGCGGATAAGTTTGTCGTTTTAGAGGAGCTTTCAATAAGTGATGACATCACCAAAGATCACAACAAATGGGACTGCTCGCTAACTATCGAAGTCATAGGGTCAATTTCCATAGGTCAGGTTTCCATGAAGCCCGTAGATAGTATCACTTCACAGATCCTCAACCTATTGTTTAAGAAAAGTCTTTCGATGACTTCCTTCTCTATGACTGTACTTCCGTGGTTTGAAGACATATCTAAATATACCGATTTAGTGGGATCAGGGATACTCGCTCGCAAAAGCATAAGGTTAAGATTTGGAGTGCAAGAGAAATCTGTGTGATGAATTAACAATAATAAAATAGGAGAATGAAAAAACCCAAATACAAACTAAGCGTAATTATCTCAGCCCGCAATGAAGGACAGGAAGTTCTGAATACTCTGGCCTCTTTGTACGCTACTGATCCGCAAGGTGTTGAGGTTATTCTAGTCAATGACCACAGCGAGGACTGGCCTAAAGAGATACCAGAGTATAAAGGACTCAGGGTTCTCACCCTTGAGCTTCCTTACTATGGACTCTACGATGCTATCTATAAAGCCTCAGAGATTATGTTTTCGGATAAGCTGTTTTTCTGTAATGCCCGCTGCCGGTTTACGCCGGGATGGGAGCAAGCTTTTATTAAGGCCCTGGACGCTGAACCTCACAATCTGTTCTCTCCGACATGTGCAGTGCTTTCTTATGACAATGATAAGATCGAAGGAGCAGAGTTGAGATACGGAGCGAAGATCGACCTGTTCAATGATGAGAGGCAATTCAAGTACTATCAGCTCCGGGCTATCAAAAACAAAACTCATAAGCCCGTTGCATGGTTTGGGGGTATGGCAATGAATAGGGACTGGTTCCTGAAGTTAGGGGGATTCTATCCCCTGCAGACACGAGGAGCCATGAACGCGTACATATCATTTAAAGTATGGAAGGCCGGAGGAGAGGTGAAAGTCCTGGATACGGTGATAGGCAACATCTTCCGAGAAACAACTTCCTATCCCGTCACCGAAGCAGAACAGATTTATAATTACATGGTCCTGGCTTATGTCCTGCGGGGAACAGCGTTCATGGAGGAGATAGTACGGGGGCTCAAAGATAAGCGGGGCATCGGACTGGCAAAGCACGCCTTTCTTCACAAGATGGTAGAGATAAAGTTCGAACGCGAAAAACTTATAAAACTAAAGAAAAGAGATATTACTGATTTACTCACTTAATAATTGAAACGATGAGCGCAAAAGATGGTTACAGTGTTGTCTTAAAACTGGCAACTACCCTGGTAAATGGTACTACCAATCAAACGCTCGAAGAGGCGTGGGATGAGTTTGAGGTTACAACCAAGGATTCAGAACAGGCAAAAGAGTGGAAGACAGGCGAATACTCCGGGAGTGTCAACTTCGAGGGTGTGCTTGACGAAGTTGACGCTTACACTTATTCGGAGCTTCGTACGGCTGCCGCCCTGCGTGCTGCCATAGCTTTTATCTATGGAGATACCGCCGCGGGGAGTGTGATCTATTCAGGGAATTGCCTGATCACAAAACTTCAGCAGGGCGCACCAAAGAACGGGGCAATACCTTTTAGCTGTGTGCTGAGAATCACAGGTTTCCCGACTGAATCAACAGTGGCTGCATGATGAATAACATTGTTGAAATAACCATCGGTAAAAAGAAGCTGGGGTTTAAGTTCGGTATGCTTACTCTTCAGATGTTTTCTGATCATACGGGCGTGGAGTTTGGGGAGATAATTGATCACCTTGAGAGTAGACCCATAGATTCTATTGTCATTCTTTTCATGGCAGCGAATACTGTTTATTCTGAAGGCAAGAACGGGAGTGTTTCAAAGTTCATGGTGGATGATTGGATCAGTCAGATGAGCGATGAGGACTATCAGTCTATTATGGATTGTTGGTCCCGGACTATGGAGCAGATCATTACCAAGCTGAACGCGCCAGGGCCCGAGAAGGCAAAAAAAAAATAACCTGGAATGAGATCCTGGTTATCGCTTTAGGGGATATGGGGTTGAAGCGAGATGAGTTTTATGATTTTATGTTGTGCGATTTCCTGGTAATGGTTGACGCACTGCAACGAAGGAGGGCAGATAAGTGGAGGCACACGCGGGCAATACTCGGAGCATTGACAGGGAAAGATCCCCGGTTCCTGGTTCCGCTAGATGGGGACTTCGATCATTTGGAAATAACCCCTCCGAAAGGAAGGGTTGAAATAGCTGAGAAAATGGGAATGAAATTAACGGATGAGTTTAAAGAGAATATGTTAAAGCATGGCTGATGTTGAGAGATTATATGTAAGTGTAGGGGCCAAGACCGAGAATCTAAAAAGCGGCCTTGATAAGTCACGTCAGCAACTCGCAAAGTTTGCCGGGGCTGTGGGTGCAGCTTTTGGCACGCGTGAGATAGCTCGGTTCGCAGGCGAAGCCATTAAGCTATCAGGGATAGCCGAAGGGGTAGCCGGAGCGTTTGAACGTCTGGGGAAGCCTGGGCTTTTAGATGAGCTTGTCAGAGCCACCAAAGGGACAGTCTCACAGTTAGAGTTAATGCAGCAGGCCGTTAAGGCTAATAACTTCAAAATCCCTTTAGATGTACTTGCAAAGGGTTTGGAATTTGCTACACGCAGAGCGAAAGAAACAGGCGAAGAAGTTGATTACTTAGTTCGTTCATTTGTTACTGGTATAGGCCGGAAATCTGCCCTTGTCATGGACAACCTGGGAATCTCTGCTACTGAACTTCAAGCAGAGGTTAAACGTGTAGGGGACTTTGCCACAGCCGTCGGGAATATTATGACCCGTGAAATGGCTTCATCAGGCAAATCAGTTGATACCGTTGCCGATAAGACGGCAAGACTGAATGCCACTTTTCGGAATACCAAAGTGGCCATAGGGGGGATTGTTACCGAAGCGATTCATTTAAAAGATAGTCTCGATAAGGTGAATACTGTTTTGGGGAGTATCAATACTATCTTGGCAAATGATGAGGGCGGTGGGTTAAATTTGAATTTAAGAGGATTTAGAAACAGAGTTGTTGAAGCAAACAAAGCAGTCATAATAGCTAGAACGGCTTTATTAGCTTATGAAGCTGTGGCAGATCGTGTTAATAAAAAGGCCGCAGAAATTCGCCGGGGCCAGGCTGATCAGACGGGCCAGGTTCTTCCGCATGAAACACCAATACCAACATTAAACGCTGGTGGTCTCTCAACAATGGGCGCTCTTCCCGAGATGCGCGAAGTAACGATTAACAAACTCAAAGACAAATTAAAAGAACTCAATGAGCAGATAGCGCAAACTAATATTTTAGATAAGCAAGCTATTATCATCCTGCAAAATAAAGCTGCCACTATTGAATCCCAGATAGAAAAAATTAAAGGTTTGGCACTCAGTACCGCCAAGCTAGCTACAACAGGGGAAAACTTGTTAAAGCCTATGACTGCATTGCCTGGATCTTTTACAGCTATAACCGCCGCTATTGTGCCCCTGGGTAATGCACTGAAAGAAAACAGCAGCTCATGGGCTTCATTTAAGGACATAGCTGAAGAAACCATTCCTATCACAGAAGCCATACAGAGCGCATTCGTGTCCATGGCTGATTCAATTTCTTCCGGTCTGGCGAATATGATCACAGGAGATACGGGCATCGAGGGGTTCTTTACTAACATCCTAAAAATGGTTGCCGATTTCGCGGTAACCTTTGGAAGACTTTTGACGGCCATAGGAATAGGACTGTCTTTGTTTAGTGGAGCCGGAGCGCCTTTTATTGCTGCCGGGATAATACTACAAACCGTTGGGAAAATAGGAGGGAATATTATTTCTCAAAATGCAGGCGGTGGTGGTGGTGGAATGAACACCGGGGGGGTAAGACAAAACATAAACGTAAGCGGGCAGTTCAGAGTTGCAGGTCGTGACTTGGTGACAGTATTGAATAGAGGGAATGAATCTATGAACGCGACAACATGAGTTTTTCAGGCAACATAAAATATAATATAACATGGGTCGATTATTTTGACCAGTCCTGTGAATTGCGCATACGCAAAAGCGGATACGCAGGAGCGAGCAGCTTTGTTGTCTGCGGCCCTGATCCGATAGAGATAACCTTTGAGACTCCTTCAGATTTTGTCCTGGCCCCTGTATGTGGGTCGATGGCTACGATATACCTCAAGGCTCAAACAGACTTTGAGTTTCTAAATCTGTACACTTCAAATGCACGGCAATACAAAGTGCAGTATCTCGTTGGGGGGTCTGTTGTATGGTCAGGGTTTATCCTTCCAGATCAATACCAGGAAGAATATAAATGCGCCCCTTATACTAACTCCTTTGTTGCTGTTGATCAGCTGGGGTTCTTAAAAACAGTAAGTTGGGATAAAGAATCTGTTTCAACAATCCTGGAAGCTCTGGGATGGATCCTTGAAAAGACAGACCTGGAGCTTAACTTGCGTGAAGGGATAAATGTATATGAAGCCGATCATGACTCAGCAGCTTCGGATTCTCCACTCGATCAGACATATTTTAATAGCAAGGCATACAGGGATAAAACATACTATGACGCGTTGTATGATATTCTTTTTAAGTTTGGTGCCGTACTAAAACAAAGAGACGGCGAATGGTTCATCTTTCGGCCTATCGAAGCGCGCTCTGCTTTTACTACCCGCCTGTGGACATACTCCGCGGGGGCGTTCTCTTACTCGTCAAATACTTCGACAAATATCATCACGGCCACAACAAGCTCCGGGGCTGCCGGCCTTGTACGCATAACACGCGGTCAGATGTTTATCAACCCAGCATGGAAGAAATATATTTTTACTCAAGATTATCGAAGGATTGAAAATATTTTAGAGAACGGTGATTTCGCAAACTGGAATGATAGTGTTCCTAAACATTGGAATAACCAGGGAATATCATATACTCCTGACTGGAGGAAGATTATCAGGGCTGGAAATAAATTGCGTATCCCTGCGCTGTCTCCATTTTCATCATCAAAGAAATGGTATCAGAAATTTCTAATATCAGGGGATGTGTTTACATTCAGGTTTATGGTGAAATATTTTATTAATCATAACGGTACGGGGACAATGACTATACGATTTGGACTTCACCTGTCCGGAGGTATATCAGATCAGTATTATGATTTCAATGATGAAGAATGGAAAACATATTACACTTATTACGAAAGAGAAACAGAGGCTGTATCTGACACCCAGCAGGTTACTATTGATATAATAACAAAACCAGACCTTGCAAGTAGTGATCAGGTTTTTCTAAGTATAGAACTATATCAGCCGGAATATACTTCTCGTGCACATATTGATATTGACGATGTATCCCTGGCTGTATATGAACAACAATCTGATAATGTTATTGTTGCACCGCAAGAGGAAAACGTTGAGAAAATTGAACTGAACCCTGACAATAATTATGATGCAGGTGATTATAGTTTGATGGTTGCTGATTTACCTGCAAATACAATCGAGTCCAGATTAAAATATTACGGTGGATTGTGGACAGACCCTTATCAAGTGCATTTAACTCAGGAGTGGACATCGCCAGAGACAACGGGAACGCTTATTGATATTTTAAAAAATCAGATAGCACAGCTTTGCCAGAACCCCCAGCAGGTACTTACCGTGCCAGTATATTCCAAGCTGATAGATTCGTGCAGCGTGCTTCAGGAGATAAATAATTCAGACAGGTATTTTCTCCTGCGAAGGTCAACATGGAATCCTAAATATGGGAGGTGGGATGTTGAGGCGCATGAGATAGGAATAGCCGTATTGCCCCCTCTTGTTGATGAAGATGGCAATGCTTTACTTGATGAAGATGGAAACGAAATGTATGGATAAAACAAATTAAGATGAAAAAAATACTATTTATTGCAGGGCTATTTTTAAGCCTGGGGCTATCAGCTCAGAACTACTGGTTTAATAAGTCAATAACGACAACACTCAATAGTGCTGACAAGCTTATTTTATATCAGTCAGAATCATCCAAAACCTTTACTGTAGCTACTCTTGGTGGACTTGTGAATGATACATCCGATGTAGTACGAGCTGAGATGCAAGTACTCAGGACGGCAGAGATTGGAGATACGGCCACTGTTCTCAGGACAGAGATGGCGGACGCAGTCACGGCAGGTACCGCCTGGACATACTCAGGTAATTACGTATTCCTAAAGCACATTAACGATTTAGTGGGAGTGGGAACAATTGCCCCATCAGAGAAACTTGAAGTTGTAGGAATAGTAAAAGCAACCTCAGCTGATTTTGATAATGGGTATTACAATCTTTTGATTGGAGCAAGCGCTGGAGAGGATCTTACTTCTGGGGGCACTCACAATATTTTTCAGGGGTATCAGGTTGCTAAGGATGCTACAAGTCCTGATTATTGTATTGGATTAGGGGCACAAAGTTTATATGCTTTAACTACTGGTGCATCAAATATAGGAATAGGATATAGAGCTGGTTATGCCTTAACTGAAGGGCAAGAAAATATATTTACTGGATATACAAGTGGATATACTACCACAACTGGAGATTACAATGTATTTATGGGAAGTCAGGCAGGAACGTTAGCTTCCGCTAGTTCGAGTTCAAATGTATTTATTGGATATAAAGCTGGGTATGATGCCGATATTGATAACTCAATTTTTATAGGCCATGAGGCTGGACAGTTGGTAGATGCTTCTGGAGCAGTAGCGATTGGATATCAGGCGGCAGCCACGGTCAGTGGATCTGTTGGATTAACTGCTGTAGGGTATAAGGCTGCAAATCAAGTAGGAGCTACTGACTACCATACAGTTATAGGATACGAGGCGCTTGATGCTTCTCAAGCTTCTAATGGAAGTACGGTAATGGGTTATCAAGCAGGGAGTGCGGCTACTGAAGCTTATGGATTGTCCCTTTTTGGTTACCAATCTGGATTAAGTATTACAACGGGAGATGATAATAGTTTTTTCGGATATGGTAGTGGTGATCTTATAACTACTTCATCAGGTAATACCGGAGTGGGAATTCTTACTTTAACCGCGTCAACTGCTGGAGATAGAAATACTACAATAGGAGCGTACTCTGGGTATGCCAGTACTGAGGGGGATGAAAATACCCTGCTCGGGTATCATTCAGGATATAGTCTAACAACTCATTCAGGGAATGTGATGATTGGCCATGATGCCGGAGAAGATGCAACAGTTTCTAATCAATTATTTATAGACAACTCCAATGACGCCACCCCACTTATTTGGGGAGATTTTTCTACTGACTTAGTAATCATCAACGGTGACCTGCGAGTCATAGGGTATGCAGGAGGGACAACTGCCTGGACAGATGAATCAGACCGTAAGCTGAAAAAGAATATACAACCTATCTCAAACGCTCTGGATAAAGTAATGAAGTTAGAAGGCATCGAGTTTGAATGGAAAGACGGAAGAGAATCAGGACAACGCATAGGGATGATTGCCCAGGATGTTGAAAAGGTTCTACCTGAAGTAGTATTCCCAGGGGAAACATACGCAATGCAATATGCTCCCATAGTAGCTTTACTGACCGAAGCCGTACAGGAACAGCAAAAACAGATAAGACTCATGTGGGTTTTTATGGCTATATTAGGGGGTGCTGTTGTGGGATTGTTTATTACAAGACATAAATTTTTAATAGGATAAATTAAACCAATGATTATGAAAAAGTTACTTTTTATTTTAGTTTTTGCCCTGATCGCTTTTGCGGTCAATGCGCAATGCGACTCATGGACGGGGACTATCCCCGGTACCCTTGACGGCTCTGATACCACTATCTATGATCAGATGTGGTCGGGATATCCGTGGTCAGGGCATCTATGGTATAAGTCCCTGGATGATACAGACGGGACTATTGGGATATATGGCAGCAACTTTCATCCTGACTCGGCTTGCTATGTACCATTCTGGATTGACGCTGATTTGGACGGGGTAAATGATAATCCCAAAACACTTAGCGATACCAGCTGGTTATTTTATTCCGATGTTGGGCCGTTCCGGTATACTATAATAGTGTATACCAAAGGGAGCAATTCATCCGGGAATGTTTATTTTGATTTCCGTAAACAATAGAGATATGAAAAAATTACTAACATTTTTATTGATTTGTGTTCCGCTGATAGCGAGTTCACAAATCGCCAGGATCAGCCCTTCACTTTCTTCTTATGGGTTCCTAAAGGATAGTTCATATAGTACAATGACTATATCCGACTCTTTAATCCTGGACTATGCCGCCTCTTCCAATACCCTTGTCTTAACTCCCACCTCCACCGGAATGATAGACACTCTTGAAACCACCGACTTAGCCACAGCGGATATTACTGTTACCGGGGATTGGGATATGGCTGCTGTTACAGCAACGTCATTGGCAATATCAGGAACAATTACCGGAGGGACGTTGGTTTGTTTGCATACCGTTGCGGCTGTTGTACTTACTGATCTTGACTCTTGTAAGAATGTAGCACACTTTAATAACGATGCCGATGTTATAGATTTCACTTTGCCGGGGGCTGAGGCTGGGCTGGTGGTGATGTTCTATGATATAGGCGGAGGGGTGATAACAGTAGACCCTGTTGATGGAACGGACACTATTTACTTAAATGGTACTTCGGTGGGTGCTGGTGATGC
>Ga0114918_10001640_pt1 | contig 19990 bp, 10 predicted proteins | sample LantaG_FD_87015 | JGI IMG/M metagenome (GOLD analysis project Ga0114918, IMG submission 87015) | Deep subsurface microbial communities from Baltic Sea to uncover new lineages of life (NeLLi) - Landsort_02402 metaG | ecosystem: Environmental > Aquatic > Marine > Oceanic > Sediment | place... | reverse complement strand
CTCTCTCTCTCTCTCTCTCTCTCTCTCTCTCTCTCTCTCTCTCTCTCTCTCTCTCTCTCTCTCTCTCTCTCTCTCTCTCTCTCTCTCTCTCTCTCTCTCTCTCTCTCTCTCTCTCTCTCATTCCATGTCTCCCTCCCTTTATTTCATGCCATCTCTTCACCGCTTTTCACAGAGATCCAGCGCAAGCTGAGAGAGAAAGAAGGCAAGGCCGCAGTCGCCCTCGCCCTCAAGCAGCAAGCCGCCGAGACGGAAGCGCGCCGTCGCAGAGAGAGAGCCGCCACGGAGGAGCTCGCCGCATCCCTGCTCGCCCGCGCCCGCACCGAGGAGGCCCTGGAGCTGCAGCGCGCCGCGGAGCGCAGGCGGCAGGAGACGGAGGCCGCCTCGACCGTGCGCGAGGCCGCCACGGCGGCGGCCGCCGACAGGGCCGCCGCCGCGGCGGAGGCCGAGCGGGAGAGCAGGACGTTCCTGGCCTCCGTCGAGGCTGAGGAGCGCGCCGCGGCACAAGCCGAGTCGGCCTCCCGGCAGGCATCCCGCGAGGCCGCCGCGCTCGCAAAGCTCGAGAACGACCGCCTTCGCGAGCGGAGGAGGCTCGAACTCGCGCTGCAGCGCAGGGAGGACGCGAGTTGGCTGAAAAAGGCCGGCGAAGCCGCCGACAGGCGGGACGCGTCGCGCGCGCAAGAGGTGGCCGAGAGGGCCGCGGCGTCTGCGGCGCGCGTGGCCAGGGCTGCCCCCAGGGAGCCCGACAGGAAGCTGCTGCTGGAGGAGCGTGCCGCCAGAGCAGTGGCCGAGCGGGAGGCCGACAAGGAGAGGAGGGAGCGGGAGGGGAGGCGGGCCGCGGAGGATGCGGCCGCCGACCACGCGAAGGCGTTGGAGGAGCAGGTTGCGGCGCGGGCCGCAGCGTCCAAAGAGGCGAGCGAGGCCGCGAAGAAAGAGAGGGCCGCGGCCGACGCGGCGGACGCGCTGACACGCCGCGCGCTGGCCGCCGCGGCCGCGGCGGCGGGCGAGGCGAAGCGGAGAGCGCGGGCAGCCCTGGACGCCGACGCGGAGAGGGCCAGGAGGGCCAAGGAGGAGGCCGGCGCGAGCATGTCCGAGGTCGAGAGGAGGCTGAACGCGAGGCTGCTCAAGGAGGCGAGGAAGGCTGGGCGATGAAGAGAGAGAGCTTTAGAGATATAGAGAGAGAGAGAGAGAGAGAGAGAGAGAGAGAGAGAGTTTGGAGATGAAAGAGAGGAGCGAAGCGAGCTGATAATTTTTTTCCCGTATCGTCGTTCGTCCTTTTTTGTCATCCCTTGTATCCCCTTGTTCGGCCCCGTTGCTCTACCTCTTTTCCTCTCGATTCTTGCTCGAAAGCATCGAGAATATCGCTCACATTGCTCTCTTAGAAGGAGACAACGCCTAGTGAGGAACGAAACATTGCACAACAAGAACTTAAGCGACTGATTGAACGATCGATCTCGAAGATGGCGACGACGACGACTAACCCGACCTCCTCCGCTACCGCCGCCGCTCCCTCCCCTCCCGGGGAGGGTGCGCCCCCTCCCCCCCCGCTCTTCTCCTTGGGACTCATCGCCGACATCCAGTACGCGGACATGGCAGATTCGCACGTCGAGGGGAGGACGCAGCGGTTCCGCGAGTGCCCCGGCAAGCTCGAGGCGGCGCTCTCTGCGATCAGGAGCGAGGGAGCAGAGAGGAATCCTTCGAGGCTCGCCGCAGTCCTCACGCTCGGCGACATGATCAACGGAAACCGCGAGGACGCCTCGCGCAATCCGTCCGACCTCGAGACCGTGGCCTCGCTGATCGACGCGGCGTTCCCCCCCGGCGACGACGTCCCAGTCTTCCACATCCTCGGCAACCACTGCCTCGACCTGCCGAAGCGGCGCGTCACCGAGAGGCTCGCGTTCCCGCCGTCGGCGCTGCTGCTGCCGGAGGAAGGGCCCGCCGCCGCCGCCGCCGCCGCCGCCGCCGCCGCCGCCGACGGAGACGACGGCGCCGGGGGAGACGACGGCGCCGGGGGAAACGGCAAGAGGGAGAGCGCCTCTTCGGCCCCCCCGGCCTGCTACTCCGTCCTGCTCCGCCCGGGCTGGCGCCTCGTCGCGCTCGACACCACGGAGATGTCGGGGCACGCCCAGGACTCGAGCGACAGCGCCAGGGCGCGGGAGGCGAGGGAGTACCTGAAGACGCACCCTCTGACGGAGGGCGAGGAGGGTTCGAACTCAAATCCACAGATGAGCCCCTGGAACGGCGGGCCCGGCTCGCAGCAGGTGGAGTGGCTGCGAAGGGAGCTCGGAAAGGCCGCAGAGAACAAGGAGAGGGTCGTCGTCGCGGGGCACCACCAGGTCGGACCCGGGGAATGCGTGAGGAGGTCGCACGCGGCGTGGAACTGGCGAGAGGTCAGCGAGGTCGTCTCCGGAGGGAGGCTGAAGAACGGAAAGGAATCTGATCCCTCTGCTTCTTCTTTTAAGACCCCCGCGGTGCTCTACTTGGCGGGACACGACCACACCGGGGGCTACGCGAGGGCCGGCGGGGTCCACTTTCTTACGTTGGAAGCGATCGTCGAGGCCCCCTCCGGCTCCAACGCGTTTGCCGTGCTCGACTTCCACGAAGACAAGATCGTCGTTCGGGGCTTTGGCTCGGCGACGAGCAGGGTGCTCGATTTGGCGTAAAAGGAACAGGTGACTTGGAGTTTATCGAGAGAAAGAGACAGAGAAAGAGAGAGAGACGAGAAACACGGGAACAAGATGAAAACACGGTTTCTTTTTTTCTTATACTTTCTTTTTGAAGAATTGATCTTTCTCTTTCTCTTTATTGCGTTTTTGATCCGCGCCCTCATTTTTCTATATCTCCGTCTCTCCCTTATATCATAATTCATAAATACGTTCACGCGCAAAGCTTGAAAGCTGGCGTGAATCTCTTTGAAGGGAGAAAATAAATAGAAAAAACTTTGCCGTTGTCGTCGGTCGTGTGTGAACCAAAAACCCAAAAACCAAAACCCTCTCTTTCTCTCTCTCCCTTTCCCACCTCTATACCTCTCATCCAGCCCACACGTCCTCCAGGTACCTGTTCCCTTCCAGCATGGCCCCGACAAAGGCCTCGGCGGCAGCCTGAGACCTCCCGCCAGCAGAGGCCGCGACCCCGGCGAAGCTCCTCCGCACCTCGGGCGCCATCGACCGCGCGTCGCCACAGACGTACACGATCCCGTTCTCGCGATCGAGCAGCGGCCAGAGGTTGACGGCCTCCTTCGCGATCCAGTCCTGGACGTAGCCCCTGCGCCCGTGCTCGTCATCCTCGCGGGACATGGCGACGTGCAGAGTCGTCAGCACCCCGGACGCGACCCACTGCTCCAGCCTCTCCTTGAAGATGAAGTCGGCCCTGCCGCGACACCCGAAGAAGAGCACCGCCTTGCCCAGGTTCTTCCCGGCCCTCATCAGCGCCTCGCGCTCCTCGAGGAAGCCGATCATGGGGGCGACGCCAGTCCCCGGACCGACCATCACGACGGGGGTCTCGGGCTTCTCGGAGGGGTACCTGAACGTCGACTGCAGCCTGCGGACCGTGCCGACGACCTCGTCGCCTGGTCTGCAGTCGTGCGCCAGGCCCGACCCGGGCCCGCGGTGCTGCCTGCCGGCCTTGGTGATGAGCTGCACGAGGCCGACCGTGATCGTGGCCCGGTTCGCTCCGGCCTTGGGAGAGGACGAGATCGAGTAGTAGCGGGGGACGAGGCGCGGGTGCGCGTTGACAAAGGCCTCGAGCAGCGGCCTCTCGCCGCCCTCGCCGCCCTCGCCCCCGGGAGGGGAGGCCCCGAGCGCCGCGCGCGCGTCGACCGACTTGAACCTCGACAGGAGGTCGACCAGCGACAGGCGAGGCAGGGCCACGCCCGACGCGTACCCGTCGTCCGAGGCCAGGACCCCGAGCGCCTCGGCCTCGGGGGAGCAGCGCGCCGCGGCGGCGAGCGCCGCGACGAGCCTGCGGGAGCAGGGGGCCGAGAGGTCCGCGAGGTGCCCGAGCACGGCGCGGGCGGTGACGGGCTGCTGCTTGATCGCGCCCTCGACGGCGGACGAGGCGTCGCCGCCGGCGGCGGCGGCCCTGCCGGCGGCGACGATGCCCCTCGCGGGTCCCCCCTTCGCGCCGGCGACGTTGATGGGGGTCCACGCCACGGGCTCCTCCCCGCCAAGCCCGATGAGCTCGAGCGCGGAGTCGACGAGCGGCGCCGCGTTGCGGGGGATCAGCTCGAAGTGGTCGCCCGCCTGGTAGGTCAGCCCGGGGGGCAGCTCGACCTCGAGGTGCACGGTGGCGCGCTGCTGCTGCTGCTGCTGCTGCTGCTGCTGCTGGGGAGCAGCGGCAGCGGACGCGGCGGCAGGCGCAGCCGGAGGGGAGACCCCCGGAGAGGAGGCGAGCAGCTGCGTCGCGGCGGTGACCGCGAGCGGGTGGTAGCCCTCGCCGGAGAACTCCGGGGCGTCGATACCGCCGGCCCTGCGGGCCTGGCGGACGACCTCGGCCGCGGAGGAGAGCGCGGGGGTGCCCGCGGGGAGCATGTCGAGCCTGACCCGCGGGGGCGGACCGGAGCGAGCGGGCCGCTCCGTCCCCGGCGGGGAGGCGCCGCCGCCGACGCCCGCCGCGGCTTGCGCCCCTTCCAGCAGCGCGCGCGCCCAGTCCTCGAACGCGTCCGCCGCGCCGGCGCCGTCCACGTCGGCGCCCTCGAACGCGCGGACCCTCTGCGCGCCGGCCGCGGCTAGCCCGACGTCGACGGCCTTGGCCACCTTCAGATAGGTCAGGTTCCACTGCGAGTTGCCGACGCCAAAGACGGCATAGCGGAGGTCGGACAGGAGGGAGGGGGTCGCCCCCTCGCCTTCGCTCTTCTCGAGGCCCTCCAGCCACTTCATGAACTTGGCGGCGTTGTCCGGGGGCATGCCGTTGTAGGTGGCAGTGACAATGGCGACCGCGGCGCCCTTGCCGCCCCCGCCGGCAGGGGCGGCGAGCGAGCCGTCGGCGGCGGCGTCGAGCGACTCGGCGGTGGCCGAGAAGCCGAGCTGGGCCGCGCGCTGGGCCAGTGACGACGCGAAGGACTCGCAGGTGCCGCCGTTGGAGCCGTAGAGGATGCGGATCGGGATGGATCGGACAGGAGGAGCAGCGGAAGAGGCCGCCGGGGCGGCGGAAGCGGGAGCGACGGCGGCCTCCGCCTTCGTCCCCTCCGCCGTGCCATCCGCGGCGGCGGCGGCGGCGGCGACGTCGGGCGCCCCCGCCCTCGGGTACAGTAGCACCGACAGCCCCTTGGGCACCGGCGCCGCCCCCCCGTCGGCTGTCGATGGGACCGCGACATACCCCTCGGGCGTGCCGACGCACAGTTGCGAGTAGAGCAGGCACAGCAGGCACTTGGCCTCCATGAGCGCGAACTGGCTGCCGATGCACGCCCGCTGCCCAAAGCCCCAGGGGCTGAACGCGTTCGCGGGCCGGCCCTTGGCGCGCTCGTCCCCCGGGATGAACCTCGACGGGTCGAAGGCCTCGGGGTCGGGGTACCCGGACCCGGAGCCCCAGACGTCATCGCGGCGGTGCAGCGCCGGCAGCAGGCACATCACGCGCTGGCCGCGGCGGACGACGTACCTCCCCTGCGCCAGCGTCGTGTCGGCACTGGCGTCGCGCGTCAGCACGACGACGGGCGGGTGCAGCCGCAGGGCCTCGCGGAAGACGGCCTCGGCGACAACGAGCCTGCGGAGGTCGGCCGCGGCGGGCTCAGTCCGCCCCGCCAGCACGGTCCTGGCCTCGTCGACCACCCTGCGCTCCCACTCGGGGTGGCGCGATAGGTAGTAGACGACGAACCCGATTGTCGCCGCGGTCGTCTCGTGCCCGGCGATCATCAGGTTGAGCACGTGGCCCTGGATCGCGCCCAGGCGGATCAGCTTGCCGTTAGGGGCGCGGTCGTTGAGCATCGTGGCGAGCACGGAGGTGCCGCCGCCGCCGCCCGGCGACGACGCACTGCTCACGGTGTCGGCCCTGTTGCCGCTCCCCGACGGGCAGCTGCCGTCGCCGCCGCAGCCGCCCAGCTCGCCCAGTCGGGTCCGCTCGACCATGTCCTCGACAATCTCGGCGCAGGTCCTCTTGGCGTCCTCGTACTTCTCCGAGAGGGCGCGCGCGTTGGACACCAGGGGGTTGTAGCGAACCGCGGCGGGCAGGTCCGACGAGGTGGCGCCCCCCGCGGCGTACTTGAGGCCGAACCTGAACGCGGGGATGAACGCATGCGGCGGCTCGCCGCGCGACAGCCGCGCGACGTTGCGCATGTCGAGGCCGATCGCGCACTTGACCACCGCGTCGGCGGTCAGGGCGGTCAGGAAATCGGAGAAGTGGTCGACGCGCGCGCGGCCCCCGCCGGCCTGCTCCACCTTCGAGCGCAGGGAGCGGACAAAGCCGCGGCAGGCGTCGAGGACAGAGGGGTACATCGCGTCGAGCTTGATGGCGTTGAAGGAGCGCGGGAGGAGTCCGTGCGCTGCCTGGTGCCATCAGGGAGGAAGGTGTGTGCGTGTGTGTGTGGGGAGAGAGAGAGAGAGAGAGAGAGAGAGAGAGAGACGAGAGACAGAGGAAAGGTGTAAGTTTTTCTTTCCCATAAAAAAAAAAAAGACCTCGACCCCCCCATACACACACCCGAAACTCACAATCCAGTCGGAGCTCGTCGACGACGACGTGAAGATCCCGTTGCCCGTGAAGTCCTGCAGCTTGATCTGCGCGGGCCTGTTCCACATCTTGGGGAAGTCGGCCTCTCGCGCGCAGAGCTCCGCGAGGATCTCCGGGTCGGAGGTGACAATGGTCTCGTTCACCGACCGCGACTCGTCGATGACGCCGGCCTCGGCCTCGAGGGCCGCCGCCGCGGCGCTCGAGACCGGCAGCGAGATGCGGATCGTGTCGCCCCACCTCCCCCTGATCGTCTTGGGGTCGAAGAGGTTTCTGTAGAGGTTCATGCCGGGCACCTCGTGCGGTCCCGTGAAAGCGAGCGCGTTCCCCAGAAAGGGGAGGCCGCGGGGGCCGCGGGGCACGGGCGTCGGCGGCGCGCGCGAGGCGGCCTCGGGCGAGAGGTCGGCGCCGTCGCGCGTCGCGGCCAAGACGATGAGGGAGTCGCCCTCTCCCGGCTTCAGCTTCGCTGCCTTGCCGCCGCCGCCGGAGGCCGCGGCAAAGGCCAGGAGGGACCTGGCGTTCTCCGGGGCGAGCTCCCGGTAGGCCCCCTCGACGGCCACGAAGAGCCTCGACCTGCCGTCGAGCCTGCCCGCCGAGGCGCCGACGACGGCATCCCTCAGTTCCCAGAACGAGACCTTGCGGGCGACTTTCACGTTGAACCCGCGGGAGGAGGAGGAGGAGGAGGAGGTGGCGCCCTCGTCGTCGCCGCCCTCTGCGCCGCCGTCGGAGATGAAGACGACGCAGGAGAGGGCGGCGGCGGGGAGGAGCGGGAACGGCGACGAGGAGGAAGAAGCGGGGGCAGACGCGAGCTTCTTGCTGGCTCCGGACCTGGCTCGGGCGACGATGGTCGCGCCGACGGCCGCGCCGGCGAGGGCGGCGCCCACGGCGACGATCGCGATCGACTTGCTCTCCGAATTCATGTTGCGTTTCAAGGCGCTATTTGCTATGCCCCTCTGGGAACTGGTGGCTCAAATTCCGGAGACAGAAAGAGAGCGCGAAGAGGGAAGGGATTGGCGAAATCGATGGGCGACCGAATCGACCGGCGAGGGGCCTCTTTTTTGGTTCGAGGCGCGCCCTGCCTTTAATCTGAGAGCGTCAAGTTTTGACTCGAGCTGCCTCCTTCGCAGATCGGGACTTGTCTGGACGGTGGAGGCTCCCGGAGCCAAATGAAGACGGGAAAAGTGGTTGGAAGGTGTGCGACGAGGGCCGTTGGGATCGACAAGGGGCACGGCTGAAAAAATAGTGGGGAAGTTTCTCCTCGAACACTCACTCGCAACAGAAAAAAAAAAGAAAAAAAACTCTTCGACGACGAAACCATGGGTGAGTTGCTCTCCACGGCGGTCGATCATTCCAGCTCCTCTTTGCTTCTACTCGATTGAGCAGTCTTTACGCCAGAGTCAAAGGAGGAAACTATCTCTCGTGGTCGCTAGACGCGAAACAAGACACGAAAGAAACACCCATTCGATCTCAAACTCTCAACGACGACAAACCAAAACCCAGTGCCCTCCTCCTCCAAGCTCGCGCTCGCCTTTGCTGCCTCCCTCCTCGTCCTCCTCTTGCTCGACGGCCTATGGATCAACGTCGTCTCCGAGCCCCTCGGCTTCGACTACTTCGGCACCGTCGAGAGGATCCAGGGGGGCCAAGAGATGGCCAAGAGGCCCCTGGGGCTGCTGGCGTACCTGTCGATGGCCGCCGCGTGCGCCCGCGTCTCGGAGCGCGGCGGCGCCGCGGCCTCGGCAGAGGCGGGGTTCTACATCTACTCCATCTACGACTTCACCAATACGTTCTTGTTTAGAGGCTGGAGCCCCGCGCTGGCCTTCGTGGACATCGCTTGGGGCACAAGCGTCTTCGCCGTCGCTGGAGCAGCGGCGGCCGCGGCGGTCGCGGCGGTGTTTTGAGGGCCGCGTTCCTTCTTCCCCTCTTTCTGCTGCCTGTTCTTTCTCTTCTGTACACGTTTTCAGCTCTTGTTACTACAACGATTCGCCGCCTCAAGTCGTCTCAGACCCTCTCGCGCTCGAGGAGCCTCCCGCCGCAGCCCGAGAGGCGGGCTCCCCGAGCTTCCCCGCCCTCCGCTCCTCCCCCCCCCGAGTCTGAGAACACGAGCTGGCCCCTCAGGATCGTCGCGACGACCCTCCCTCGCATCCTCAGGCTCCCCCCCGTGCCGACGAAGGGGCTGTTCTCGCAGTGCCGCAGCCTGCAGGCCTCGAAGGAGACGTCGGCGAGCTCTCGGGGCTTCCACGCGACGAAGTCGGCGTCCAAACCCGCCGAGATCGCCCCCTTTGTTTCGGAGAGGCCGGCGAGCGCCGCGGGGGCCGAGGAGAGCCAGCGGTGGAGCTTCGCCGCGAGCGCGTTCTCGTCCTCGACGTTTCTCGGCGTCGTCGGGGCGGAGGACCACGTCGAAGGGAGGAGGAACTGGAGTCCGGAGATGCCGCCCCAGGCCCGCGAGAAGGAGTCTGCCGAGCTTCCGGCATCGCCGCCGCCGTCGCCGCCGCCGCCGCCGCCGCCGTCGCCGTCTGTTCTTTTCTCTCTTCCGTTTCGCTTCATCTCCGGCGTCGTCGGGGAGTGGTCCGAGGCCACGGAGTCCAGCGTGCCGTCCTCCAGAGCCGCCCAGAGCCTCTTGGAGGCGACCGAGGAAACGTCGGCGCGGAGCGGGGGCGCGCACTTGAGCAGGGAGGGGCGGATGAGGCTGCTTCCCCCTCTTCCCTCGCTCCCGTTTCCTCCTCCTCCTCGCCTCAAGGGCGGCGAGCGCGGGTCGAGCAGCCCGAGGTAGTGCGGGCACGTCTCCGCGGAGAGCGGGAGTCCCCGAGCTTTCGCCTGCGCTATCAACGGGAGGGCAGAGGGCGCGGCGACGTGGGCAATGTGGACGCGAAAAGAAGAAGAGGAGGCGGAAGAGGACGACGACGGTGAAGAAGAAACGACACGCTCGAGCGCCGCGAGCGCTTCGCGAATCGCCGCCACCTCCATCTCTTCCGGCCGAGAGGCCGCCCAGCTCTCCAGGTCGGTGACTTCGAACTCGAGCGCCTCTCCTTTGGAATCCTGGTTGCCGCCCTCTCGGTGCTCCGGCAGCAGCTCCGCGTGCAGCAGCAGCGGCGCTCCCAGCTTCAAAAGCGTCCCCGCCGCAGCTTCGGCCTCGGCCACGCTGACTCTCTCGAAGTCCCCGATCCCGGAGGGGCTCAGGAAGGCCTTGAAGCCCAGGACCCCGCGGGAGGAGAGCATGCGCGCGAGCTCCCGGGGGTCTCGCGCGTTGGCGGGCACGACCCCTCCCCAGAGGCCGACGTCGCAAGAGAGGCCCTGCTTCGGGGGATTCTTGGCTCGGCCTTTCCCTTTGTCCCCGTCGCGGCCGTGGCCCTCGTCGTCGTCACCGCCGCCGCCGCCGCCGCCGGTGCCCTCTCCCTCCTCTTCCCTTCTCCGCACGGCTTCCACCGCCTCCGCCTTCTCCGCCAGGAGCCTCGCGCTCGTCGCCGCCGGGGCAGAGTTCAGCGGCATATCCACCACCGCCGTCACCCCGCCCGCGGCCGCCGCGGCGCTCGCGCTGCGCAGGCCCTCCCACCCTCGCCGGCCGGGCTCGTTCGCGTGCACGTGCGCGTCGACGAGCCCCGGTCCCACGATCGAGTCCCGGCTGAAGAGCAGGAGGGGGGCGTCCCTCCTGCCCGTCGCGAGGGAGGCTGCCGCGGCGAGGTTGGCGGAGGCCGAGCTGGGCGAGAGAGGGTGGACGCGGGCGATCTTGCCGCGGGAGACGACGACTGAGGTTTATTTATTTATTTTGGAGGTCAGGGCGTCGAGGTCAGGGCGTCGAGGTCGAGGTGGAGAGAGAAAAAAAGTTGCAACGACGACCATCATCAAATCAAGGCAAAAGAAGGCGTCTTTCGACTCGATATAAAAAACAAACAGGCAAACTAGTGCGACTCACTAGCAGCCGGATAGACACCGTCTTGAAGCACGACCCGCTCGGCGGCGATGACGAGATCGTGACGCCTCGTTGTGTCGAGGAGGGAGCAGTGAGCAGGTGGGCTGCTTTGAAGCGTCGACTCTGACGTCGGAAACTTCAGACGAGTGACGAAGACTCCTACTCCGCCGTCGCTCCATTTTCTCCACCCGCCTCCTCCGATCACGACGGCGAGGACTGCGATCAGCAGCGCCGCCAGGCCGCGAGGGCGCCACATGTGTTTTATTTTATCTCCTCGAGGAGAAAGAAAAAGTGAACGCATCTGATGGCTAGAAGGTCTCGTCGTCGGCGTTCCGAGTTCTCGTCACACACTGTCGATCCCTCTCATCGCAAGGGGAAAGCAAAGCTTCGTGCTCGGGCTGGGCTCTCTCTTGCCATCTCGACCTTTTCTTCGACCCGTCGCCCGCTGGGAACCTCTGAGACGCTCTTTGGACCCTCGTCCCGCGGGATACAAGGGGCCAGAGCTCAAAGGGGAAGCGCTAGAGCGGCCTTCTTATCATCGGCGTCAACGCCTTTCGGCTCTGTGTGTTTTTTTTTCTCCTCTTTGTTCATCTCGCTCCGCTCCACGAACACATCCCTCCTCTAGTTCTCCCCTCGCCTTGCGATGACGGAAGAAGAGGGTCGTTCAGGTACGCTCACGGGGAATCAAAGGCTAAAAAGGTCAAGCGAGGCAGAGATGCGCGGCCGAAAAGGGCACGAGCAAAAGAGCTTCACCGGCGGAAAAAAAAAAACGGCGACGATGACGACGCAGAGCCGACGGCTTTTCTCATCTCGTCATTTCGCGGCCTCCTCGCTCTCATTCGCCCCCCTCCCTCACCGCTCTCACGCGCTCAAAACAACATCACAGATGGTCGCGACCCTCTTGAGGCAGAAGCGGGAGCTGAAGCGGCAGCTGCAGAAGTACTGGTGCGTTGGAAGATGGACAGGAAGGGAGGAGATGTCGAGAGCTTGATGGTGGCGACGAAGAACCAAAGAGCCGGCCGGTCGGTGGGGGATGCGAGCGAGCGAAGAAAAAACTCAACCTCCTCTCCTCTTCTTCTCTCCTCCCCCCCCCTTCACTTTTCTCAATTGACAGCCTCAGCAGCCTCAGCCTCAGCCTCAGCCTCAGCCTCAGCCTCAGCCTCAGCAGCAGCAGCAGCAGGAGGCGAACACGGCATCTGGAGACGGCGACGACGACGCCAACGCGCTGGGCTCCCTCGCAGACTTTGCGACGTGAGTCTCTTTTGATTTTTTTCCCCTCCAGTTTGGATTCTCTTTTCCCGTTTCCGTCGATTTCCGCATCTCAACCACAACAACTCGTCATTAAAAACTTGAATCGGAAATCCAACAGCGACGAGAAGCTCCCCGAGGAGGACGCAGAGCGCGCGGCCTCGCCCAGCGCCGCCGCTGCTCCTGCTGCCCCCGCGCCTCCCGCTCCTCGCAACCGCGCCGGCTCGACCTCAGCGACCGAGACCGCCGCCGCGGCCGCCGCGGCCGCCGCAGCCGCAGCCGCGGCCCCGCAGAAGTGGGTCCAGTGCGCCGCCTGCTCCCTCTGGCGACGCGTGCCATACGAGGTCGGCGACGACGCGATCCCGGACGACTGGACCTGCGAGCGCAACCGCTGGGACCCCGCGCGCGCGGCGTGCTCGGTGCCGCAGGAGCTCTCGGACGACGAGATCGACGCGATCCTGGCGCTGCAGGCCGAGGCGATGGAGGGGGCCGCCGCCGCCGCGGCCGCGGCCGCCACCGCGACGGGCGGGGCCGGCGGGGGCGGAGGAGGAGGCGGAGGGAGCGCCGACGGCGGCGGCGGCGGCGCTCCCCCCGCCGGGGGGGACGCCGCGGCGGCGGCGGCCGGCAGGGACCCGGGCGACTTCGCCTCTGCTGCCGCCGCGGAAGAGGCCGCCTCTCGGCGCGCCGGCGGCGGTGCCGCAGGGAGCAGCGGCGGCGGCGGAATGGCGGCGAATGCGGCCGGAGGCGGCGCCGCCCGCGGCCGCGCCAGGGCGGGCGGCGCCGCCGTGACGGGCGCCGCGCGCTCGCGCGGCCCGCGCGAGGACCGCCGCCGCGGGGCCGGCGCTGCCGGCGGCGGCGGCGCCGCGCGAGACCGCAACCGCCCCGGTTCCGGAGTCGGCGGCGTCGCCGGAGCCCCCGGGTCTTCGGTTGCGGGGGGGGCCGCGCGCAACCGCGCAGCCGCTGGCGCCAACGCGGTCCGCGGGGGCGGCGGGCGCGCCTCGGTGACGGGAGTCGGGGGGGGAGCTGTCGCGGCGCGCGGCGGCAGCGGCGGCGCGGGCACCGTCGCTGCCCGCGCCGGGCGAGGCGGCGCCGGCGGCGGCGGCAACGCCTCTGCCCCTCGCGGGGGTCATCCCGCTGGAGGCCTGAGCGGCCTCGGCGAGGCCGCCGAGGCCCTGTTGGGAATGGGCTTTGGTGGCGGCGACGACGACATGGATGAGGACGGCGGGGGAGGAGGCTACGGCGACGACGGCTACGACGACGGCGGTGACGGCGGCGATGGCGACGGCCGGGAGCACTCCCCATACTACCGCCGGGGAGAGCCCTCTCCCCCGCCCCCGCCGCCGCCTTTCAAGCCAGGCGACGAAGTCTGGGCGAAAGTGGAGGGCCACGACTGGTGGCCCGCGCGCGTCGTCCGCCGCAGGGCCGTCCCGAGAGAGGTCGGGCCGCCGCCGGCCGCGGGCGGCTCGACGGCCGCGGCGAGGGCCGCTGTGCCCGTCGTCTTTTTCACCGCCAACGGCATCCCCGGGGAGCTGAGGCACAGGGGCGTCGGAGGGAGCCACGGCCTCGACGACGAGGAGGAAGAGGAGGAAGAAGAGCTCGTGAGGAGCGCGAGCAAGGCCGCCAAAGGCGGCGGCGGCGGAGGAGGAGGAGGGAGCGGCGCTGCCCGCGCCGTCCCCGGGACGCCAAAGTCGGAGGCGGCCGCCGCGGCCGCCGCCGCGGCCGCCGCCGACGACGACGAGGCCGAGTTCGCGTGGCTCCCCTCAGCGGCGCTCCGCGCCTTCGAGGCCGGCCCCGACGGCGGTCCCCCGAGGGTCAACCCGGACGGCGCCCCTTTCGCCGACTCCACGCTCGCGTCCTGCGTCAAGGCGGCCGCCGCGGCGCTGCGGGCCGCGGCGGAGGCCGAGGAGGAGGCGGCGGCGGCGGGGGAGTCCGAGGCCGCCGACGCCGCCGGCGGCGACGACTCGGACGGCGGCTGGGCAGAGGTCGCCGCCGAGGGCAGGGCGCTGGCCCGCGGGAGGCGGTACAGGCCTCCTCTGACTGCGCCCGACGGAACGCCCTTACCGCCTCCCGTCGCTCCGCCGAAGACGGTGGTGGGAGCGGTGCTAGGGTGGAGGCGTGGCGGCAGCGGCGGCGGCGGCGTAGGCGGAAGCAGCAAGGCCGAAGAGAAGAAAGACAGCGCTGCCGCCGACGCCGCTGACGCCAACGGCAAGGGCACCCCCGCGACCGCGCCCGAGCTCGAGCCCGAGCTCCTCGTCCACTGGCACGGCACCTCGCACGCCCACGACGAGTGGCTCTCCCCCTCCCGCATCCCGCCGCAGCGCTCGGCGGGCCGCAGGCTGCTCGCGCAGTTCCGCGCGCAGCGCGGCGGCGCGCCCTGCGACCTGTCGGACCCCGCGTGGAGGGTCCCCGAGCGCGCGCTGGCGAGGAGGAAGGCGCCGCGGGGCCCCGGGTGGGAGGTGCTGGTGGCCTGGAAAGAGTCGCTGAGGCCCGAGGAGCGGAACACGTGGGAGGCGGAGGGCGAGGGCCCGCTGGCGCCGTCGCCATCGGGCGCCGCGGCGGCAGAGGCTGCTGCTGCTTCGACGGCGGCCGAGGCGGCGACGGCATCAGCCAACGCGGCTGCCAACAACAACGCCCCGCTGTCCCCGACCTCCCGCGCCCTGTCATCTGCTTCCCTTGCCGCTTCGCACCACGCTTCCCCTGCTCCGACGATCGCGCAGCTCTTCGCGCCGCTGGCGCGCTCGCTGTGGCGCTCGCTCGACGCCGCGTTTGCGCGCGCCTCGCCCGCGGCCGCCGCTGCCGCCGAGGCGAGGCGCAAGCACCTCCTCGCCCCCTCCTCCTCCGCCGCCGAGGGGGGCGAGGGCGGCGGCTCGGCCAACCTGCCCCCTCTCGACTGGCCCCCAGCGTGGCTCCCGGCCCCGAGGAGAGGAGGCGGAGGCGGAGGCGCGTCGGGACTCGGCGGCGCTGGCGGAAGCGCCCTGAGCGCGCCGCCTCCCTCGCTGCTGCCGCACCAGGTCAAGGCCCTGCGCTGGCTTCGCTCCCGCTGGGCCGAGGGCCAGCGCGCATCTGCCCTCGCCGACGACGCAGGGCTGGGCAGGGCCGCGACGGCGGCCGGGTGGAGCGCGGTGCTGCGCGGCGACGCCGGAACGACGGGCCCGACGCTCGTCGTCTGCGCCAGCGCGGCGCTGGCCGGGTGGGCGGCTGACGTCGCCGCGTTCGGCCCCCCGGCCATCGTCGCCTCGATGACCGACCCCTCTTTGGCGTCACACTCTTCTTCCTTCCCTTCCGCGATCGCGGCCGCGCCCCCGGCCCCCGTGGCGAGGCTCGCGGGATCCCCGGCGGCGAGGAGGGCCGTCGTCGACCACGAGCTGTGGGCGCCGGCCGACGCGCTCGACGGCCGGTCGACGTTCAAGCCTCCGACGCTGAGATCTTCCTCTTCCTCCTCTCGCGTTCCCTTCGCCGACGTCGTGCTCGCGACCTTCGACGCCGTCGCCGCCGAGCGCGGGCCCCTCTCGGAGGTTCCGTGGTCGCTGGTGGTCCTGGACGCGAGGAGCGGGGCCCGCAAGGCCCTCGCGCGCGGCGCGGCCGCCGCGGCAGGTCTGGGTCTGGCGTCGCGGGCGTCGAGGCTCGTGCTGGCGCGCAGGCCGTGGGAGGGCTCGCCGGCGCCCGAGCGCGGCGCCGCGGCGGAGTTCCTCTGGCCCGGCGAGTTTGACGGGCTCGCGGCGTCGCTCGTCGGGGGACCGCCGGCCTCGACCGCCGCCGGCGACCCCGCCGCGCCTCCCGCGGTCTCCGCCAGGCTCGAGGCGGCCACGCTCCGCCGCTCCCGCGCCGAGGCCCTCGGCGCGCCCCCGCCGCGCCTCCCCGCCGAGCTCGAGCTGCCCGTTCCGGCGACCGCCGCGCAGGTCGAGGCCGCAAGGGACGCGCTCGCGAGGGCGCTCCCGGCGCTCGACGCTGCCGCCGCCGCCGCCGCCGCTCCGCCGCCGGCCGTCGACCGCGCAGAGGTGCTGCGGGCCGCGTGCGAGGAGCAGCTGAGGCTGGTGGCGCACGCGGCGCTCGGGACGCTGCCCGCGGCCGCCGGCGGCGTCGGCGGCGTCGGCGGCGTCGGCGGGGGGGCTGCTCCGGCTCCTGCTGCGGATCCGTCGTCGCCCTCCGCTCCTCCCGGAGTCCCCTCGGGCTTCGAGGCCGCGGACGGCTCCGCCAAGCTCCGCTTCCTCGCCAGGCTACTCCCCAGACTGCGCGAGCGCAGGGCGCGGGTCCTGCTGCTGGTGGCCTCGCCGGACGACCGCGCGCTCGCCGCGGTGGACGCCTTCTGCCGCGACGCGCTGCCGCCGGCGGCGGAGGGCCCCGGCGTCGCGACGCTGCGGTCGCCGCCGCCGACGGCGGCAGCTCCGTCCTCGGCCTCTTCGCCGTCGCCGGCGGCCTCCGCGCGGGCCAGGGAGGCCGCCGTCGCCGCTTTCAACCGCCCGCGGGACCCGACCTGGCTGCTGGTGGCCGGCGCGAGGGCCCTGGGGCTGGGCACCCCGCTGCCTGCCGCCACCGTCGTCGTCTCGTTCGACACGTCTTGGTCGCGCCGGGCCGACGCCGCCGCGCTGTCGCGGGCGCGGTCGCTGGGCCCCGCGGCCGGGCCGGCGCCCGCGGTCGTCAGGCTCGTGCTGGCGGGCAGCGTCGAGAGCGCGCTGCTGTCGAGGGCGGCCCCGGCCCCGAAGAAGGGCAAGGCCGGGGAGCGGGCGCTGGAGGAGGCGCTGAGGGCCGCGGCGTGCGGGAGCCTGTTCGCCGAGGAGGCCGCGGCGGCAGAGCGCGGCGACGGCGACGTTGCTGCCGGCGCCGCTGCTGCTGCTGCTGCGGCGGCGTCGGCGGCTCCTGCTCCTGCTCCTGCTCCCGACGCTCCTCCTGCTGCCGACGCAGCGGAACCCCCGAAGCCAATGGAGGAGGAAGAAGCGAAGGAGCCCTCCGCGGTCGCAGCAGCAGCAGCTGCTGTCGCCGCGGCGGAGGCCGCGGAGGCTGCCGCGAAGGCGGAGACGGCGGCGGCCGCGGCCGCCGAGGCCGCCGCCGTCGCCGCGGCCGGCGGCGACCCCGTTGTCGCCGCAAAGGCCGAGCCCGATGAGCCGATGCAGCAGGACGAAGCTCCTCCCCCTCCGCCGCCGCCTCCGCCCTCGGAAGACTACACCGACGCCGCGCTCGACGCCGTCGCCGACTGGCTCTGCTCCCCGACGAGGGGCGCGGGCGTGCCCCTGCCTGCGGGGTTGCCCAGGGGCGCGGGGGTCAGGGAGCTCGCCGCCGCCGCCGAGGGCGACGACGACGGCGACGACGACGCGGGAGGCGGCGGAGGCGGAGGAGGAGGAGGAGGAAGCGCCGGCAAAGACGCTGCGGCGGCCTCCTCCTCCACCCCTTCCGCTCCCGCCTTTGCCTCCCCGGCGGCGGCCTCCGCCTGGTGGGCCCGCGTGCTGGGCCCTCGGGCCGCCGCGGCGTCCGAGGCCGAGGCCAGGAGCGCGCAGCGCGCGGCCGAGGCAGCGAGCTCGCCCGGCGGCCTCCTCTTCGGGCTGCCCCCGGGGGACGACGGCGGCGGTCCCGCGGCTCCGTCCTCCGCAGACGAGGCGGAGGACGAGGAGGAAGACGGGTTTTCTCGGGGAGGAGGGGCAGGCCGCGGAGGGGGCCTCTCTCGGGGGGGGGGGCACGCGCCTGCTCGCAGGCGCAGGAGCAGCGGCGACGAGGACGGCGGCGCCGGCTACCACGGCGACGAGCGCGGCTCTGCCGGCGGCGACCAAAAGCGCGGCCGACGAGACCCCAACAACCAGGACTCGCATCTCCAGCAGCAGCACCAGCACCAGCAGCAGCAGCAGCAGCAGTAGCAACAGCAGCAGCACCAGGCCCTTCCTGCCGCGACTGCCCCCTCACCCTTGGCCTCGGTCCCGCTGCCCGTGGTCGCCAGAGAGTGGGCCCTGCAGGAGACGCGGATGCGCCTCATCGCCGACCCGCTCTCCGCTGAGGGCGGCGTCGCCCGCCGGGCCTACGCCAAGCTCGCCGCGCTGGCGCGGTCTCTGGGCCTGCCCCCGGCCGCCGAGGAGCTCGCGAGGCAGGCGGCCGACGTGCTGCTGGCCGGCAGGCCCGACGGGGAGCCCCCCTCGGACTTCCAGGAGTACACGCTCCTGGCGCTGGTCGCCGCCGCGGCGAGGCTCGCCGGCGCGGCCGGCGCTGGCGCGCCGGCGGCCGGGCCCCGCGGCGGCGCCGGGCTCGCCAACGGCGGCTTGCATTCGCTCCCTCCGGACTCGCCGCTCGTCCTCGCCGCCGACGCCCGTGCCCTCGCCGCGGCCCACGGTCACGACCCGGACGCGCTCGAGGCCGTTTTGGAGTACGTCATGGCGGCGCTCAACGCGTACCGCGCTCTGTGCGACCGCGTGCGCGAGGCGTTTGGCGCCGCCGAGGACGCGCTCGCGGCGCGCGCCGCCGGAGGCGGGGGCCCTCCCCCGCCGCACGCTGACGAGCGCGCAGCGTCGGGAGCGGCCTCGACTGACCTTGATGGCCTCGCCTCGAGGCTCCGCGAGCTCGTCGCCGGCGACTTTGCCCGCGCCGCGGCCGACGCCGGCCCGCCCGAGCCGGGCGCCGTGCCCGCGCTGCCGCCGCCGCCGGCCGACGTCGCCTCGTCGTACGAGGCGCGGGCCGAGTACGAGGCCGTCGCCTCGCAGATCCAGGCCACCTGCGGCCAGATCGCCCTGCTGGATCGCGCGCACGGCCTGCGCGTGCGGTACATCCAGGACGAGTACGGGGCGCACATGGAGCGCGTGCGCTCCCTGGCGCAGGCCGCGATCGACGACGCCAACGCAGCGTTCCAGGCGACGCGGCACGGCGTGACGGTGCACCTCGACGCGCTGGTGCACCTTTTCCAGGGGCGGTTCTTCGCCGGGGCCGCAGCTGCCGCCGCCGCCGCTGGCGGTGGAGGTGGAGGCGGGAATGGGAACGGGGAGGGCGGGTCCGCCGAGGGAGGCAGCGATGGAGGCGGGGGCGGAGCAGGAGAAGGCGCGCCGCCGCCGCCGCAGCAGCAGCAGCAAACCGGCGCTGCAGAGACCGAGCCCGGCAGCGACAACGGCGGCTCCCTCCTCCCGGGCGCCCTGACCTCGCAGCAGGCGGCGCTCGCCGCGCACCTTTCCGCCCCCATCGTCGGCGGGAGCCTGCCCCTGACACGCCTGTCGGACGAGCAGATGACTGACCTCGCGAAGCGGGCAGCGGCGGGCGCGACGACGGCGGCGGGCGCGACGGCGGCGGCGGGCGGCGACGGCGGCGGCGACGCCGGCGGGGACGCCAAAACCAGCGCGCTGCCCGAAAACTCCTCGTCGGGGGGCTCCGGCGGGGGCGCGACCCCCTCCAAGACCGCCAAGGTCCGCGCCGGAGGAGAGGAGCGCACGGTCGTGATCGACGCTGACCACGCGGCGCTGCTCGACGCCGCCGCGGCCGCGCCGGCGAGGCCGAGGCTGCCACGAGGCAACGGCGGCGGCAACGGAGGGGCCGACACCCCTCGATCGCCGACCGCCGCCGCCGCCGTCCCCAGCTCTCCCTTTGTCGGCGGAGCCCCCGGCAACGCCGCAGCCGCTTCCTCCGCCGCTACCCCCGCCACCGCCGCACCCCTCGCCGCCATGGTCGGCAGCTCGGGCCTCGGCGTCGTCGCAAGGGAGAACAGCCTCCGCGAGTGGGGCGCGGCCGGGGCCTCGGCCCTGACCGGAGGAGCCCCCCCCGCCGGCGCCGGCGGGGGAGCGGCGAGAAGCCCGGGCTCTCCGTTCGCGTTCAAGGCCCCGAGCCCCGATGGCTCGGGCGCGCCTCCGAGCCCGACGAAGCTCCCCGCGGAGAAGAAGTGAGTGTCTTCAGAGAGGAAGAAGAAGAAAGAGAGGAGGAGGAAAAACAAAAGGAGAAGAAACGGGAACTCAAAAAACAGAAAAACAAACAGGCTATAGATGGATTCTCAAAATCATGACTATTACTAGTTTTTTTCGAAAGGGAAAGGGAGGGAGAGAGAGAGAGAACAGAGAGCGCGGGCGCGCGGAGAAGAGAGAGAGAGAGAGAACAGAGAGCGCGGGCGCGCGGAGGAGATGGAGAAAGAGAGAGAGGGAGAGAGAGAGAGAGAGAGAGAGAGAGAGAGAGAGAGAGAGAGAGAGAGAGAGAGAGAGAGAGAGAGAGAGAGAGAGAGAGAGAGAG
>Ga0114918_10001639_pt1 | contig 19992 bp, 31 predicted proteins | sample LantaG_FD_87015 | JGI IMG/M metagenome (GOLD analysis project Ga0114918, IMG submission 87015) | Deep subsurface microbial communities from Baltic Sea to uncover new lineages of life (NeLLi) - Landsort_02402 metaG | ecosystem: Environmental > Aquatic > Marine > Oceanic > Sediment | place... | reverse complement strand
ATAAAACAGCATCTGAGGCAAAAAAAGAAATGCGTCAAAGATGCTTAAATTGGGAATCAAAATTTAAGACATTATGAAGGCAATAGATTTAAAACCATCAGAATTTGTGGGATTATTTTTTACTCCCACCAATAACACGTTATTTCTAGCAGAGAAAGCATATCTTTCCTATGATAGAAATGGAAAATTTTATCTAACCAACTTGAATAAAAATGGTAGAAAAGAGATAGACTTTCCAGCCGTTATAGACTTATGTGAGTACTTTAATTTCAATACTGCCAATAGATTTGAACTGAGGCATAGAGAAGTCTTGGATGAAATCAGGGAATGTAGCTTTATCATTGGAAGTATGATGGATTCTGTTAAAACCGAATTGGTGTTGAAAGAACTAACAGAAATGTCTTTGGTTCAATATGGTGTTTTTGGTGGAATAATTGGTTTTATTTATAATCGGGGTTGAAACATTTTTGTTTTCAATACGTTTAATATATATAAGAGTAATTCACTAAAAAAACCAAAAAATATGAAAGACCTAAAAGCATTCCACACCAGAAAAGGCATCTGCTACATACCCGAAAATGATGAGGATGGTACTATTGGCTACTCGTACAAAGATTTTTACGAGTTGTCAAGAGATTACATCCTAGAAAATAGATTGGCAAATGACTTTGAGGAATTGGCAGAAGACCTATTTTATGAAGTAGAATGGGAAAATCCAAGTACAGTCCTAGAAAGATGGGCAATGGATTTGGAAGAAGAAGAAATCCAACTGACAAAAAAGGAAAAAATAAAAAAGCTTGTGGTTGATATGTTGGAAGAATCACACCAAAAAGCACTGAAAAAAGTAGAAAAAGCTTTAAATTCTGGTGCTATTGATACTGATGAGTGGGATGAGAATAATTCATGTATGATTTTGCCAAAAGCTATTTTAACGGCAATCTTGGAAGATGAAGCAAGACAATATGTTATTCCAAGTAGCCATAGTCAGGCAAGGTCTTGGAAAAAAGATGTCAAAAATATTAAATACTCTTTATAGGATAATTAAACGCATTGCAATTGAAACATTTTTTATTGCAATGCGTTTATTATATATAAGAGTTTAACCCACCAAAAAATAAAATAAAAATGGGAAATTACACGGAAATTAGAATTTTTAAAGATAAAAAATACCTAACCACTGTGAGTGGTGGTAGAAGTTTAATGGCTTCAGTTAGTTGCCATGATGATTTAGTGAAGGGTTTTGCCAATGAAAGTGGCAACTACTTTACAGAGGCTTCCGATGATTATGGGGATGAAGAAAATGAGTTTCAAATTGAGGTAAAAAATTCAACAATTGAAATAAATGGTGTTGAAAAAACTATCCCAATTTCTTTTAGTTGGTGTTATGGGTTTGATGAAATGGTTTTAGAGGGGTTAAGATTGCACCCAGACCTAAAACTTCCATTAAATTTCAAGATTGAAGGCTTGACTGATGAAGCCGAATATTTTGGGTATATTGTTGTGGGAGACAAGGTAAAAAAAATAAGTGATTTTGATGGTGGTATAGTCATAGAATCTGGTGAGTATGGTTCTATTGTGGAATCTAAAACCCACAACCGATATTCTACTATCAAAGAAATTTTTGAGGTTGGGAGTATTTTGGATAAAGAAGGTAAAATTGTATCCACAGCAAAAGAAGAAGAAAGAAAAAAACTAGAAAATGTTCTTAATCGCTGCAAATGTAATGCAGAATACGCACAACAGCAATTAGAAAATGCTCAAAAAACATTAAGTGATTTTTTATGTAAGTAAATAAAATCCCTTAAAGTTGAAACATTACTTTAAGGGATTCGTTTATTATATATAGATTCACTAAATAAAAATAACAAAGATGGAGACGACAAGAAAATTCAAAATGCTTTTCACAAATCAAAGCATAAATTCTCTTACTAGGTATAATCTAGTGAGAGAAACAAAAATGTATTATTTTCTCGAATTAGATTGTCCAGATGCAATTTTCCAATATAGGGTACATAAAAAAACCTTAAATGTGAAAGGCATTAAAGTTGGGGAATACCAATTTGATGTACCTAGTGCATTGAGTTTAGAAGAAATTAAAACATGGGTGGTGGAATATTATAATAAGGAAGTTGATTGGCGAAAAGACATAAAAACATTATCAATTTTCTATGATTTTGAATCAGCAAGAGATTTCTTTATTATGAAAACTGGCAACCACATGGGAGGTGTAAAGATTATCCATCCAGATTAAATATTTTATTGAAACATTTTTATATAGTATTCGTTTAATATTTATAACCAAAATGATAAAAATAATATTAAAAATAGTACTAGTCCCATTATTTCTAGTACTTATACCAATTGATTATTTATTTTTAATTATTGGTAAAAAGTATAGAGAGCCACTTTATTATATTATAGCAAAGTGGTAATTTTACATAACGGCTGCGTATATGATGGGTACGCCACCGATAAAACTTAAATAAATGTAAAACCGCTTATTGGCGTATCCATTATATACGTTGTTAGGCACAGTTTATTTAATATGATACAACAAGAATTTTTCAAAAAGACACAGACCGACAATCTTTTGCGATTGAGATTTGCAACAACTTGTGGTTATCCAAAAGTAGAAGGTGATAAACCAAATTATAATAATGATAGTGGATTAAGTTGGTATATTGATAAGGAATTATTATATGCTGAATTAGCCACAAGACCACATAGAGTTAGAGCAAAAGATAGACGAAAACCTAAATCGAAGGTCGTTTAAATTGTGCCTAACTGAAAATGGTATGGTGTCGTTGCGACCTTATAGCACGAACTTAATTAATATTAAATAACTTTTGAATTATGAATACAGATAACAAAAAAGAACAGACCGAGCAATGCACTATACCAAGTGTTATGTGTAGTGCGGAATGGGACACAGACCTTGAAAACATTGGATTACCATCAAATATGTACTTTAGCTTTGGCTCTGAATTTGGTGATATAGTTTACCGACTTCAAAAAACTAAAGATGTAAGATGGTGTGTATTTAGTATAGACAGAAATTATTATGTGATAGAGCAACAATCGGTAAACGGTAAATGGGTTGAGAATTGGACTAAACAGATGAACAAATCTATGGATGAAGCCAAAGCGTATGCTGAAAATGAACTTACAAAGCATTACACATAACGGTAAAGTATAACTGTCAGGTGGGGGGATTAAATGCTCCGAACTTTCACATTGACACTAAACTAAATTAGGAGTAGATAACTTCGGGTGGTTAATCAGCCCCCACTTGCAGTTATACAATGTTATGGGTTGGTGTTTAATACAAATTTTTTATGGCAGGATTAGCAACAGGTAATGAAAAAACAGTTTTGGTTAATGGTATTCCACAAGGCAAAGTCCTTTTTACAGATGGAGTTGATGGTAAAAATTATTTTGCATCATCACTATTTCCTTATGGAAAATCTTATCCAAGCAAATTTTTCAAAACAGAAAAACAAGCAGAAGCATACATTGTTTCTAAATGCAAAAACGAAAAACCATTAAACAGAAAAAATGTTTTAGGTTATTGATGTTATTGGGTGGGTGTAGGTTCGCTTACACTTGCCCATAACGTTTGTATAAGATTTGAAAGCCACACCACAGACAATTGAATTAATTACTAACCTTAATTGGCTTTTTAACTATACACGTTGTTATAGCCAGTTATTTAATAAACGAAAAAATGAAAGACTTAAAATTATTTATTTGGAAAGATGTACTAACTGACTATACAAGCGGAATTGCTTTTGCATTAGCCGAAAATGCAGAAGAAGCAAGAAAAATAATTTTTGCAAAGTTTGAAAAAGAAGAACAGTATTTAAGTGATACGCTAAAAGCCGATTTATCTGATGAACCTGAAATAGTAGATACTAAAGATGGTTTCTATGTTTGGGGCGGTGGTTAATTGGCTATAACGTTGAGTGTATGGTGTCGTTTGAGGCACGAAAATGCACTATACATATTGTTGTGTGTAGTGCGGATTATTAACTAAAATTTAATTAAAATGATAAGAACAGAAGGCAAATTTTCTATTTACAGAATAGAACATCAATGGAAGGATAAGAGCAAATGGGCTTCTTCTATTGAGAATGAACAATACTTTACTGCAAGTGGTGATTGTTGGCAGCAAACAGGCGTACACGGAACATTCGATTTAGAAGAAGCTAAAAAGGCTTTTGGGGAAGTGGTTTCAAAATTAGATAAAAATAGAAAATTTAGGCTTGTGTGTGTTACAATAGAGCAGAGTAAAGAAGTACTATCGTAGCATTACACACAACGTTTCGTATATGGCAAGTTGGGGATTAAAATGTGCTACCCTATCAAGCCATGACAAAGTTTATTAACAGCACAAATATTCAAGTTGGAACGACACCCCCAATTTGCTATATACATTGTTAGGGTGCGTTTATTCTTAAAATTATGATTTACGATAACAGAACATTAGAAAAGTTAAGTTTAGAACAACTTAAAGAACATGAAGTAAAATTAATATCTGAACTTAAAACAGATACAGAATATTGGTTAAGCACATATTCTGACAATGAACATTGGGCTTATAAAGTTGAAACAGATGTTAACTGTTTAAAACAAGTTAGGACATTTATCGCTAGATTTTAAATGCACCCTAACACATAGCTAAACGCTGTTTTGAGGCACGAAAAATTGCCTTTTAGCATTAGTTATGTGTAATTTTTTTTACATAATCCCCAACATTGTTGAAACATTGTTGGGGATTATTCGTTTAATATATATAAGACATTCTCATTCACCAAAACCAAAAAAGCCATGCCATACTTCAGACACATCAAAGTAAGTTATTCTAACGGTCAAACAAACACAAACACAACTGCAATGGCAGCACATTTGACAGACAAGCAAATGTTGGAGTATTTTTCTGTTGGTACGTTATGCAATATTGGGCATATAGAAGACAATATGCAGACTATTGTCAAGGCAGAAATTTTAAAAAGTCCTGAAGCAAGTGAGGTTTTACAGTTGATGGATATGGACTATTCATATAAAGAGGCTTTGGATATTGTAACGTATGGTTGGGATGTAGATACCATTGGTTATTTGGAAAGAGAATTAAATAGATATATTTGAAACAATTTTGTTTTGGATGCGTTTAGTATATAGGTTCAAACATAAAAAAAAATATTATGGGAATTACAATAGAAAAAACCGAAGTGGAAAAATTTTATCCACACTTGGTAAATAACCATTATCCAGAATTTACTGAGGGATACACGGATAAATTCCAACAATTTGAGGTTGTTTTCAGTAAAGAAAACAAACAATATTGTTTAGTTCTTGGTGGTATTAAAAGACATTCCAAAGAATTATACACTGACAAGTTTGGTATGGTGGATTTTTCAGATTTGGAAAAATTGTCTTTCACCCATGATTTTGATGACTACAAATTGGTTGGTATAAATTCATGTTTGAGAGGTGGCGCAAAATTTTATTGGAAAAGTCCAAGAAAAAATAGCCCACAATATGGTTGGGTATTTAAAGAATATTTACCAAAATAAAATAAAATAAATTGAAACATTCCTTACTTATATGCGTTGTATATATGTAAGGATTTATTTTTCACCAAAACAATAAATAAAATGATAAAATTTGTAATATGGAACGGATACCAAAGAACAGTCAAAGAATTTGCTTCACATGATGAAGCATTAACATATGTTCAAAACTACTCAGACCACTCGGAATACGTTGGTTTTGGGTGCTTATCCGATAAGCCAAAAAAAATTATTAAAGTAAACTTGATTGATACGGGTGGGCATGGATATATGTCAGTATCAAAAAAAGACTTTACTTTAGTTATGGGTGGTAAAGAAGACCAAATTACAGGTTTTTCAGGAATGAACTGTACTAGGGTTTATCTTGAAGAAGACCAAGACGCTTCCACTTTTTTGCGTCAGGCTGAATGCAGTGGCTTCCAAGTGAATGATAACGTGGAAAGTAGTTACAATCCATCATTTTCTTGCCGTCATAATTATGATGCAGAAATGGTATATTGTAACTTCAAAGATGGTGATGTTGTAATTTTTTACAATGATGATGAAGCCACAATCCAAAATCTAAATGGCAAAATCTATGCCAAAACGAAAAGTGGTGATAGGTATAAAATACCAAAAACAAACCCATTCAAATACATTAAGGGTTATAAAAAATAACTCCCAAACAATGTACCAACATTGTTATATTTCTTGAAACATTGTTGGTACATTGTACGTTTAATAGATATACCCACTAACCCATTAAGACAATGCAGAAACTATTATCCCCCACACTACCAAAAACAGCAAGTGAAGAAGACAAAATCTTTGCTGCTGTTCCAGATATTACTGGAAAACACGTAGTATCAGTGGCTGAGGAAGCAAAAGTTTTCTCTGTAAAGTTCTTTAGTGGGGAACTCGATACAATTTGCAAAGATGTTGTGAATGAGTTTGTGGGAAGTAATTCTGTTTATTCTATTTAAAAAAAATTAAGACCATGAAATTCAAGCTACACCACATCAAGGAAGGTGTGAACGATATACACCCAATCCAAAAAATGGGTCGCAAAAAAGCAAGCCATTGCAACTTTAACAAGTCCAACAAGACTGCAAGGGCTGCCACAAAATTCAAGCCAAACAGCGTAAATGCTAGGTTTGGCAATGCTGGTCATAGTTCTTACTGGGATTAGCTAAAAATTTTTTAAATATTTTACCCCAAAGTTGAAACATTACTTTGGGGTATTCGTTTTATATATGTGGGATATTGCAAACAATGTAGTAACAAAGTATGAAAATATATACCTAAAAATTAGGATATGAACTTTGTATGTACTATCTTTGTGTATCATTAAACATAAACATTAAGACAATGGAAAATCCACTCACAATAAAATTAGCCCAAGAAATTGCCTCTGAATGGCATAGTGGGCAAAATTCAGCATTTTATTCTTTTGCAAGTACGGGCAAATATCTGCCTGAAAAGCAAGATGAATATCTGAAAGAGGTTGAAACTTGCCTTAATGAGGCAAAAGATAACCTACAAAGATTAAGGCTTAAAAGCTTTAAAACGTTCTTCCAATTAGAAAAAATATTTGTCGAGATGGAAGAACTCGGTTTATAAAATCTGCAATACACCCAAAATATTTGGATTTACCATTTATTTTGGGTAATTTTTTTATCTTTTTTTAAAAATATATAAGGTAGGTCGGAGTCCACTCTTCCACTTTTCAGAAGAAAAGCCGCCCCTTGATTTGATGTTTTAATCAATATCAATACCCAAAGGTACAAATTAAAAATGAGACTTCCAAACAATATAACAAAATTAACAAAATATTTATTTTTGAAAATATATATCAAAAATGTTGCAGCTTTGGATTATTATAACTACCTTTGGGTATTAGTAAATCATTAAAACATCAAATCAATGGATTCAAAAGAAACGGTTATAGCATATAGAGAATTGTACGCTAATGACATTAAGACTTTAGAAAATGCTTTTTATAACATTTTCCCAAATGCAAAAATTGAGTTTTCCATTCGTTCAAGTGTTGGCAGCCCAATATTAAGAATTAACATTCTGTTAATCTCTGATACCAAAGACCAAAGTAGTGGGTGCAATGATAACGACCCATTGGGAATAAAATTCATTGGGTTTTTGCCTGAGATTTCAAGCCCTAACAAGGCAACCAAATTTGATTTGGAAAAACTTAGCGGTGGGCTATCTTGCAACCCCGAAAAGGGTTCATATATGGCTATGAATACGCTTAAATTGCCATTCAAAAAAGTACGGGAGATATGGCAAACCAAAGTAAAAAATTGGTAAAATTCTTTAAATCAGTGGCTCAAAAGGTTATTGAAAATAAAGATAACTTGTATAAAAAAGATATTTTGCCAAAATATCTTGAAATAAACCTATAATATTTTAGCTAAGGTATTGCATTTTAGAAATATTATGCGTACCTTAGCATAAATCAAAACACTAATACCATGCCAAAACCATTCAGCAGAACATCTCTTCCTGACGTATTCAAGTATAAAAGAATAAAAAATATTTCCCAAAAAACTTGCAAGTCTCGTTTAAATTCCTTATCTTTGTTTTATAAGTAATTCATTCACCAACAAAAATTTAAGACAGATGAAAAATTTATCATTCGTAAATCAAGGTATCAATATCTTGATTATATTGAAAGGCGTTAAAATCGCCCAATTTAACAAGCAAAAGGGCGTTTACCGCTTAAAAGAAGGTAATGGGCAATATCAGCCCACTCAGGCAACAACCTTTGAAGAAGCAAAGGAATTGTATCTAAGACTTCAAAAGCCCGTAACGGCTGAAAAGGTTGTTATCAAGACTAAGCCCAAAGCCCAAAGAGGGCAAACCTATAACCCACACAAACGTGTAAGGGGAACATGGGGCGACCAAGGAAGGGTTGAATCCACATACAAACGCCCTAACGTGGGCTTGAAAGTGGAACGTGATGGAAATATGTATGCAGGTGGCAGACCGCCCAAAGCATAACGTTAGACCATCATTAACTCCCATTAACACTAACAAAATAAGTGTTAATGGGTTTTTTATTTTAAACGTTATAAAAAAAATATAAGGCAGGTTGGAGTCCAGCACTAAACTAAATTTAGTGCGCTACGGAGTCCACTCTTCCGATTTCTTGGTAGAAAGCCGCCCCTATCGTTGTTTTGATATATGTAAAGATAGTCATTATATCTCAGACTTGCAAGGGTTTTGCAAAAAAAGAAATAAAATAAATCTTTGAAAATAATTGCCTAAAAGCTTGATATATTGATGTTTATGTATTACCTTTGGGTATAGATAAAAAGTTAAATAATTCATCAAAACATTAAAACAATTATGGGTATATACTCAGAAATTGATATTTATGGCATCAGCGATTTTTGCGATGTTTTGTATCAATAAAAAAAAGAAAAAAGATAGTGAAAAAAGTTGCAGTTGTCATTTTAATTCACTATCTTGCAGTAAGAAAAAAAGTTAATCATTCACCAAAAATTAAGAAATTATGTATGCTATCTCAGTAACTTCAAAAAACGCTAAAAAAATTGACTTAGGTTTTTTCCCTAATAAGGAAGACCTAACAACTAACGTTTTAAAAAAATTGGGCGATAAGGCGGCAACGCTTGAAAACCCATACGTAAACGTTATACAAGTTGGTGGCAATATGCGCCAACTAAACAGCGAAATGTTGCCACTTAACGTTATATCTTTCGGCAAAAAAGCTTTTCACTCTGTTAAGGATTTGGAAGCCTACCTAAAGACTTACAAGGGCTTTTTACCGAAAGGGTTTACCGCCTTGCCATTGGCTAATGGTAAACGCAATATCTTTGCCAAAATTAACGGCAAAAGCCTTGTAGTAACTCAGGGCTAAAAAATCAATTTAAGTTTTAAACCCCCACATATTTTATGTGGGGGTTTTTTATGTTCCACGTGGAACATCTTGTATTTTACATATAACGTACTGAAAAAGAGTGAGTTGAAAAAACTTTGAAAATAATTGTCAAAATATTTGATGGTCTGGATTATTATAACTACCTTTGGGTATAGCAAAAAAGGAAAGATAAAAATGGTCTGGCTCTGAAATAAGGTCGAAAGAGTGGACTCCAACCTGCCTTATAGTGAAGTTTAAAAAACAAGAATCTTTATATTCTTTAACGTGTAAAAAGAGATAAGTTTATTTTACCACAAAATACGTTATAACTAAATGTTTTTTATTAACAAAATACTTTCCCTAAAATTTGTTTTATTGGTTTTTGCGTGCTATCTTTACATCAGTTAAGAAAATCAGTTACCCCAAAAAATTAAGATTATGAACGTATCTGCACAACAAGAAACAGCCGTTAATACCGTTGTAAGCAATTATAACGCCATTATTGGGGCTGATGCAGGTACGGGCAAAACTTTTACCTTAAAACAAGCCGCTGCGTATTTTTTTAGTGTTATTGGTAATAAGGACAAAAAACTCCTTATCAGTCAGTTCAATACAAAAAACCGAATTGAATGGCAAGAATACGCTAAACAGATTAAGGAGTATATAAAAAAGACCAAAGGCTATACACCAAGTATAGAATCAAAAACCTATCATAAGATGGGTAATGATTTACTAGGCAAAAGCTTTGAAAAATTCAGTCAATACTCAGACAATTATGAAGTATTGAACTATTTCCAAAAGTCTGAAAATGAAATTTCGTATAGTTCAATGTTATTTAAACGTTACATTGAATTTTACGAAAGCTGCAAAGGCAGAAATATAACGTTAAAAAGAGATATTGTTAGGCATCTTGAAAACGTTAATGCCTTAGAATATTTACCTAGCGATTATTCGCTAGATACGTTTGCAGAAACGTTAGAGGAAATATTCAAATTTTCTGCCAAAGGCAAAAAGTACAAATCAGCTTCCGATATGGTATTTTTTGACTTACTAACTAAGAATAAAAAAGAAGTCATAAAATATGACGTTATATTCTTAGATGAATTTCAAGACCTTTCACTTTCTCAGCTTCATATCGTTATGGAGTATTGCCACGAAAAAACACAACTGATTTTCGTAGGAGATAGAAAACAGCAGATTAACGTATTTATGGGTTCATTACCCTTTGATACGTTACTTGAAAAAATAGCTGAAAAGTTCCCAAACCACAACTTCCAAAATTTACAACTAACGGAAAGTTATAGGAACTCTCAAAGGGTACTTGATTTCGTTAATAAGAAATTTGGTACTACAACAAAATCGGCTAACGATAATAATGGGGATGTTTACCTAGAAAGCACTTTGGATACGTTATATGCAACAATAGAGAATGATACTAATACTGCAATACTTTGTTTGAATAACGAACCTTTGCAGACAATGTATAGTATATTGTTAGCCAAAGGATATAACCCAATTTATGATGGGTTTAACGTACCAAAAGATATGGTTTACAAAGTTCTAACGGAAACCCAAAGTGAAACTTTGGAAGACCTTTCAGAAGCGTTAGAACGCAAATTCAAAATTTTGTTTAAAAGCAAAAATCTGCTTACCACTAAACAAATAAAAGAATTACCTACCTATAAAGTTTTGCAGACCATTAAGGCATCTTTAAAGAATTTTAATAGCTTAATGGAGTTGAAAGAGTTCTTTAGTACACCAACACCAAAGGACGCTAAGAACGTCATTTTAAGCACATGCCATAAAGCTAAGGGAATGACGTACAAAAATGTATTTGTATTAGAACCCTCACTTTTGACCATTACTGAAAATATGACAGCAGATAACGCTAGGCAAACGTGGTGCGCTGAATATGTGGCTTATACTAGACCTTCACACGATTTACACATAATCAGTGAGGAAATTTTTACAGTATATGAAACAAATGACAATTAAATTCGTTTTTTATATAGAAAAGCTTGTTTTATAACTTTTTTGTGAGTACATTTGTAACACAAGGATAAGGAAAGGGTAAAAAAAAGATAAAAAATAATACCCAAAAAGTTTGCAGTTGTCAAATTTAATCCGTATCTTTGAGTATAAGTAATTCACCATTAAACATTAAGACAATGGAAGCATTAAATTTCGATTCAGTGGCAACTCAGGAAGCCCCAAAAACAACAGAACAACTTTTCAATACTTGGTATGAAAGAAATCATAGAGCGGCACAAAAACAAGCCGCCAAACTAGAGAAAAGCCCCGATTTGGCGGCAGACCTAGTACAAGACGCATTTTTGAAAATGTTAAAGCCCGATTCTAACGGGTTGCCAAAGTTTCTGTCTGATGAAGATGGAAAGGGCAAATTACTTAATACCACCATTAAGAATTTGTACCTAGACCAATTGCGCAAACGCCAAAGGAACGCCACATTAACAGCGGGAAACCTATCAGAAACGTTAGGCGGTGAAAGCGGCTACCATTCATCTAGCCGTGCCGAAAATTTCCAAAAGTTGGTTAATAACGCAATCTCAAATTGTGGGGAAACCTACAAAGAGACGTTAGAGTTAAGGTTTAAAAGTTTAACGTATGATGAAATTGCCACTAAACAAGGTATTTCAGTTTCTAACGTCAAAAATAGGCTATTCCGAGGCAAATCAAAATTGTCAAAGGAACTATTAAAATTAGGAATTGACAAATTTGATTTGTCAAGCCTATAACATAAAATCTGAAAAAACCTAGTGTTTGGCTAGGTTTTTTCATTTGCCTAATTTTTACATATAACGTATAAAAAGAGATAACCATAAAATTCAGATGTTCCACGTGGAACATAATATTTTTGTTAATTCAGTTATATAATAAAAATGTGGTTCTTTATTTTAAACATTTATGTTTAATAACGTATTTTTTAAAAAATAATAAGGCAGGTTGGAGTCCACTCTTCCACTTTTCAGAAGAAAAGCCGCCCATTAACCTTAATTGGTATATGCAAATCTAGTGATAAAAAACGTCATAAGCAAACTTTTTAACATAAATTTTCAGTAAAAAATAAATAAAAAAAGTTTGTGCAAAGTATTGCTATTGTCAATTATATTAACTACTTTTGTTTCAACGGTTAAGGGCAATGTAGCACTAACCGAAACCTACCAAAACAATGAATAAGTCTGCAACCACCACAACAAAAGTATCTTTGTCAGAATTGGCAACCATTTTATTGGATATTAAGCCGAATGGGGCTGCTTTGGCTACGGTTACACATAAGACCAAACCAAAAACACTAAAAAAGTGTAGGGTAACAAAAGAGCCATTTAATGGCTTGATTGAGAAAGAAAGTATAGTACATATTGTACTCAATACCGACTATGAACGAGGTATTGAGTTAAGAAAATTTAAAGAGATAAAAATGGGGCTTGAAACCTCAGAGTACCAAAAGGGGACAAATACCATGCCAATTGAGTTTGGTCAAGAAAATATTTTTATGGGTTATCATAAGGGTGCGCCCGTTTTGGTTTATAAGCCAAACCCAAATCCAAGACTAAAAACCAAAACTACTTGGTTTTTAGATGGTTTGGAAGTAGATAAGGCAGATTTGCCCGATGTTCTACCAAAAACATATAAACCCCAAAATCAGGGTTTAAACCAAACGCAAGATTGGCGTAAGGTTTATTTAAGAAATGTCAAAAAGTTATCCATAAATGGCATGGTTTTTGAATTGATATAAAACTGAAAAACCCCGAAATAGCAAATCGGGGTTTTTCAATTATCCAAATTTTTTAACAATTTTAACATTTGGATAATATGTCGATATAACGTGCTGAAAGGGGGAAACTCTTTTTTACACGTTATAACTGAAAAAAATAATTAAAAATAAATTTGCATTTGTAAATTTTATTTTGTATCTTGCTACTAAAATCATTTTAGTTTTTACATTTTAGATGTAAGACAGGTTGGAGTCCACTCTTCCACTTTCTTGGTAGAAAGTCGCCCCTATCGTTGTTTTGATATATGTAAAAGTAAGCATAATAAATGACAATAGCAAGTAAAATCTATTTTTTAACAAAATATTTATTTTTGCAAATAATTGCCTAAATGTTTGCATCCTAACTTTGTATGCCTTATCTTTGTATCAGTTAGTTAAGGTAGTGAAGCGAGGCTAACAATGTAAGCAAAAAATAAAGTTTTAAAAAAGCTTGCAAGTCTCGAAAAGATTTACTACCTTAGCATAAGAAATAAAAGGGGAAGCCGAAAACCATATAGAGTAGGCAAAAAATTTAATCAATAGAAATTATGTTAGTATTTTCAGAAATTCAAAATTTAGCCAATCCAATCAATTGGAAAGGTGATGTGGTAATAGATTCTTTTGGTGCGAAAATCACCACAACAAAAAGACTAATACATGAAAATGAAGAAAAAACCACAATTTTTGTTAAGTCTGAATTCCCACCTCTAACGTGGGGGGTTGTGGTTCAACCACAACAAAATGGTCAACAATTCGATGAAAATAAATACTACATTAACGGAAAACCTGTTAATGTAAACCGATACCTAGCCCAAAAACGCAAATTGGGCTACTAACGCAAAGAAAAAGCCTTAACATCAGTTAAGGCTTTTTCTTTGTCTAATTTTTACATATAACGGTAAAAAAGAGATAACCCATAAACAAAAACCATACAAAAAAATAAATTTGTTTTATTCATTTTTTATCACTATCTTGCTACTAATTTTGTACCAACTTACCACAGTTATCACTCTATAAACAAATTTTTGTGCTATAAAACATAAGCCATGAATAAGCAGTTTTAAGCCTTGAATAAGCAAAGATATGTATTGTATAAGCAAATCAGATATAAGTTATTAAACGCTATATATAAGCCTTATATAAGTCTATTGTATTACATCTTTTATATAGGAAGCTACAAACAAAAATAAATTGAAAATAAATATCAAATTGTTTGCATACTAACTTTTTATAAACTACATTTGTATCAGTCAAGGGAACGAAATGAGGCAGAGACGCTGCCGAAAGTTTTTTAAAAGTTTTTTTAAAAAGACTTGCAAAATTCAAAAACATTCGCTACCTTTGAAATGCTAAGGAAAGGCATTTGGGGCAATGGTCGCCAAAAAAAATTTCAAAATAATTCCACAAAAATTAGGAATTGTCAGAAAGAATCCTTACCTTAGCATTAACAAAAAAGATAAGGGCTTGACCAGCCCACCGCAAAATAAGCCGAAAATATTTGGCAGAAAGTTTGCAAAAGTGGTTGGAAGTCCTTATCTTTGTTTTAGTTAAAAAGTTCACCAAACAAAAAAAGTTACCATTATGAAAAATTCAGTTAAAATCATTATCGCATTTGTTGTTACATTCATCGCCCTTATGATTATAACCACTTCAGTTCATGCCGAAGGAAAACCCACTAACAAAGGACAAAAATCGTTCTTCAAGACTTGCAAAAGTAAGGGCTACAAGCCCTCTCCGCAACGAAATAAGACTTTCAAAGGTGGCAAAAGCCGTCCAAGTGCAACCGCTAAGAAAATGGTTTTAAGCCCTTATAACCCCTTAAATCAGGGCAATTTGTCCGAAAGTTTTAAGACTGTGCCAACTGCAAGCGGATTTGATTTTCAGTATCTTAGCTAAGATACTGAAAATCCAAAAAAAAAGCCTTAACAAGTGTTAAGGCTTTTTTGCTTTGCCTAATTTTTGCATATAACGGATAAAAAAGAGTTTCCCCTTTCAGCACGTTACAACTTCAATATAAGGTATAACAAATGTTAACATTTTTTTACAAAAATGCAGGTTGGAGTCTACTCTTTGCAACTCTTGGGAAGTTCCACCTCTTAACCTTATTTGGTATATACAAATATACTAAGGATAATCCAGACTTGCAAGGTTTTGGCAATAAAATAATAAAAATAAATTTTTACGAATAATTGTCTGAATGTTTGTTTTATAACTTCCTGTACATTATCTTTGTATTATTCATTAAAAAAAAATTAAAATATGTTAGATACGGCAAAAAATTTACAGAATCGTTTAATTGCAATAAATTGCAATGACGAATTAAAAGCTGCTATTGTGGCTTTTATAGAAAAGTTTAAAAATGAAAAGGGGTTGTGTGGGTTGGTCTATCGGGCTAATTTACACTATATAGAAGACAATAGCAGCAAACCAAATTTGGTTTGCGAGATACAAAAATTCATATAAAAAAAAGCCTTAACAAATATTTGTTAAGGCTTTTTTTTATCCATTAACTAACGAATAGGTAACTACTTACTACTTTTTACACGTTATAAACAAAAAATTGTGCTGTAAACATAGAACCCATTTTAAGGCATCTGTAAGCCATTATTTTACTTTAATTTAGCTACATACCAATTTTAGCAGATAGTTCAATAGTGGGCTTATATGATGCCTTAAATGCTTTTATTTTACTTTGCTTTGTATATGGTTTGTGAGGTGAAAATAAAAATAAAAAAGATTTCACAAAAGCTTGTTATAACGGTTTTTTTGTCGTATATTAGCAATGTAGAAATACTTCTGCAATTCACCAAACCATTAAGACCATGAAATTTTTAGCCACAACAATCGAAAAAAGTTTTTCAATACCCGTTTATGGGGCTATCATTGAGAAAATTTGTATTGGTTTGGTTGTGGCTATTGGCTTATATCTTAATTGGTTATTTTTGGTGAATTTGTAAAAAGATACTAAAAAGCCTTGTTTTATTCATTGCTTTTTAGTATCTTTACAGTACGGGAGTAAGCCGAAAAGCCCGAAAGTGAGTAGGCACGATTTATAGTAAAAAATTAAGATTATGGCTTATACAAGAAAAACTTTAACCGACCCATCCCTCTAACGGGGTCGTGGGTGAACATATAACTAACGTGGGTGGGGTGGGTTTAATACCCATGTTAGCCCTCCCCCTTTACCCCACGTTAGACCGTGGGTTATCCCACCCCCTTCCCCACCCAGTATCCCCCCTTATAACGGAGGGGTGAGGGGGTAGTGGATATGGTGGGGGGCTTCCACTTATAATGTAAATTATTTTTATTTTTACCCACTTTTACTTATAATTTTACATAAAAATAAAAGTTTACACACTTCCATTATTGCTTTCCCACCAAATTTACATTTAAGATTGATGTTCTAGCTTTTATTATTTTGCGCTAACAGAGTTTGACTCTTGCATAAGCATTATGTTTTCTGCATAAGCAAAAATTTTCATTGTATAAGAAAAAAAATTATTGGTTGGTATGGGTAGAAATGCTCTTATAAAAAATTATAAAAAATTCTAGAAAAAAAATCGACAGAAATTTCGCTCTGCCGATTTGATTATAAAAAAATATAAAAATGTATAAACTATTATGCTTCTTTTTTATTCAAAAACTTTAGAACTTTCCACAGATTGTCAAAACTATCCACCGCAATTTCGGCTTTGCTTGTTTTTTGACTGCTGTTTTTGGTCAGTTCTGTTTTTTTGCCGAAATCTGCTTCCCACATCCACCAGTCAATCCATTCATATTGCGGTTTATTGAATGCTTCCTGAAATAGTATGTTGATTGCCTTATGTAGGTTATCTTTATATTCTGAGGCGATAAAAGAGTTGTCTTGGTTTTTATCTGTTTCTAGCAGGTTCAATAATTCTTTTAGTTTATTTTTATTCATATTTTTTTGTTTAAAAAATAGTATTCTACCTGTTAAGTAATTCTTTTAGTTTATTATACTTATCACCAAATAAGTATTTAGTTTCTAGTTTTAACAATGGTCTTAGTTTTTCAAATCCTATATCTGAATTTCTTTCTTTGAGGTAGTTCATTATATCTTCTTGTGTTTTGCATATTTTTGGTTCATGGTTGGATTCTATAAACGGGTTTAATATTGTCAGGTTTAATATTTTACCTATTGCATTATTTTTAGCACCACCATAAACTTTAATGGTTTCTGGTGAGTAAACTAATGAATCTATTATTGAAGTATGTTCACCCATAATTACCGTATCTGGTGTGTGCATAGTCATATAGTAAAAATTTCCTATCATATTATTATAGATATATATAAAGCCAATTTCTGTGTTTGTATCCACACATTTAAGTGGTACTATTTGTATAGAGTATATATAAAGAAGTTCCTTAAATTGTGCTGAGATTTTATTATATGTAATAATTCTTTGGTCGATGAATTGTTGTATTTTTTCATCATCCTTATTTTCTTTGGTGTTTGCATTTTGCAATATCTTTAATAAGTTATTCTCCATTATATTTTATTTAAAATCTTTCATGTATTTGTTTAGTTCCATCAATTCACCATAACTTAAATTTGGGTCGTAATAGTCAAACCTAATTTCTGGTTTGTAGTTGCTTATTTCACCTTGGTATGGGTCGATTGGGTTTGTTACTTTATCATTTGGATTGTATTTGTGGTTATTTTTCAAATCTTCCACACCTAAAACCAACTTCTGCCATAATTTATTCCATATTTTTTCAGATAAACTTTCATCAGGAGTACCTAACATATACCTTAAATCTATTTCAGTGCCTGAATATTGAATCTTATATATAACCAAATAATAAAATCCATCTTTATGTTTAAACCTTATATTTGTTACCAAGGTGTATAAATTACCACCTGTGTTTTTATCATAAGATTTAATAGTCTTTACTTGTGGGTAGTAGTTCATATTATTTATTTTTGTGTGGTATTTGACTGTAATCTATTTGATGTTCTAATTCAAAAATTTCTATTCCCATATCACTTTACAATTAAATCATTAAAATTATCATTTACTAATTTGTTAATATCTACATCTAATTTTTTAGATTCTTCTGAAATATCTATGGAAGATATTTCCAATAGTTTTAAGAACTCTTTATTGCCATATGGTTCAATATCTTTTATATCTTTACCTATGTTACTAAAAGCTTTTCTTTTGTTTTCCTGCTCTTCTTTCTTATATTTTTCTATTTGGTCTTTCATATTTTCTGTTATTAATAATACGTATTATAAATTATTTTGTTTCAATATTTTTTGTCAGTATATCATGTATTTTATCATAAACATCATTATTTACACCTTCAAAACTATAAAAATCAAGATTATCCTTCTTTTTTCCTATTCTTTTGAACAATGACAATACCGCACCTATTTGTTTATTATAATGATAAAATTTATTTTGTTTGGTTGCTTTATCTTTATCATAATCTATATTTTTATTGAATATAACGGATTTTTCGTCAAAAGGTTCTACAAATTTTAATATTAGTCTTTTGTAAACTTCATCATCAATATATCTTAGATTTAAAAAAGTGTTCATTACAGTATTATTTAATAAAATTGGAAGCATTTTTAATTTACTGTCACTATTTATTTCAGTTGTGTTATATATTGTCTCCAACAATTCATTTCGCTTGCCCAACCCCAGAAGTTTTAAAATTATGTTTTTTTTCTCTTTTTTATATTTGGGATTTTTGAATATTTCGTATAATGTGCTTTTATAATCAGTCTTGATTGTTACCATATCGTCAATCAATTCATCACGTTTCTCTTTTGGTAGATATTGAAGGAGGTTTGGTGAATCCATCAAAGTTTTATTTGATGGTTTTAAGACCGATAATACAAAATCACCAATTTCATTTTTATTACCAGTTATGCCATCCCTTGATATTTTATTCAAAAATTTATTTGACAAATCTTCCTTTTCAAACCAATCTCTGGTATTATTATGTATTGCTTTTATAACAGAAAGATTATAAATGGCATCATCCAAATACAATTCCAAAAATTCACCATCTTCGTCTTTTTTTGTTAGTAAAATTATTATATCTTTCGGGTCTAAATAATTATACCATGTCTGGTATTCTTCCAACACATATAAATCATCTTCCGATAATGCTTTTTGTAAGCCACGCTTTATATCTTCTTTTGCTGAATTTTCGATTCTAAGGAAATAGTAAGCATTCTTGGATAATGCTTTTTGCTTTTCGGATTCATCCATTACAATTCTGGAGTCATCCATAAATTCAATTTTTTTATCTTTGTAATTTGAAATAAGTTTATAGAAAATTAAATCAATATTGTTATTCAATAAATAATGCAGTGTATCTGCCTTCATTTGATTTCCTATAGTTTCAAAAGAATCCAATATTGTTGATTTTATATTATTTGAATTCTTGATAAGTAAATCATCAATATATTTTTTCTGGCTTTGAAAATCCTTTAAGACCACATAATCCTTATTTCCAGAATCAGAATCTGGATATAATTTACATTGTAAATTATAAACACCAGAACCATGAGTTTCTTTTTCACACCAAGTCATGATGAATTTATAAAAATCTGGATTACTTTTACCATATGTCTTTTTTTCTGGTCTCAATATATACTCATTCTCATCTGTAGTTGATAAAAATGGTTTAATCAATACTCTGGATATTGGCTTGTTTATATTTGGGTCGTCTTTATCCACCAAATAAGAAATTATAGAACCTTTCTCAATATCTGCGTAAACAAACTCTTTATT
>Ga0114918_10001638_pt1 | contig 19997 bp, 10 predicted proteins | sample LantaG_FD_87015 | JGI IMG/M metagenome (GOLD analysis project Ga0114918, IMG submission 87015) | Deep subsurface microbial communities from Baltic Sea to uncover new lineages of life (NeLLi) - Landsort_02402 metaG | ecosystem: Environmental > Aquatic > Marine > Oceanic > Sediment | place... | reverse complement strand
TTGCGTGTTCATTATAGTTTCCCTGATTAATTGATCTTTTAAATCATACTCAGTTCTACTAACCTCTGGTTTAGGCAGTTCTTTAGCAAGATCTATGTCTTTTTGAAGAGCAAACCACATACCAACTACCGTAACAACAAAGGATACAATTATTATTAGTGTTTTTAAGTCTAAAGTTAATTCAGTGTTTTCTGAAATTTTGTTACTCATTGTTTTTTTTTATTTTTGTAATTAAAAAGTTGGAAATTTTAGCTTTGGTGATTTAAGTTTAGGTAATTTAAGTAAAGACGGAGGAGACGTAAGTCCTTGCGAGCCTTCATCTAAACCTAAATTATATTTGTTAAATCCTGAAAACATCATTATTCTTTGATAATTTTCATAATCAGTATCCATTGCTCCCTGAAGATTTAAAAACTTTTGATACATTCTATCTAAAGGAAGATTTATAAGTCCAGAAGTAAGAGTAGTTCCAGCTTCTATATAATATTTGTTATCTAAACTCCAACCTAACCACTCTGCTTCTGCTTTGTTATACTCTAAAGTATTCCAAGCTTTATTAAATTTTCTAGCTTTTATGCCTATTGGAGGTGAAATATCTGCTGCTGTTAATAATATTTTAGCAAATTTATTTTGTTCTTCATTTTCTTCATCATATAAATTATTAACCGTAAGGCCAACTTTTATTATTCCATTAATAATAGCCATTTTTAAACCAGATCCTTTTAATAAAGTACCAACCCATCCTTCATAAAATCTTGTGCTTTGAGTTTCCCACTCTTCATCATCTTCATCACCCCACATTTTAGCTATTAAACCTTGTTGTAAATAATTAAATACTACGTTTTGTAAAACAGCATAATACATTATTTTAGAAAAATTATTAGCTGCGTTACCTCTACCTTTATATATATCTTCTGCAGATTTTTTTATTATTCTACCATACTGCAAAGGTGTATTCATAAAACTTAATATAAGTCTACCTTCGAGAGATGCTTGGTTTTGAGATATTTTAGAAGGATCTGCAGATTGTTGACTTACTTCTGCTGTTGTATAGAAGTCTTTATACGCTTGAAGTTCGGCTTCTTTTTCAGTCATACCACTCTTAACTAATCATTTTATTCTATTTCTATAAAAAATAGCTCCACCTGATGCTATTGCAAATGCATCTGCAGCTCTAGTTAGAGTATAACCTTGTTTTAATAAATAAAATATACCTGCTTTGCCTTTTTCTAAAAAACTAGTGTATTTTGGATTTCTAATAACATCTAATATTTCAGCTTCTTGTATGTCGCTCATTAGCCCTGCTCTTCTATCTTTTAAATAATCGCTATTCCACAATGTAGAAAAATCTTTCATAGCTTGTGGGACATTAGCTATTGCCGCGCCAGCAGCAAAAATATTGTTATCACTAGTGTTTATGAAATTACTAGCGGAGATAGTTTGTAAAAGAGCCGATCTCATGTTAAAAAACATTGTAACTCCAATAGAACCATTGACCCAATCAATAAAAGCATTATTTGCTGTAGGTTTATTGCTACCGGTTTTCATTCTATATAATATATCATTTAAAGCATTAACAAATCTAGTTCCATGAGCATATTCTAGTTTAGATAAATTTTCTTTTGTAAACATTAAGTCTACATTTTCTTGCCATTTTACTAAGTATTTTTTTCTATTTACTTTTCCTAAATTGTTTTGCACGTCATTTAGTATAGTTGTATCTGCCCAAGTATCTGTTGGCATTAAATAACCATTTGGCTGTTTAGACAAAAAAGCTACTTTATTGGCAAAAGGTTTTAATTTTTTATCTTTTCTAACAATTTTTGATAATTCAAAAACGTCTTTTGGTGTTAAGCCTGTTATTTCATTTAAGTCACCTTTGTTTAGTTCTGGATTTAAACCATACATGTTATTCCATAAATAAACCCTAATAGCTTCGTCTTTTGTAAAGTTTTCATATCCAGAGTTTTCCTTAAGGGTTTTCTTAATGCCTTTAAACTCATTTTTTATTAAGTTTTTCCAATCTCTAAAAGCAGATTGTCTTGATTGCATAAGATTTAACATACCGTCACTATATGGATCTATTAAAGCTTTTCTTAAATAATCTAATTGTTCTTCTCCTTTAGCACCTTTAGCGTTAGCTATTACGTACATTAACCCTAAAAAGTCTTGATCAGCAGCGGGTAACCATATATTATATTTGCCTTTATTTTTTCCTGCTCGTTGTGCTATTATTTTACCAATAACATCTGCTTCATTTATACCTTTATTATCTTCTATTATTTCATTTAAACCTTTGTCTAAATTTTTAGCATATTCGTTTCTTTCACTGTTTAAAGCAAACTTAACATCCGTAATTTCTAAAACATCTTTAACTTCTTTACTTTTCCAATTATCATTATTTCTAAAATAAAAATCATTATAACCTTGATTTATTTTATCTAACAAATAATAAGCAACTGCTTTGTTATTTAAATCACCTAAATTAGGAACTTTAAATTTAATAGCTTTTTTGTTGTATTTTATACTTTCAATTTTAGCACCATCTAAAACTCTAGCCATGTAAAATTGTTGTTCTATATCATTTGCAAAATCTAAAAAATTAGAAATTTTACCGTTTCTTTTTTCAGCTAAACTAAACTTAACAACATCTGATTTACCTTGCGCTAAATTACTTATAACTTTTGCTTTAATGTTTTCATCTTTTAATATATTATAAAGATCTACATTTTTGTTAGCTATTTTCTTTAAAAACACTTTATCTCTTAAAGCATTTCTACCTTCTTGTAAAATTATAACATCACCAAATCTCTCCATTAAAGCTGTTCTTCTATCAAACAAGGCCGTAGCCCATAAAGGAGTTCCTTTTTTAGGGTTTAATTCAGTGTCTTCTAGTTGAGATAATTCTGATTTTATATTTTTACCACCATATTTTCTTATTAACCTAGTTGTTTCTTCTAGACCATAAAAACTTTGTAAAAATTTAACCCTTGTCATTGGTTTCATTTTTATAGGTTTACCTATATCATCATAAGCTTTTAGTCTAGGTGGTGTTTTTTTAGAATCATATGTTGATTCTCCAGTTACGGGATCTATAGGGTTGTTTATTACATTCCATGTTAATTCCCAATTATTATACATAAAAACATCTAAATCTGCTTTGTTTTTAAAAGTAATTCTTCTAGATAATGTTTTAGAAAGAGTAGATAGTTTTTCTTTAAAGTTTTTAAAGTCTAAAGTTTCAATATTTTGAGCGTTAAGTATTTGTTTTTTTACTTGTGATATTATTACTTTGGCTGGACTTGTTAATTCAGACAAAGCTTTATATGATTTTACAGGTAAACCAAGCATTAAGTCGTAAGTTTTAAAAGATTTTAATTCTTTTAATTCATCTATTTCGCTTTCAGTTAAATTTTCTTTAGCTTCTAATTCAAGACCACGCTCTAAATCTTTTAATTCTTTCTTAAGTTCTTTTTTTATTTTAGGGTCTTGTTCTGTTTTAAGCTTTCTATTAGCAGGTATGCTAGGATCATTTACATCAAAAATTGCATATTCTGAACCACCCAATGGTATAGCTTCTATTTCTACATCTTTACCGTCTTCATTAGTAAAACCAAAAACAGGGTCTTTTAGTAATTCTACTAATTCATCTTGATTATTTTCAAACTCTAAAGCTTCTTCTTTTAATTCTTCTTCATTACTTAATTGGTTTTCATCTGATATTTTATTAGCATCAAATTCTTCTGTAAATTTTTGAGTAGTAACAGTGCCAGTTTTAAGAGCGGTTTTCATTTTATTTCTTAACTGAGCATTTATCCAACCGTTTAAATTGTTATTTTCAGTGACAAAATTACCTTTACTGTTTTTATAACCTTTAATGTCTAATTTGTTTAACTCACTATTTATTTCATTAGAAGTTAAACCTTTATCTGTTAATTCTTTTCTTTTATTTTCTCTTAATTTTAAAAATTCTTTATTAAAATTTCTTATGTGAGGTATTAAAGCTACTTGAGTTTCAGCTAACATGTTTTCAGCACTATAGTCTGGTAGGTTTCCGTATAAAACTTCTGCTTTATAAGCTATAGCATCTTCATATTGTTGTAATACTTCATAAAGAACATTGTCTACTTGACGAGGATTACCCCATTTGTTTTTATTATAAAGTGAATTTACTTTTACTTTAAAATCTTGTCCCACTGGAACATTACGCATAGAGAATTTTTCATCAAAATCATAAACATTCTCTTCAGGTTTTATTTCTGTTTTAGGTTTAGTTGGTGGTTTTGTTTCATCAACAACTTTACTTATCTCTTTTTTTAATGCTTTTTTATCTACTTCAGCACCTTGTTTAGTTAACTTTTTAAATGCTTTATTTTCATCAAAATTACCTGACTCTAAAGTTGCATTAAAATCTTTTATAAAATTATAAACAGATCTACCTGAGTTAAATTTAATATCTGTTCTTCCAAAATACTGCAACACTTGTCTTAATATATCACCTAGTTTTGTAAAAACATCTTCATCATATGTAACTGCTCCATTGCTTATTGCTTCTGAATATAAAGGTAAAGTTTCTTCCCATTGATTACCTAAAGCTTTGTCAACTTTTCTTTTATGCTCTTCTTTAGTTATACTACCAGCTTTTAACTCGGCATCATAACCTGCTATTTTTTCAGAATATTTTTTAATGTATTGACTAAACCTACTTAACCATTGCTCGGGCATTGCTGTTAGCTTAGAATCATTTAAAACTAACTTTTCTTGCAGCTTTAATAATTCTGCTGTAAAAGCTCTACCTATTAAAATTTGAGCCTCTGGATCTCCTTTTATGGTTTTGTATATTATACCATGTATAAACTCATGTTGCTTAGTAGTTATAGCGCCGTCTTTAGAAGCTAAAGCATTGTTAATACCTATAAACTGCCTACCATCTTTCATTTGAATGTCCATTCCATACTGACTAGCAACTTTTTCTGCTTTTGATCTAGTAAAATTAAGTTCGTTCATTAAATAATCAACAGCCTCTTCGCTAGTATCAAACTCTTTATATACAGTATTTTCTAAAGTGTTATCTTTTATTGCTTGAATTAACTGATCACCTGTTTTTTTAGACATTTCATCATAATATGTTCTTGATATTTTTTCTTCTAAAAGTTTTATTTTTTCTTCAGTACCAGCTTTAAAAGATTTGTCTTCTGATTTTAAATTTTGTCTTAATGTGCCAAGAGTTTTTAAATCACCTAGTATTTTTTCAGCAACAGAAGCTGAAATATTTGTAGGCATTCTATTTATACTGTTGTTAAAAGCGTCCATCTCTTCAATAAGTTGATCTGCTTCTTGTTGAGTATATATTCCTTGTTCAACTTGTTTTGATAGTAGTTTTAAAGATTTTTTCTTATTATAAGACATGTAACTTAAAGCATTAAATCTATCTACAGCATCCATTCCTAAAAGTTGTCTCCCTGTTTTTGTTGCTAAGTTAAGAGTAACACCAGCCCCTGGTATTAAAGCACCTGCAAAAAAAGATAAAACAATAGTATCCATGAAATCTTGACCAGATATAGTATCTTTCAAAAAATTCTTACCGGCCATTTTGTTAATATCTCTATTAACACCATAAACTTCTCCTATTTGCTGTACGTTTTCTTGAAAAACTTCCTTTAAACCTTCACCAGTAATATTTAAACCAGTTCTAGCTGCTGATAAAGCTTTTTTATATGCTGATAATCCTTCTTTTCTATATATTTTAAAAGCATCTTTAAGCATACTTGGCTTAAGTAATTTACCAAATAAAGCATCTGTAGCTTTTGTTTGTGGAGAAATAGGTGCTGTTAACGCGTATAGTAACCCTGTTTCTATAGAAGACACGGCTGCTAAACTTGAAGCTTCATCGTCATTAAATCCAGCTTGTCTTGCTTGTTTTAAAGTTTCTTCATAACCTCTAGAAAAACCTAAAGTACTTTGGCCTATTATAGCGTCTGCCATACCTCTTTTAATAGGAATAGTCTTAAGATATTGTCTAGTTTTACCTAAAACCCCCATACCTTTAGCAAAACCTCCTATAGACTGCCTAGCAACTCCCATACCTCTAGTTAATGCTAACTGAAATATTAAATCTCCAACAACATTAGAACCAGCATCAAAAGCGCCTAATACACTGAAAGAAGTTCCTTTTCTGCCACCTTGTCTAGCTTTTGTTCTTATTTCCTCTTGTTGTTCTGGACTTAGAAATGGAGTTGCATCAAGTGATCGTGTAGCATCTATTATTCTATTGTTTGCATCTATAATATACTTAGTTTCTGATTTTGTATCTGTATATTCATAACCATTAGCGAACACATATCTTCCAAAAGTATGGTATTTAGTATCAACAACACCCATTTCTTCTAAAGCCAAACTAGTTCTAATACTTTCTGAAACGCCTTCAAAAAAATCACCAGGTAAAATTCCATAAGCACTTGCAGAAAAATCTGCTATAGCTTCAGACAATCCGTTCCAACCAGTACCAAGTCTATCTAATAAAAATTGACCAGTAGTTATATTTCCACCAGTTTCAAGTAGTTTTTGATATTCTACTGCGTTTTTTTCGTCTTGCTCTTGTAATTTTTGAGATATTAAAGGAAATTCTTTTTTAATAAACTTTTCGTAATTAAATAATTTTACGTTTTCAGATGAAATATTAAATTTAACACCAGCAAGATCTGGATCAACACCGTTCTGCTGTTCATACATAAGTTTTTGCTGCTTAATATCTCTTGTTATCTGGTCGTTAATATACATGTTTAGATATTGAAGTCTTTTAGCTTCAAAAGCTAAGGATGGATCATAGTATTCACCATAATTTCTTTCGTCCATATCTAATTCTAAAAATCTTTTAAGATCTTTATCAAAACCTCTTTCTTGTAAAAAACCACCAAAATCATTTATATTTAAATTTGTTTCAGCTAATTCTTCACCATTATATATTTCATTTACAAGAGTATTATCCTGTAAGTTTCCTTCATATATATAAGGTTGATTTAGTTTTTGTAGATTTATATAACTAGATACTTCATCAGCAGTTTTTACTTGATATGTTGATATTTTTGCTTTGGCTCTATCTCTTTGTGCTTGTGATGGAGGATTAAATGTAGATATAGTTTGGTTTTGAGTATAACCTGCTAATTCTAAATCATCTTCAGTTATGAAGTTTTGATCTACAGCTAACTGTACGTTTGTGTCTTCAAATAAACCAAATTGGTTTTGTTCTAATGTTTTTGGATCATTTATTTTACCCATACCTTTAGCCACGTTGTCATAATAAGACTGTGGCTTTACCGGCAAACCTATGTTATCTACTTCATTTGTAGATTCCGAAGAAATATTTTCCGAAATTAATTCCCCATTTTCTTGTGATGCGAACATGTTTGGAAGAGGTGCTACATTTACATCCGTTACAACACCCTCCACTTTTTTTAATTCTGCACCTGGGTTTTCTGATAACCATATTATTCTATCTGATTGAGAATAATTAGTAAGATCTATTTCCTCTCCGTTTATAATATATATTTTTTGTTCCATTTTATTTAATATTAAGAGCTTTGTTCATTCTTTTTATATATTCTTCTTCAGTTTCTTCTGCATTAGTAGCGCCCATTGGATTAGCTTTCATCCAATCAGTTTTTTCAGCTCTATCCATTAATATAGTTTTATTTGTTATGCTTTTTCTTTCAGCAGAAGTACTGTTATCTAAAACAAATTTAAGTCTATCAACAGCTGATTCTAAATTATAATTACCTCCATAAACAATACTGTTGTTTTTACTAATCCAAAACCCACCGTCTTTTTTATCAAAAAGATCCTCTCCAATCGCGCGCGCATCTTTACCATCATTTGCTTTTTTAGTTTTGCTTCTATTGTAATAATCTTCATTATTTGTACCCTTAAGAGTACTTTCTTGTTTTAACCATACGTCTATTGTTTCGGGTATAGTCATAAGGGTAGTTCCAGGAGAAATTCTATTCATATTTTCAGAAACCACTTGGATGTTTGTTTGCTGTGAGTTATCCATAGCTCCATTCATTATGTTATTATAATACTCAGCTCTATAACCTGGTCCTTCTATGGGATCTGCTGGTTTTACTATAGCTTTATTACGTGATTTATACCATCTTCCTTCGCTATCTTGCTTTAAGTTAGATGTATTTGCTTTTACTATTTGTTCAAATAAAGCATCTTTAAATTGGTCATCAGTAGGGTTTATTGTTTGGTAATCATTTTCAAAACCTTGGTTTAGTTTTTGTAAATCAATATTCCAAGCATTAGCAGCTGTTTGCACGTTAGTGTTTACGCCTGATATTTTTTGCGTAAGTATACCTTCCATTTCATTTCTTAAAGATTCCATGTTTAAGTAATTTCTAATTTCTGTTGTTTTTTGAGCATTTTCCTCATTACCTTCAACTTTTATTGTATCATAAACGATAGTATCTTCTGTCCAAAATCTTGGATCAATTTGACCATTATTAGCTATTACACCTATTCCATTGCCATTTTTACTTTGCTCTTTAGTTTTCATCATGTCTAAAGATTCGTTTACCACTTGAGGTACATTAGACACAAAATCAAAATTATTTCTTTCGTTTACTTGAGCATTCCATTTTCTAGCACTTATTATTTTTTCTCTATAATCTCCTTGTACTGTCTTCCCATCTACAACACCTGTTTCATAACCAGAAACTTTAACCATTATGTCATTTGATTCTGGATCATAAACCATTTCAAATTGACCGTCAACAACATCACCTATTGAATTAAGAAAAAATTGATTATTAGCAATTTCATTTTGATCTTTACCTAATATAGTTATTTTTTTACCTATAGTTGCTGCATTTTGTTTCCAATATTCTCCCGTGGCTGCAAAACTAGTAACTGTTTTTTTAGTTAAATCTAATAAATCATAATAATCTCTTATAGCTTTTTGAGCAGATAATCTTTTTTCATTGTCTCCAAACTGAGTTTTTAAATATATTTGAGCCTGTGTAGCAATATCAATTCTACCATTTAAAGTTCTTTGTAATTCAGTGTCTATAGCTGAAGTTTTAGGAGCTGAAGAAAGATTGCTCATTTGCTCTAAATTCCAAACATCTGCAGCACCTTGAACGTTTTGCATTTGTTTTATTACAGCTTGGTTTTGTCTTTCTTTAGCTTGCTTTTCTCTTAAACGTTGAGCTTCATCAACTCCTCTACTTTGATCGCCTTTCATTAATACACTTAATGCTGCCATAGTAGGGTTCATGCCACTTAAACTTTTTGGATTATCGTATGCTCCCATGTTTTTCTTTTTATTTATTATCCACCAATTACGCTACCTATATCTCCTAATAGACCACTAGCTGCGTTGTATTGATTTGCTTCTGCAGCTGCCGCTGCTGTTTGATTATTATAATGTTGTTGGCTAGCATTGTCTAATAAACCAGCGGCTCTGTTCATTTCAGAGACTTGTCTGTTTTCTCTTGTACTAAACTCAAATGTTTGACCCATAACGTCAGCGTTTTGCAAACGTTGTTGTTCAGCCATCTTTTGTTCTTGTAATTTTTGAGCTCCTTTAGCAACCAATTTATCATTGGCAGCCTCTTGTAATTGTATACTAGCACTAATTCCTTTTTTACTTTGTAGCGCTGCTTGAGCTAAAGCAGTAGCTCCACCGGCTCCAGCACCTGTTGCTCTTAAAGTATCTAAAGTGTTTGCTAAAGCTATATCAGATTGTTCTGCTTGCATTTCAGCAGCTTGTGTAGCAACTCCAAGGTTTTCATAAGGATTACCTAGTTCACCACTAGTATCAGTAACATTTGCATAAGGATTTATTATAGGTTGTCTACCGTCTTCTAAAACTTCTAATTCACCAGCTAATCTATCTCTCTCGTTTTTAGAATCTCTAGCTCTAGCCCTAGCATTAGATGCTGTTTTGCCCGCGCCGATCATACCTATTAGGCCTTGACCTATTGTTGCTGCTCCCATATTAATTTATTTTGTTTTATATATTATATTATGTTTTTCTTTACTAATAATATAATTAAGTTCTTTTAATTTATTTAAAACTTTATCGTAAGGTGTAGTACACCAAACTCCCTCAGCGCCTTGATCAAAACAACTTTCAACGGTTTTATCAATTAACGATGTTATTATTTCTGATCTGTTTTCTTTTTTATAATTTGGATCTGCAATTAAATAATCACAATACCAAACAGGTGAATTTGTTCTAAAAATAAAAACACCTGCTATTATTTTTTCATTAACACTAACTACTAAACCTTGTTTTCCAAAAGGCAACAATAAAGTGTTTAATGGTTTTCCATTATAATGTTCCCACCAAGAACTTATTAATGGTATATCTTTTTTTTCATTTAATTCTCTAATAGAGATTAAGTCTTTCATTTAATTTTATTTAATAAGATGATTCTTTATAATTTGTGCTTACTGCAAATAATTCATTTGTTCCATTTAAACCACCACCTACTAAATTAGTAGCGCTTAATCTAACTGTAGCGTAAAATCCTTTTACACCTGAAATTTCTTTACCATATACAACCTCGCCTTGATTAACAGTGCTAGTGTTTATTAAATTTGCAAAATATTTATTTTCTTTTGCTTTAAATTGATTTTTTAATAAAGCGTTTTCCATTTCTGCTAAAGTGGTTGGCATGCTAAATACATCAATTTGGTTAGCAGAATCAGTATTTGTTTGAAATAAATTCAATGACCAATTGCTATCACCCTCGTAGTTTATTGTTTGAAAGTTTTTAATCATAGAAGGTTTAGCATTGAAAACTGTAGTAACACTAGAGTTGCTATTATTTCCATAAAAATTAGCTCTATTAACATTATCAGAATAATGCTGATATAAATCACCGCCTAAATCAAAACTATAAAAACTATTATTTAAACTTAACATGTGAGAAGGTACGTAGCTGTAAAAACTAGTCCAACCTTGAACTTGCTCGTCAAATGATAAAGTAATAGCCTGCTCCCCTGTTGCTTGGCCTACAGTAGGCTGTATTGATAATGTGTAGCATTTATTATGAATATCCCATCCACCTATTAATTTACCTAAACTACCCATGTTTGTTAAGCTTAGTCTATCTCTAAAAAAGTCATACATACCGTAATTAGATATTTCTGTTAAACCATCTTGAGATAATCTCATAACAGAACCTTTATTAGCATCTGTAAAATATTTTCTATAACCATAAACCGCAAATGATTCTGGATTTGTAGCTATACCAAACTCGCCAGCATAAGGTTGTATTTGACCAATTACAAGATTAGTAGAAGTAGTAATAGGTTGGCCTTCTGCCGTGTAAATAGCATCTTTATCTATTAAAGCTCTATTTACTTTTCTTTCTTGAAATATAGTAAGATTTGTATCTTCAGCGTATAACTTTTGAATTGTTCCTTTTGAAGGATCAACCGTTCTAGTTATGTCATTTGCAATTGAAAATTGATTTGTTTCATTTATATCTGTTCTTGAATTAAAAATTCCAGAATAAATAATAGTGTTACCAAATGTTTCCTGCGTGTTGTTATCAGTTACTAAAAATGCTCTAGGTGAAATACCAGCAAACTTACCATTATAATCACCTTTTATTCTAGATTCTTCTACATACCAATCATATTGCGCATTAGATCTATCGTAACCGCCAGCGGCGCTCCAACTTTGATTTATCTTTTTTAATATAAAAGTATTGTAGTATTGTATTTTTAATGTAGTAGACATATATTATAATTACTTATTTGTTTAGTTTTTTACTAACTTGGCCAACCGGTTGTTTTAAACCATGCACTAGATACAAATGGAGGTGATCCGCTTGCTGGACTAACTAACTCTGGGCTTGGTGGTGGAGACTGTAATACAGTGTCAGAAACTAAAGTAAGACTAACTCCACTAGCGCATGATGCTATTGTAAATTCAATCTTCATATTAATAAGACAACACTGGCTCCAGTCATATGACGTGCTTGTTACTGGGTCAGTTCCTGAATCACCAGGCCTAACCCCAACGTTTATTTGTGCTTGCGTTGGATTAAATGGCTGTAGTGTTGCTAGTATTTGATATGAATCATTAGATGTAGAGTCGCTAATAGTTATTGGAGAAGTGAAAGTTGCAAAAGGTGCTCCAGTTCCAGACGCAGGTGCTTGAAAAGCAGTTGTTGTGGTTGTATTATAACCAGAAATAATAGCAGTAAATTGACTTTGACCCGCTAAGCTTCTTGTGACTTTAGCGTATATATATTTTACTTGATTAGTCCAGTTAGCAACTTCGCCTACCCATATTGGTAGAGCGGCAGTAGACGTGCTTGTAGGGCAACCAGGCGTCATACCAACAGCACCTGTAGGTGGAGATTGCCATTGTAAGGCTGGGTTTATATAACCAGGATTTCCAGAAGTTACACTAGAAGTATACCAATTAGCTCTAACTCCAGTATATGATGAAGCTATAGGTGTATATTGAACGGCAAAACTAGTGCTAACATCAGTGCCGTTTTTGTCTACTAATTTCATTGTTACCTCGTGAAGATTAGCAGCTTGAAAATCACCTTCTAAAGTTCCTCCTAAACCACTAGGGTTTTTTCTTTCTAACCAAAGCCCATAAAAATTTTCATTACTTGCTGTGGTGCAAGTGGATTGGTTTTGTTGACCTTGACCTTTTATAAAATAATAATAAGCAATATCACTACTTGTTGGTGTACCTGTAGGACTTTGACCTGTTATGTAACCATACCAAGTTCCTGCTGCGTTTTGCCATCTAGTACTTTCTATAACCCACTCTAAATCTACGGTTCTATTGCAAGGCGCACAACTACCATTATAACCTCTTAAAACACCTGGCCCTTCTCCAGCAAGTCCATAGCCAGTCCACTTCATTATCGTTGTATCTGATAAAAGTGGTTGAGGTGCTTGTGTTAATTCTATAACTGGGGGATCATTAAGTAGCGTTCTAGTAAATTGTTGCGTAGAAGTAGTGCCATCTGCTTGCGTAAATTGAATAGTAAACTGATATTTTTGTAAATAACTAAAACCAGTTAAAGCGGCGTGAGGTACTCCAGCTACATTACTTGCTGCTAAATCTATTCTAAAAGAACCACCACCAGCGTTTTGTAAAGAAAATTCTTGAGATCTATTTACACTTGTTACAACGTCATCATTTGAATCAAATGAATATACTGAAAGAAACGCAGCCGTAGAAGTCACATCATTACCGTCTGGTGTTAAAGCAAAAAACGGAGTTGTTAATTGTGCTCCACCGCAATCACCTTCGCTGTGTAACCATGTAAAAGGAGATAAACCTATTATTTGTGTACCAGCTGTTTGTATAGCATAATTTAAATCAGATATTAAACCTGTAGTTGAAGTTTCATAAAACAAATCTAAATTAGAAACAGTAGGCGCTGTTTCATATACAGCTAAATCTAAATAATCTGGATATTCCGCACCAGCAGCTTGTGAATTATAATCACTTTGAAGTATACCTATGCTTTTTTGTGTATTTATTTTAGCTATAAAAGGTTTTTGATCAACATCAAATATAGCATTATTGTTTATTTTTCCAGCGGCTGGGGCTGAGCCAGCAGTACCATCATACGCTACATCTGGAAATACTTTTTGTATACTACCTATTAGCTCTACAATATCTGGGGTAGAATTTGGTCCAAACTGTTGGTTGCTTACTGTGGATGTTATGTTAGTAACTCTACCAAACATGTTTAAATTACTATTAAACTGTGTGTCTTGAGCACCTACATCAGTTAGTTCTCTAGGAACTTTATTTATATTGTCATGAGTTAATACGCAAAATGAAGTATCTCCTATTTCAGTAGTATTACCCTGTATAGGATAACCATCAATTATACCAGGTAAATACACATTATAATATTCTTGCTCTTGTTGTTTAATAACTATTCTGTATGAATAAAAGCCTGTAACATTTATATCATAAATAAAATTAGAAACTGTTATTGTTTGCCTTGTTTCTGTTCTAGTTGATGTATTTGTAGAAGGATCAGTATCACCTATAAACATATAAGAATTAGCTATTTCGTAATCAGTACGTATATCTATATTTGTAGTTCCTGATACAGATTTTATTTCAACATAGTCTTGATATTTTCCTCTTAGTTTTTTATTTACTGTAAAAATAGTAAGAGCATTTGCTATATTAAATATTACGTATCTAAACTTTGAATCATATAATAATTGAGCCTTTAATTCATAACCAGAAGAAGTAGGTATAGAAGCTGTTAAAGTAACAACAGATTGATCATTACCATCGTCAGTAACACCATAATCAGTAGAGTTTATTAAAACCCATCCATTACCTTGGTTTATCCATAAGCTAAATATATTAGTAACGCCTATATCCTGAACTGATATATTGTTAAAAGTGTAAACTGTTTGATTTGCAACTGTATTTAAAACTTCAACGCTGTAATTTAAAAAAGAAGGAAAAGGACTCGCAAAAGGAGCTATAGCTTGATAGCTAACTGGTATTGCATACAAACCAGCAGGGTTTCCATTTACAGTAATTATATCATCAAATCTCATAGTCAAAGATTCTCCTAGCCAACCTAAAACAGTAGCAGCATTTTCTACAGGTCGATATGTAGTAAAAAAGTTAGAACCTTCTGTTGGTTGTTCACCTGCTACTAATACATTGTCTTTAGAAGATAATATTACATCTGTTTGTCTACCCCACTTATCAGCTAATATAACTCCAACTTGATAGTTTCTGTTTTGTTTAACAGAGTGTTGAGGGTATTCTTCATATTCTTGAGCGTTTTTATCTGCAGATCCAGCAGCGTAATTTAGTGATAATGGTGCATTATAACTTTGTACAAAATTACCATACATTACTCTACTGCCTGATATTTCTTGTGCTCTTGCTCTTACAGGAACTTTATCAAAAACTCTAGTTGTTTCATCAGTAGGTAGTGTTTTAAAAGGGACTGTTGATTCGTATGTATATTGATATATATTAGTATTATTTAAATAACTAATAAAAATGTTATTTACAGGAATACTTTGTAATATTTTATAAGTTAAAGAGTCTGATTCTTTGTAAATTATATCTATTTCTTCAACTTTATAATCTTCAATTATATTTAATGAAGGTAATTCAATGTTCAACACTATGTTATTAATACTGTTTTGCATGAAATCAATAATAGTAGACCTTAAAGCATTGTCTTCGTCATCATTAACAAATCTACCTTCTTGTAGAGGTATGTAACAGTCTTGTGAAAATGGAGCTATTAAAGAATATTCACCATCATCAAACTTAAATCTGTAGCTAAATCTTACAAATTTATCTTTTATAAATTCTGGATCACCTTGCCAACCTTTAAACCCAACTTCTTTAACTACTCTAACAGCAAACCCCATTATAGATTCATTAATAGATATAGAAGTAACTGTTATAATTGCGTCATCTGTACCTCCCGAAATAGTAAGAACATCTCCAACATTATAACCAGATCCACCACTTGTTAAAACAACGTTAGTTACAGGGCCATTACTAGCTGTAATAGTTACAATAGCTCCAGTTCCTGTAGCAGGACCTACGGCAACAGTTGCCACGTCAGTAGCACTATTATATGTAGTACCACCAACTAAACTTCCAAATCCAGTAACAGCACTAATTAAAGCTGTTTCTATCGTTGGAACATCATTTGTGTCTAATATAGAATAATACTTAAGACCACCTTTTATCCAATATTTAGCATTAGTATTTATTTCTTGAAAGTCAACAGCATCACTTGTAGCTATTCTTTCGCCACTAGGTTGAGAATCAAATCCAGTTGAATTGTTGCTAGCACTAAATGTGCTTGTCCAATTGTCTGTGGACTTTATTGAACCAGTGCCAGTTACGCCTACTTGAATATTTAAATTTGTATATTCAGATTCATCAACAACATCGTAACCGTAAGGACAAATGTTTCTTGAATCTTTAACAGCCCAACTATTATATAATTTTTGATATATTACGCCATTAGCTAAATTGTTTTCATAATAACACCACGCCCCAACTTCATTTGTATTAGCATCTACCCAATCAGATCTTGTTTCAGCATGTGTAATTAAGTCTCCATTTCTATATCTAGTTACATTTAAATTTTCTGTAGCAAAAACAATAGCACCTATAGTTATTTCAGGTAAATTTTGAGCATCGCTCATGGTGCTAGGTTTTAAATCTGACACACTTCTTAAATCTATTAAGCTAGGTGCTTCATATGGAAAATACTTACAAACAGTTATGCTTTCTTCATCTTTATAATAAGTATTGTTTACATCTAAAGAAGCTGTAAGCACGTTTATATTTCTTGGTTGATTTCTATTGTCTGTAAAAAATAATAATTCTTCCATCAAACTAACGCCATATATTGGGGCTAATGTGGAAAAATTTAAAAAGTAACCATCAACTAAAATGGTAGGTGTATTACTACCTGAAGTTGGTTGCCATCTATAGATTCTATGAGTGGTTGTGCTTGGTGCTAAACCTGAACCATTATGATCTGTAGTGAAATAATATATAAAACCATTTCTTTCATCAACATATTTACCTATTGTTTGAATAGTGCCTGTACTACTAAAAACTAGCTCGTTTCCTAAAATAGATTCTAAAGCACCTACGTCTTCGTTTTCTGATCTTGAAACAGCAATGTTTTGAGCATCTCTGTATTCATTGCTTGGAATTATTCTATCGTCTAGATCTTTGTTCATTCTAGACTTTATAAAACTATTTTTATTTTCAGCCATTTAACTTAATTTTTTATCCACTTAGATTTATTACGCATAACTTGAGTTATTTCTTCAATTTTAATGTTAGATAATCTAATTTTAGCATTTCTTAATTTAGCAGATTTGTCTTTTTTTAATCTTTGAACTACGTACTCAGGTTGATTTATTCTACCTGCTATAATACTATAAAGTATACTAGCATACATAGCATCTTCGGCCATTTTAGGCACTCTACTGTCAAGATCATAAGCAAGTCCATCTGAAATGTATTCAAAAACAATTAATTGATTTGCTAAACCACCTGAAAAAGATAATTTATTTTCTCTTTCATTAAGATTAAACCAACCATTTGATTGTGATATTGATGGTTCTAAACCATATCTTTGACCATATCCATTTAGCGTGCCATAATTATAATCATAAGGATTTATTCCGCTGTTTAAATCAGCATTATCAAATCTTCTATTTATTTCACTACCATTAGCACCATGCCATCTTTCTTGAGTTATAGAAGTTCCTTCTGTATCATTACCAAAGTTATCTTGCGTAGGTATACCATTAGCGTCTTGAAGTTGTGTGTAGTAAGGACTTGTTGTTAAATTGTTAGTAGGGTATATTATATGTTGAACACCTAGTTGATCTACCCAAGAAGTTCTAACATAATTAACATAGTCTTGTGGCAATGGAAGTGTAAGACTTGGTGGTATATTTAGTTCTGAAGATTTAATACTTTTTAAAGTATCGTAACTAAATTCTTGCATTGTTCTTTTAGCAAAAAATATAACATCAGTTCTTTTTACAGTAGGCAATAACTTGTCTTTACCTACATATCCTACCATAAAATTATTTACAATATTGTTTAATTTTAAATATTGATATCCACCATAATTATCTTCTACCGTTTGGCCAAATGCTTTTTCAGCATCAGTGCTTGCATATTTACCACCATCTAACATAGTTAGTTGAACTGCTATAAATAAGTTTGCTGCTGGTGCTCCAGTGTTAGCAAAATCTATAACGTTGTCTACCATTGAAAAGCTTGTAATATATTCTGACCATGTTCCAGCAATACCTGTAAGACTAGTGTATATTTTAAAATTATTTAAAGCATAGTTTGGTAGTTGAGGATTCCAAGTACCTAAATACAGGTTAGTATTAAAAGTAGTAGTAAACTTTGTTTCAACTCCATCTCCTCTAAAAGATTGTGAGCCAGAGTAATATTGCTGACCTGTTTCATTTATTAGTCCGTTATTTGGTGGTGTTATTATACTAGCCATAATTTATTAGTTTCTTTCGTTTTGTTCATTAGCGGCTAATTCTTGAGAAGCGGCTTGTATTATCATAGGATCTTTTATAGTTATACCAGAGTATTTTAACACTTCTAATATCACGGTTGATGTTTCAGATACATCTAAATCAAAGTCAACTGAAGTTGTTGGATCATAAACATAATAACCTGTTGCTGAGTTAAAGTTCCATTTAACGTTGTTAGGTGTTCTAACGTATGTAACGTTTACGTTTTGAGTTATAGTTTGTGGAAATATAATTAATTTTTGATCTTCATATAAATATACAGGAAAACTTTCAGAAGGTTTTGTTATAGTAGACATGTTCATTTGAGCAAGTTCATTTCTTTGTACAGATTGAACTTCTCTATCGTCTTTATATAGTACAGTACCTAATTTGTAAAAGTTTTGAGGATATAGTATTATTTGAATATTATTAGCAGCTCCTGCAGGAATAGCTCCAGCAGTTAAATTAAAAATACCACCAGTTATGTTAAAGTTTGTATAAGGTAAACTATTTACCGTAACAACAACTGTACTTTCTTCTACATTTGACTGCGTTATAGTTGTAAGAGGATAAGCGGTTTGTAAGTTAACACTACTGAATAGTTGTGTACCGCTAGCAACTCCTGAAGAGGTTGGAGTTGTAAAATAGTCTTCGCCTGTTGCTAAGTCTACGTGTGTAGCTAGGCCAAATTCTCTAAAAATTTCTAATTTTTCTTGAACTGTTTTATACCTGTCACCGTATTCACTTTCGTTTTGTGGTACACGCATTTGTTGATTTAACGTTTCAAAGTAAGTTTCAAATATTTCTAATTGTACTTGAGTTGCTATTTTGTTAAACTCGTCTGGAGTTAAATAGCCTCTTTGTTCTTTATTTGTTATTAATAAGACTGTTTTGTAAACCTTATCTACGTTTATCGCCATTTTGTTTTTTTTATTATAATATTAGGCCCGAGTAAACGAGCCCTATATTAGTATTACATGTTATTTAAACTTTTTCTCGATAGATTTAAATATTTCTACACCTTCATCCGTTTTAAAGAAAGCAGCCATAGCTGAATAAGGGTTTTCGTCAAATGGCACATTCATTAGTTTTTTGTCATTAGTTGCCCATCTAAAAGATCTTTGATCTTGTGCTAGTATTATTATACCAGCTTCAGTTGCTTTAATGGCAAAATTTCTTAATTGTACATTTGGATCATTAGCTAATTCAATAAATAATTGAGGATTAGATCTTGCAAATATTAATAAATCTCTTTTAAGTTCTTTAGTACTCATTGATGTTACAGAAGATCCCATTTCAGTTCTTAATATAGCTTCTGCTAAATCAACGTCTATATTTCTAGCTGCATTCATTGCATCTACTTGCATATCAAGTATATCTAACTCATCATTAGCTTTCTCTACTGGGTCAAACTCAGCATATATTTTGCTTAAGGATGGGTGATATAGTGATAAAAGTTTTTGTAAGTTTTGTTTTTCTTTAGGAACAATTAAATGTCCTTCATCAAACACGATATGTCCTAATGTAACCTCTCCCTTTTGTTCATCTACAAACGGTGAATCTTGATTAGTCGCATATCTAATTTCTCTTTGTTTCCCTAGTTCTTCATCATACCACAATAAAGCATGTTTTCTAGTGTGCTTAGATGGTATTGTTAAAGTAAGGGGTGTTAAGTTATTTGTAAGATAGTATTTTCTATCTTTTCTTTCCCAATTGCTTGAGGTTTTTTTAGCATTATTTGCCATAATATAATATAATTTAATAGTTTATAAAAGTAATAATTACCCCCGTAGTTACAACGAGGGTAAAAATTACATTAATGTTGACTTATTATAGTCCTTTGAATAATACAAAGTTGTTAGCAGCTTGAGTTACTAAACATCTTTCAGATAGGAAGTTAACTTCCATAGCATCAAGAGTTGAAGTAAATGCAC
>Ga0114918_10001636_pt1 | contig 20006 bp, 31 predicted proteins | sample LantaG_FD_87015 | JGI IMG/M metagenome (GOLD analysis project Ga0114918, IMG submission 87015) | Deep subsurface microbial communities from Baltic Sea to uncover new lineages of life (NeLLi) - Landsort_02402 metaG | ecosystem: Environmental > Aquatic > Marine > Oceanic > Sediment | place... | reverse complement strand
TAAGTTAGCTAATTCTGATTATAATACTGATACGATTGCGGCAATTAACGTAACAATCACCGCACATATTGCGGTGATTAAAGTATTAGAATCAGAATTAGCTAACTTAGAGATAGAAGTTTCTGGGTTTAAAACCCTAAAGGCTGATTTGGATAGGAAGCAACGTATCGAGATTGAGATTGAAAGGGTCAAACTTAGGATGGACACTTTAAGAAACCAACTTAGCGATATCAAGAATACTAAGAAGGAGTTCGAACTAAATAGTAAGGCTATTGAACGTAATAAAGAAATTGATAATGAAGTTAATCTTCTAACATCTAAACTACAGGTTTTAAGAAATAGTAAGGACAACGTTATTAAGGTTATTGAATTAGCTAAGGGTGAGGTTGATAAACATAAGACCAGTATTGAGGTTAATAAGGGTCTACTTATTAAAATGGGTAAAGAAGCCGAGGTAGAGAGAATGTATAAACTCTATATCGAGATGGTAGGTAAGAAAGGCGTATCCAAGATTATCTTAAGGTCAGTAATTCCAATCATTAATAGTGAATTGGATAGATTATTGGAGGGTGTATGCGACTTTGAAGTAGAAGTGCGTATAGATGATAAGAACGATGTTAACCTAATGATTATCAAAGATGGTGTAGAGGGGTTACTTAAATCTACCAGTGGTTTAGAGAAGACCGTAAGTGCGGTTGCGCTTAGATGCGTACTGGGTGTAGTATCAACACTACCAATGCCTAATTTCATTGTATTTGATGAGGTTTTGGATAAGATTGCAATGGTTAACATTCCACTGATGAAACCACTATTTGATAAGGTAGCTGACTCATATGATAAGCTATTTTTGATAACACATAATGAGATGGCTAAGGATTGGTCTAACAAGATAATTACAGTAAATAAAGAGGGAAATATCTCCACAATTAGCTGTAAATAACTGATTAGTAGCTATTTACCTATAATAGGTATAACACAACAACGACAATAATGAAGATGAAATTTATAGATTTTAAGAATGAGAAAACCATTGGTCAGTATTTTAATGACGTAAGGGGGACAAAGCTTTTGACTAAAGCGGAAGAGAAGGAGTTGGCTATTCTAATAAAATGTGGTGATAGCGATGCCATGGAGAAATTGGTTAATTCTAACCTTAAATTCGTAGTCTCAATCGCCAAGGAGTATCAGGGTAATGGTGTTCCACTACCAGACCTAATAAGTGAGGGTAATTACGGCTTAATCAAGGCAGCAATGAAGTTTGACCCAGATAGGGGTTTTAAATTCATATCATACGCTGTTTGGTGGGTAAGACAAGCGATTATGCATTCATTGAATGAAGATTCAAGGACGGTCAGATTACCAGCTAACCTTTTGAATAAGATGTCTAAATTGAAGAGGGATTTCGAACATTTTGAGCAGAAATACCAGCGTGAGCCACAATTCGGTGAGACTATTGGTGAAGATAATTCTAAATATGACATTAATCTGGACTCCGAATGTTTCTCGCTTAACAATAAGGCTTGGCACGACAGTGATAGTGATGAATGGGGTGATTTGTTGGATGAGGACGTGAATGGTAAGGTGGAAGAAAGTATTTATGAGGTAGATTCTAGAATTCGTATTGAATTAGAAAAAACGCTTACTATCTTAACTAGAAGAGAACGTGACATTGTGAAATGTTACTTTGGTATTGACACTGGTTGTGAACCGATGACGCTTGAAGCGATAGGTGATAGATATGAATTAACCAAAGAACGAGTTAGACAAATAAAGTCAAAAGCTATCAGAAAGTTACGACATAACGCACATGGTCTATTTATGGCGATGAACGAGTAGGTTCATATTTATATAAAACTATATTCGCTATGAAGTATAATTATTTAGTACTATTTTCTGCCTTTATTCTGGCAGCTTGTGGGGCACTAGTTTCAATATTCGGTCTAGGTCAATTATTTGCTGGTGCAGGTATTATTGTAAAAGTAATGGTTGGTGGTATCGAGTTCGGCAAACTAGTACTTGCAGCCGCCTTACATAGGTATTGGGGTAAGCTACATTCATTACTTAAATTCCCATTAGCCTTTATCGTTGTGATAATGATGGGATTAACATCATTGGGTATTTACGGGTTCCTATCTGATGGGTATCAACAGACCGCATCTCAATATGAGATTGAATCTGGTAAGACCGAGTTGTTATCTAACAAAGCTGCTAGGTTTACTGACAGAATTGCAGAAAACGATAAGCTTATTGAGAGTAAGAATAAGCGTTCAGCTACGTTAAGCAGCCTTAGAGCACAACAAGAGGTTAGACTGGACTCTTTATATGCCAAGAATTACATAACCAATGCTAACAAGGTTAGACAGGATATCGATGCTGCAACTAAGGAGATTCAAATACTTAGTGACGACATTGATGATATTTTAGTTAAAAACAGTGCGTTAGCTGACTCAGTTGGTGTATATAAGGAAAGAATTGGTGAAGTTATGGAAGCTTCCGAAGTGACATCTGAATTAGGTCCTCTAATCTATTTATCAAACTTGACTGGGTTGGAAATGGCTGTTGTGGTTAATATATTGATATTCCTTATTATGGGTGTATTTGACCCGACTGCTGTAGGTTTATTGATATTGGCAAGTAGTATCCTAAAGATAGAAGAAGACAATAAACCTACGTTAATCATGAAACAACCAAATAAATCATCTAAATCATTTATTGAAAGGGTCAAGGGTGCGTTTAAGGGTATCAAACTACCAAAAGCAACTATACCACCAAATGAGACTGATGAAGAACCTAAAAACTATAAACTATTCGAGATTAAGGATGAATTCAAAGGTGAGCCATTAATAGACGATAGAGTTGATAGGGTTGAAATCCCATTGGCAACTAAAGTTGAAGCTAAGTTAGTACCTAACGAAGATTATAAAGCGCCTGTGAAGGAAGGGGGTATTGTGGCTAGGGGTAAGATAGGTCCTGAAGATTTGGATGTAATACGTAATAATGAAAAGAAGAAGTCTAGAGGTTACTCAGTAGATGTTCCAGTACCAAAGGTAGAACCAACAATTACTAAGGCACCAGAACCAACTGTATTGGGTAAGACGTGGAGTAAGAAGAAAACATGATAATAGATAGAATTACGTACCCATTAATGTCAAAGAATTTCGTTAAGAGGGTTACAGATAAAAGTAGGATTATGTTGGTAAACACCTTCAATACTGGGATGAACCACTATGTTGGTTGGAATACTAGGCTTGGTGGTAAGTATAAATCTACGACTGCATATACCGTTGATAAGGATGGTAGTGTGTATGAACATTTTGACCCAGCTTATTACGGTGAGATACTTAATCGTAAAATAGATGACACCTTAATTGTTATTTCGGTGGTAAATTTGGGGTTTTTAACCTTGGATAAAGAAACCAATGAGTACGTTACGTGGTTGGGAGATATTTATAATGGAGAGGTTGTTGAAAGACGATGGCGTGGACATAGATTCTGGGAGCCGTATACGGAAGAACAAATGGAATCTGTGGTGGAACTACTGGAGTACCTGTGTGAGGAACACACGATAGGTAATAATGTTGTTTCACACAACACGACAATTGATGCACCGAATACCTTTAGTGGTATTATGTGTAGAAGTAACTTCGATAAACATTACAGTGATTTATCTCCAGCGTGGGATTTTGAACTACTAAAAGAAAGAATGAAATTATGAGTAGAAAGAAATTAGCCAGACGAGCAAATGAAAAGCCGTTAATTAATGAGCACGACCTTACGAAGAATATGATTAATGCACTACGTGAGGGTATTTTGACCGAAGATGATACCGACATCAACATAGATGGTGGTGATTTAGATTTGAACTCTGATGAATTAAAAGCTGAAGAAGATAAATTTAGGGAGCAAGTAACACCCAGAGTTCAATTTGGCGCCTTCAAGATATACCCAAGTGACCAGAACGTTGAATGGGAAGGTCAAAATCTTAGTGGTCTAAAGTGGAGAATGTCTGTAAGAGAAGACTTAAAGATGGGTGGTGATTATGAGATGGACGACCAAGTTTTAGAAGAGATTACTAACCTTAAGAAATACCGAGAGGTTTGGGTCGATGAATGGTCAATCAAATTGGCTAAAGAATATAAAGTACCAGCTAGTGATGCAGGATAGTACTAAAATTGTAATAGTGTCAATGGTTGGTAACGTCCTATTGGGTGTTGCCTTGGTTTTATTTATAGCTTTTGGTAGAAATAAACCAGTGGAGAAATATGAGGCTGAAATTGCGACATTGACCACAATTAATGACGTTTTAGAGAAGGATAACATTAAATTCAGTAAAAGCAACAAGGAATCTGAAAAGAGGTATAAAAAGTTGGATGCTGAACATAGATTAACAATGATAGACCTAGTTCGTAGCAATGAGGAACTAGATAGATTGAAAAAATTAAGACCGACAGATGGTAAAAGCGATTATGTTGATGGTCTTTCTGATGATGCCATTATTGGGGAGTTCACAGGGTATCTCCAGAGGCGAATTGAGAAGCACCAAAAGTAACCCAATTACGTACACAGACAGTATCCCTAGGGGTACACTTATAGGGACAACCGATAAGGCTGGAAACCTATATCTTCACATGCACGTTGAAGATGCAAGACTTATATTGACCGACTTATTGGATTATGAGTTAATTGTAGACAGTATCCTACCCGAATATGAGAATAGAGATTCATTACAAACCAAAGCTATTACGCTAAATCTATCTAAGATTATGGAACTTCAACTACAAAGTAGTAACTGTGAGAAACAACTACATAATCTAAATGCTATAATAGACAATATAAAGGAGATAGGTGGGTTCAAAGACCTCACTATTGAAAACGTTGAGAAGAAGGTTAAACAGGAGAAAATAAAGAAGGGGCTTGCGCTTGGCGGTGGTACGTTAGGTGGGGTCGGATTAGGGATAATTATAGGTTTTTTCTTAGCCAAGTAACGTAACCATGAATTCAAATTGAAAAGCCTCTATGATTAGGGGCTTTTTTTATAGGGTGGGTGCCTATTTATATGTATGACTAGAAAGGAACGCATCTTAGAGGAATTGAGTCAGGCTGATAAGTCTGCTGCTAAGAAATATGTAATAGATTCAAGGGATTTAGAAGATAAAATCGCCAAGATAGTAAAGGAGAAGCTTAAGAACAATCGTGAGATGGACGACCAAGTTGTACAAATCACTAAGAACGTACTAACGCAATTATTTAAAGCGTTGTGGGTAAAAAGGAACTTTTGGTCCTCAGCATTATCCAATAAACCCACATAATCATGAAAGAGTGTATCGTTTGTAATATCACAAAAGAGTTAATCGAATTCCACAAACAAACGTCAGCTAGTGATGGGTATAGAGGAAGGTGTAAGGCGTGTCGTAAGGTGGAGACTAAAGACTATTACGTTAAGAATGTCGATATAATTAAAGAGTGGGTTACCAACTACAGAGAAAAAAACCAAGAGATGGTAGCAACATACCAAGCGTCATATAGGAAGGATAATGAGGATAAGATACGACAATTGGGTAAAGAGTATAGATTAAAGAATGTTGATAAGATAAAGGCGTATTACAATGATAATGTTGATACGCTACAAGCCAAACGTAGAATATATGTTAAAAATAGGTTTAACATAGACCCGTTATATAAACTGAAACATAATATTAGCTCATTAATTAGAACATCCTTTAAAAGTCGTAACTATATTAAGAAATCTAAAACAACTGATATACTTGGGTGTTCGTTCGATGAATTTAAACAACACCTAGAGTTTCTATGGGAACCGTGGATGAACTGGGATAATAGGGGTTTATATAACGGAGAATGCGATTATGGGTGGGATATAGACCATATAATACCATTAGATTCAGCAATAACTGAAGAAGATATAATTAGATTAAATCACTACACTAATCTACAGCCATTATGTAGTAAAGTTAATCGGGATATTAAGAGAAACTTCTGGAAATCAGGTTTGAGTAACAAAACTACATAATGAAGAAGATTAGAATTACTGAGGCGCAAGCTAACATATTGATGACTATTCCCTTGAAAAGGAAGGTTAGGATTACGACTTCACAACTGAACGCAATCAGGGAGAGTCTGGGTGACTCAATATCCGATAATTTCAAAAAGGAATTCCAAGGTCATAAACCGAAACCACAATTTGAAAGTACAATCAATGAAGGTGGTCTTACGGTAGAGCTTTTGGAACTTATTAAAGGTGTGATTGACTTCATCTTGGCAGAGTTGAATAATGACACCAGCCATGGGTTATCACCTATCTTCAGACAGATGGGTATCCATAGAGGTGAGTTATTCCAAGTTCTAACAGATGCAGGGTTAATAGGTATGACATTTTACCAATACACATATAACGAGAAGATTCAAGCCATCAAAAAGGCTATCACAGGTCTATATAGTGACTTGAAGGGTAAATCTGAAAGTGTTAGGTTAGGCGAGGCAGAACAAGGTGGTATTAAACCAGAACAATTAATCGGTATGTTGGATTTACCAGCTACCAGAGCAGAAGTTGATTGGAGCAACCGAAAGGAATACCGCATACCAAGTTTAGAGAATGGTGATGGTCAATCTATAATACATGATAAAGAATTTTTCACTGGACGGCAATTTACAACACGTATCGGTAAGGTTATAACGGAAGATGGGTATATTAAGGAATTCGCCAAGAAATTCGGTGAAATGCCAGTATTCTCAATAACTGGTAACCAAATTGAAGTACTGAACCCAGAATTTAAAGAATGGCAAGATTGGTATACTCAAGCAAAGGGCAACACCTTGAAACAATGGGGTACTACTGAAGATACTGGTGCAGCATCATCTGGTTCATTCACTGGTGGAATGGGAGCAGGTCCTTTTAAGGGGCACGATGATAAATTAGACCCAAGTACACAAATAGCAAATGCTGGTGACAGTATGTTAACTGATTCTGAAAGCCCATTTCAAGAAATAATCGGATTACCAATTGGGACTAACGAAGAGATTTTCCAAGTAGCAGGTGTAGAGGATAAAGTAATTGGTAAGGGTGGTACAATAGATTATTTAGTTCAATTAACCCAAGAAGATGAAACTGGTCGTAATATCATTGAGAGTCACTTACTATTTAAGATTGATTTGAAGAATCGAAAAGTACGTGCGCTATTCAACCACGACTTCGAATCGCTACACGATGCTGAAAAGATGATACCAGTACAATTCCACGATAGTTTGAATAAGATTGGTAATGTATTATTTAAACAAGCTCAGTTGAATGTAGAATCAACCACTTCTGGTGGTATATCTGCTTCTGGTGGTGCGATAGCATTTGACGCTAATGCGTTACCTGACCTCAAAGAGGATGATATGAGTAAGGGTGGTAAAGTCAAATTTGATGACTGCACCAAATTAAATAACAATAAAGTGGCTCAGAACGGTGGGTGCGGTGAAGGTGATGATGGCGTTGTGTCAATTGAACCACATTAAAAAGACTGCGTAACCTAACTTTAATGAATACGCAGATATTTATAGTAAAAGCTAGAATAAATGGATAAGAATATCATAAAGAATCAATTACGTATGGAAGCCAAAGTTCCTGGAATTGCTCAAACTGAAAAAGTTCAGAAAGAGACTGGGAAAGAGAATAAGGGTTACTATAAGGACGTTGAGAAGAAAATGGCTGGATATGAGAAGGATACCACTAAGGGTGGTAAAGACAAAATCGAACCTGTAATGACAAATTACACTGACGATTGGGCTAAGGAATACCATGAGGACATGGAAATCATGAATGGTCAAGAAATGCTTCACTATCAAAACAACCCAGACAAGAAATTCGTAGAGAGAGCTACGATGTCAATTGAAGGTGATGCTATGATGGGTAATAGTCCAAAATGGGCTAACATTGTTGAGAAAGGTCAAGGTGGTGACCCAGATTACGGTAAGACATTAGTGGCTAGAATTAAATCCTCACAAAAGAAACGACAAGACGCAACATCAGCGCTAGACCAATTCGGAGATGATATCGAAGAAAAGAATGTAGGGGTTGCAGGTACTAAGAGTGCAATAAAACCAAGTGCAGCAGGTAAAAAAGTAGCTGTTGAATCAAAAATAGAAAAGAAAGGAACAATCATGGAAAGTAAGAAAATTAAGAGACTAACATTCAAGAACGAAATCGGTGGACTTAACAACGCTAAAGCTATCATTCCAGAAAGCTACAAGGTTGATAAGAAAGTATTCGAAGTAACTGATGGTAACGAGAATTACAGATTCAGATGGGAAGGTGATAAAACAGGTGAAGCTGTTGCACTTAAATCATCTGTTAAAACAGCAGTTAATGAGGACATGGAACACATGAAGCACCTTATGGGCTTCAAGTCAGACCTAGGTAGACTTAATCCAGTTGAAAGACTGAATGAGAATGAGCAATTCAAATCATTATTCAAAAAGGTTGTGACCGAAACTTCGGCTCGTGGTCATAACGGTATGGAACCGTTTATGGAGATTAACACAGATGGTACATTTACTGACGCATTTAATGAATCCGCAGTAAATGAATTATCACCGCAAGCGTATGATGCTGCTGCAACTGCTGGGGCAAATAGGGGTGATTCTCGTGGGACGGATATCGAAACAACCGCAAAGGGTCTTAAGTATAGAGACCTTATTGGTAAGGATGTGGTGTTTAAAACAAGCGGAATCGATGAGAACCCAACTGCTGGTAAAATTAAGCAGGTAAAAGAATACAGAGGACAAACAGGTGAACCAGACTCGGTTGTTGTATTAGTTGATACAGCAGAAACGGAAGGTGAGAGGGGTGGTGTTCTATTACAGTATGATGGTCAGGGGCACATAAGGGTGCTAGGGATGAACAGTAAAGAGTCTTTAGAGGTAAACAGAGGTTTTGCTAATATTATAGCTCATATAGCTAAGATAGAATTCAAAACCACCATATCACCAAATGAGCTTCAACAATTCAATTACAAGAAACCAGAAGAAACTAAATATGCGGAGTGGAAGTAAATTAAGACATATAGACCGAGTGAATTATTTGGCTGAACAACGGTATCTGGAATCAAAGGGTTTGGTTACTGAAACTTCACATTCCACACCACCTAACGTAGCTCAGGAAAAGGATAGACCTAGGGTGGCACCATACAAGGCAGGACCGCCTAATGTTGCTCAAGAAAAGGATAGACCTAGAGTGGCGCCACATAAAGCAGGACCTCCACAAATCAAACAAGAGCCTGATAGACCACAACCAGTTGATGAAGCTGCGTTAACTGAAGGCGCCTTAGACCCAAATGTTCTCATTAACATGATTGACATTGCAGGTGAATGGGTAAAGGGTGGTGGTATGGTATCTGTTGGTGGGGAATCAATACCTAAGAATTTAGCTACTATGATTATGGGTATAATGCCAACTGCTGCGGCAACGGCATTCATTGCACAATTCTGGGGTGAGATAAAGAACAAGTTGGGTTTCGGTGACGAATAAGATAATTACTAAGGTTGTTGATGATATATATCAAACGATTACCAGCAGTGGTAGTCAAAATATAGAGGTGTCAGACCAAACATGGGCGATGATTCAAACATTACAAGGTCTTGGTGATGACACCGATGGTGGTAATCAAGTACAAGAAGTTAAACTAATAGATGATATACCAGCAGACAGTAACTATAAAGGTACTTTCGACATTCAAAATGACGACCACGTCCATAAATTGAATCAGCAGTTGATAAGTTACATTAGTCGTGCTGGAAAGGTTAGTGAAGCTGAAGCTGCTAAGAAAGCTGGAGAATGGCTAATGAAATTGACAAATGGGGTTTAATAATGAGAATAGAGAAGGGAAATAGTGGAGAATCTGTTAAAGAGATACAAAAATTATTAGGGTTAACAATTGACGGTGAGTTTGGTGCTAAAACTGAAGCAGCCGTAAAGAAATTCCAATCAAGTAGAGGGTTATTAGCAGATGGTATCGTAGGTAATAAAACCTATGCAGCCATGATTGCATATACAAGTGATGTTTCTGATGGAACCTTCATTGATAATGATGGTATACTTGACGATAGAGGTACTTATACGACCTCTGACGGGCTTATCATCCATAAAATGTATATGGACACCGATGAATACGTTACAGACGCTGGTACGACAGATAAGGACACGCTATTCATTCACCATACCGCAGGTAGGTCAAACCCATTTAAAACAGTTAAGAACTGGAATCTAGATACTAGGGGTAGAATTGCCACCCAGTATTGTATTGGTGGTAAATCAATAAACGGTGATACAGAGAATGATGGTGTCGTTGTTGAAGCATTTCCAGACGAATATTATGCTTGGCATCTAGGTAAAGTAGGTAGTCACCACATGCATAAGCACTCAGTTGGTATCGAACTGAACAATTGGGGATATTTATATAAAGATGGTGACGATTATTACAATTATGTTGATATTAAAGTTCCTAAAGAACAAGTGGTCAAGTTGAGGAAAAAATTCAACGGTCATTATTATTACCACATGTATTCAGACGCACAATTAGCTGCGCTTAAGTTATTGATTTACGAAATCAAAAGGAGGCACCCTAAAATAAACATTAATCTAGGATTACCTCAGATGTTAATGAACATGGACGAATTTGAGGCGTTCGGATTTAATAAAGCAGCGTATAACGGTGAAATCAACGGGATATTAACCCACACCAATGTAAGGAGAGACAAAACAGATTGCTACCCAGATTCTAGGCTGGTAGCCATGTTAAAGTCATTGTAATGGGAGTAGTATACGAAATAGTTAATACTTTAGATTCTAGATAAATTTGGTGAAGACTGTTCTCCACAACCAAAATTAGTCAATTTACTGAATAATTTATAACACCTATTCACTTTACGGTTAACATGCTTATTATTTACAGTAAGAGATTGTAGATATGAGTAAGAGTTTTGAATTCTTTAAGTATATAAAAACACCGTTGAGTGAGGGTAGCATTATGATGTTATACCAAAACAATGGTGTGTTATATGAGAAGACCAGATTATTTGGTGATGTAGTACTATCTTTCTTCGCACATGCATTTGACACCTATATGGGTGATGACATTAAAAGTGAAAAGTTCACACTTGCAGAGCAAAGATTCAACCACTTCAATTGGTGTTGGAATAAAACCATGGAGGACTTCAGTAAAGAGGGTATTCACTTCCATAACGATACTGAACTTAGAGAATATTTCAGCAGTTTCATGTTTGAAGTGTACTATACCGCACCAGACAAATCACTTAACAGCCCTATAGTTCTCAGGATAAATGACCTATGGGGAAAGTTATTTGACTACAAGGGTGTTAAGACGCATTCAGACGTAGATTCCTTTCTGGAAATCTATGGATTATTCAATGGGGCACTAAAAAGCCACAAAAAGGGTTGATTTTTCTATTTATAGTGACTATACTTGTATCATGAGGAATATTTATAACGTAATGTTAACCAAATTACTAAGTGATAAGGTTATGATTGAGGCAGAGCTTCAACGACTAGTAAATACAGAGAGTACTCCAGTCAAAATTATGACTGAAGAGATAACTGAGACGTTGAGAAGGCTTATTGAAATAGACCCACTGATTGCCAAATGGCGAGAATTACACGAACAGAGCCAAACGGCACTAGAAGAACGGAAAGATGGATAAGTTTCAAGACATAAAAGATTTCATAGACAAATTGGAGCCTGATGTTATCAAGTTCTACAGTAAGGGGTTTTCTTCCACAGGTACTAGAGTAACAGTGGGAATGCAACGCTTAAAGGAGTTAGCACACGCACTTAGAGATGACGTGCTAGCCACTAAAAAAATTAACAAGAAGGGTAAAGAAAACAAAGCACCATGGGACTAATAACGTTAATATTAAACAAGGTATTCATTTTTGTATTATTCATGGCGGTTTTGAACACCATTAGACACATTTACAACGTCATCCAATCATATTACATGAGCGATAATGATGAGAATGTTAGATACCTGTTGGAGCAAAAAGACTTAGCAATACTAGCGGCATCGATTGCCATAATACTCACAGCTATTGTGGGGTTGTTTTAAATTAAGATATAATGACAATACAAGAAAGATTAGATGAAATGACTCCGTATGTAACGGCAATCAGGTATGCGGATATACCAATCGTAGACATATCAATACCAAAGACTTGGGGAGTACCTGAATCTAAGACCATCGGTGTCAGTAAAGTAGATTCTGATGAAAATGTAATCAAGTGTTTGATTTACGGTAACGCAGATACTAAAGTATCGATAGACGAGTTGCTAGACTACATTGGTAGGGCTATTAAACTTAACATTGAACGTGAGAAGAAACATGTGTTACTTAAAGAGCAAATCGCAGAACTGACAAAGGTATTTAGTAAGCACTCACTGTCAATGTTGAATAAACTTAGGTTTACATTCGAAGACGATAAAGTGGATACTATTCCACTGGGTGAGCTTGATGGTGAAACTGAAGAACCAGAGGTCGAATCAGATGAAGTGATTGAAGAAGAGGTAGTCGAGAAAAGTGAAAAAGAGGTCGAACAGACTGAAAAAGAACCAGTAGTACACCAAACTAAGAGTGGTGCTAAAATTGATTTACCACCTAAGAAAGCTGGTAAACCAGAGAAGCCAGTATTGGAAACATTTGATGGTCATGGATGTAACTGTGGTGCTGGCGAATCTTGCCCTGATTGTACAGATTATTAAGGTCTAGCTTCGAACCATTCCTGAACTGTATGGATAAACCAAACGGTTCCAGAGGTTAAAACACCATCCAAGAAAACACGTAACCATAGTATGTTAACACCATACAGCGCCATAGGTGTGTTGAAGTCAAAATAACCCAAACCATAGGATAACAGGAATCCAACCCAAGTACCAAGGCACATTGGGCAACTGAATAATTTACCGAAGAATTTAGGGCTGACTTTAATCCAGAAGTCTCGCCATACACCTATGATACTACTACCATATACCATAATGTTAGTCCAGCCATAAGCTAGGAATGAGAATACTAAGTAAGTTGTAAGTAATTGCATGTTATCGTCTTTTGATTAGTTAGAAATATATTTACAATTAACGAATAAGTAAAGGGTATGGATATAAAAGGTAGACTTAGAGAGATGATATTGGAGAGCCGCAGTAAAAAGGCTGTTGGTACGATGATACGTGCTAAGGACACAAATAAGGTTTTGTTATTGAAAAGAGGTTGGGCACCACACAAAGGTTGTTGGTCAATGTTGAGTGGTGGTATGGAAGATGGTGAAAACAAGCTGGAAACCCTTAAGCGTGAGATAATGGAAGAGATTAAGGTAGATGCTGATGAGAAGTTGGATTTAACCTTTATTCGAACTGAGAACAATGGTGGTGATATATTCCATTACTATGAGGGGTTGACTTCTACCGAATTTATACCTAAATTAGATAGTGAGAATGAGGCTTATGGTTGGTACTCAGAGGATGACCTACCAGAACCACTATATCCTAAACTTGAAGAGAAGATTAAAGACGCATGCAAGAAGAAGTAAACAAAGGTAAGTACATGTTAGTCCAAGACATAATGGACAAGAACATCAAGCAGACCAAAGCGTTTATTGAGGAACTGGAAGACGAACAGTTTCGGGAAGATAACCGTGTTGAAGATGTTGATGTAATTAGAAATGAAATGAAGGCTGATATCATAAATACTGATATGAAGAAGGCTAAGTTTATTGCGGAGCTAAAAACTGGCTTGGGTAAAGAAATCAAATTGAATCAGGGTGTAAAGAGAGTTGTCGAGGACAACGTCAAAATCAAAGTCAGTTTAGCCGATAAATTACGTAACCTATTTACCAAGTTTTAACATGAAGAATGAATACACATTAACCTATAATGATATAGTAAGAACCGTTTCCGCTATTGTAGAAGACGGGAGAATTAACAAAACTGGTTTAACACTTAAATATTCAGTATCAGAGCGCAATCACATGAAATTAGATGAGACTCTTTATTACAAGTCAAACCCAGATGGTAGAGACTTCGTACACCAAGATGTTATTGAGGTCACATTAGGTGGTATTGAAATTATTATCACGAAAGGTGAATAAACCTATTTACTATGTCAATTTAATTCAATAGCTTTGTATTATGAAAAGGATAATAGTTAAGAATAGCGACAAGTTGAGTAGTCTAGTACACCCACAAAAGGTTGTAGATGAATACCTAGTGTATTTATTAGATGATGAGGTACCTATAAGCGCTGAAGCGGTTTATGGTGTGAACGATAAGAATAAGTTGGTTGACAAATTGTTAACTGATAATTTCGGTATTGATAATAATGATTATTTGGAGGGACTTGTTGAAGAAGTAACCTTCAGTGAGTTTTTAACACAATTTGATGATGAGTAAACAAACACCACTATGCTTGGTTTTCTATATAGATAGAGAATTGGCAGGGAACAAACAAATTATGGGTATTCTGAACACTAACCTGAATACCCTAATCGCTGAAAAGGGTGATAACATATATGCGTGGTATCTACCAACAGACGGTGAAGAACGCATCGAGTGCATTAACCCAGTTCTATATTCAGAAAGTGATATGGAGCCAGTGAATAAACTAATAGCGGATATCAAAGCTAAATTTGATATAGGACAAGGTGCTGATGAAGGTAAGCTCGATTAAATCAGAAGATTGTAAGTGGGTAACCAAGTGGTACCACTAAGAGACAAGTATAAAACTGACGAAGAATATAAGAGTACATTAATGGGGTGCGTTAAAATATTGAACTGCGAAACAGTTAAGGTCTAGTAGAAGTTCTACGAATCTTTCTATAAGCCCACCCAGTATTTTCGTGGATAATCTCGTATAGCATTGGTATGTTAGCATCAGAGCATGTACCCATAAATACTAACCCTTTTAATTTGAAGTTCTTAGCCTCAGCACTAAGCATGTGGTGTAAACGCTGACAATCCTTTTTGTTTTTACATACCACCATGTCAAACCGTTCTTCATTATGGATAACCAGTTTATTATGAACTACGATTACCTGCCGACTACTTTTAATATCTTTAGCATCATTCATTACTAACCTAGCAATATCGTGGATAGACTTTCTATCTGTATTAGATGAGTGACCATACAGCCAGAATTCTTCTTCAATGTTATATTCGTTTGAATTGATGACAGTCCAGTAGTCAAAAATAGCCTTTTCCTCATATACCCTACCCAATTCATCTCTAACAAATCGGTGTTTATCATCTTCTTCGATGTCTTTCACTAGGAATATCTCGTACTTTACTGGTTTTATGGCACCATCGTTTATGAACCGTTTAGGAAATACAACGGTCTCATTCTCTTCCTTAATACGATGGAAATTCTGGTAAGCCGTTTGAATGGTCTTACATCGGTGCATCGTCTTACGATATTCACCATTCCCCACTAAAATTGTCCTATACATTTGGTTGTCTCATAAAAATACCGTATATTTGCGTAAAATCAACTATTAATGGCTAAGAAAGATTATTACGAGGTATTGGGTGTGGCGAAGGATGCCGATGATAAAGCGATTAAGAAAGCATATAGAAATCTAGCTAAAATTCATCACCCAGATAAGGAGGGTGGTGACGAAGAGAAATTCAAAGAGGCGGCAGAAGCCTACGAGGTGCTGAGTGATGCGGATAAGAAGGCTAAGTACGACCAATTTGGTCATGAGGGGATGAAGAGTGGTGGAGGCTTCACGCATAATGACATGAGTGATTTCTTCGAACAATTCCAAGCAGCACAAAATAATGCCAGACGTAGAGCGACTAGTGTTAATCCGCACATTGGAGTGACCATGAATATGTCGATGGATGCTGTGTATAACGGTAGAGAAAGTACTATAACATACAGTAGATACGAGATATGTGGTACCTGTGACGGTAAAGGTGGTAAGAATCCTACCACATGTAGTTCATGTAATGGTGCTGGTAGAGTACAGAGGCGTCTTGGTAATATGTTGGTTATGACAACATGTGGTGTCTGTAATGGTTCTGGTGAAACGTTCGAAGAGTCATGCACTGACTGCGATGTTACTGGGTACCAACAAGTACCATTTACAACCACAATAGACATCATCCCAAGTGTATTACATGGTGATACAATAACCTTTGGTAATCTAGGTAATGAAGTGCGTAAAGGTGTGTTTGGGAATCTAATCGTGGCAATAAAACATATCCCAGAAGATAGATTTAGAGTATCAGATAAAGACCCATTCTCGTTGGCACATTGGGTTGGGTTGACTTATGCTGAAATGGTCTTAGGCTGCTCCAAAATAATACCAACAATATCTGGTGGTAAAATTAAAATAACCATACCAAAGTTGACTCACGAAGGTGATGAACTTAGAGTTAAAGGTAAGGGGTTAAAGGTGGTTGAGCGTCAGGCTAATGGTGAACCTAAAGTTACTGATAAGTTTGGTGATATGTACGTTTACCCAACGTTGAAGATGCCGACAGCAATTACTGACGAAGAACGTGAGTTATTGGAACAATTACAAGCGATTGCTGATAAAGTTACGACTTAGGGTTGATTGTGTAGAAGTTTTGTGGTATATTTGCTCTATAGTAATAACAACAAAATTTTTACACAACAACACAATGGAATATTTCGAATTATTTAAAGACGTTGAAGATAAATTCTTGAACGCAATCTCAGCCGCAGACCTTGAACATAAGGTTAACATTAAAGTTCTAGGGTGCAACACCCAAAAGACTGTTACCAAGGTAGCCAAAGCAACACCTATTCTTCGGTATCTAGGTAAGACTGACGTTATAATCACAGTTAATGAGGTTATATTTGAGCAGTTGAATGACCTCCATAAATCTATGGTTGTCGATGAAACCTTAGCTGAAATAAGTTGGGATAACGACAAGGATAAGTTGGTGATAAGTAAGCCAGATTTTGCTACATTCACACTTATCTTACAAAAGTACTCATGTGACGAAATGTTGGCTGAACGTGATATTGTCAAAGCGGCATATTCAGTAGGTGAAACAGAACCTCAAGAAATTAGAGTTTAATGGAGAACCTACTACAAGATTTCAATAACTACGCTATTCACCACTTAGGTGTTAGTAGCATGCAGCTTTACTATTGGAATAAGCTCCAAGAGAACATTTATTCCAATAAGATGTTAGCAACACCAGCATCTGGTTCAATGACCCCATATATTATTGAGGAAATGGAGAAGCGTGGTGTCCAAATGGATATTTTCTCCAGACTTATGATGGATAGGATTATCTGGTTAGGTGGTGTCGTAAACGATAACATGTCAAGTGTGGTAGTATCACAACTTATGTGGATGAACCAACAAGACCCTAAAAGTGACATCACCATTTATGTGGATAGTCCAGGTGGGTCAGTTAAATCTGGATTGAGTATCGTTGATACAATCGATTATATCGAACCAGATGTAGCTACTGTTAACATGGGAATGGCTGCAAGTATGGGTAGTATCCTATTAGGATGTGGAACCAAAGGTAAACGAGCTTCACTGAAGCATTCTAGGGTCATGCTACACCAAGTAAGTGCAGGTGCCCAAGGTAATGTCCAAGATATGGAGATAACGTTAAGAGAGTCCGTTAAATACAATGAGGAATTATTCGAATTGTTGGGTTCTTATACAGATAAGAATCCAAAAGATGTAATGAAGGATGCAACTAGAGATTTCTGGTTGGATGCACCTGAAGCATTAGAGTACGGAATTATCGATGAGATTATAGGTAAGAAATGACAGATGTAAGGGAGTTTATCGAGGTTACCCAATCTGAGTTTGACGAACAAAACCCAGAGCATGATTTCACTTGTACTAGTGGTACTTGGGTTATAAATGATGAAAAGTATACATTTGTTGAACAAATTTATGCTAATTGGAGATGTGAGGGTATATGCTGGGATACCATAGTCAAACGAGAATCGGATGGTAAATTCTTTAAGTTTGATGTGTGGGATACTAGTCGAGAATATATTTTTGGTGAATGGGATAAAGGGTTAACCGAAGTATTTCAAAAAACAAAAATAACATATGGGTAATGATTTGGGTGTTCTTAGGAACACCCAGATATTTAATATTGCACAAGTGATTTGGGGTTGACTGGTTTTGACTGCAATTGATTGGGTATATAAGCAAGCACTGGGAGTTCAGATTATACCAGTATAAAATGTATTTGAAAACTTTATAAATGACGATAATACCGTTAGTACAACAAAATACTTTTTGAACGAGCTTGAAGCGGAATTCAATGGGAAGTTAGCGTTAACTGCATAATTAACGCCAAATCAGGAGAAGCCTGATAAAAACCTCAGTGTTCTTTCATTGATGAGGTCATAACTACAAAGAAAGGTGGGTTTGGAACTTCCTATAAAGAGTTTCTAGTTTGTCAGGTTAGAAAATCGGACTAAGCTTGTAGAAAGTATATGTAACGTTTGTTGGACGAGGGTTCGATTCCCTCCAACTCCTCTAGAACTTTTGTACCTAGCAACATATTTATATTAAAACAATATAGATATGGCTAGGAAACAGAAGAAATACCACTACATTTATAAGACTACCAACAACCTAAATGGTAAATACTATATTGGTATGCACTCAACTCATAACTTAGAAGATGGTTATATGGGGTCTGGTAAGCGGTTATGGAGTTCAATGAATTATCATGGTAAAGATAACCATTCCGTAGAGATATTAGAGTTTTGTGATAGTAGAGAAGAGTTAAGGAAACGAGAATCGGAAATGGTAACTAACGATTTACTTAAAGAAGACTTATGTCTTAACTTGAAAGTTGGTGGTGAGGGTGGTTGGCACAAGTATGCTAATGCCGCCTTCAGACGTAAGATGGAGACTGACGAATCGTTTAGGGTTACATTCTCCAAGAGAATGACCGAGACTAATAATAAACGTGTCCAATCTGGTGAACATAAAAATTGGTCTCACACTTATTCTTGGTCTGGTAAAACGTTTACAGATGAGCATAAATCCAATATTAGTAAATCTAAATCTGGTACTTACACTGGTAACAATAACTCACAATACGGTACTTGTTGGATAACCAAATGTGGTGAAGATAAGAAAGTGAATGTGTTAGAATTAACAGGTTACTTAACTAATGGGTGGAGTAAAGGTAGAAGTAATTACATTAAACCACCTTCTAATAAGAAGTTTGGTGCTTCAAACGGTAATAGTAAATTAGATGAAGAGAGTGTGTTAGAAATCAAGAAGTTGTTACTGTCTGAAGATAAGATATCAACCACCAACATTGCAAAAAGGTTCGGGGTGTCCAGACCAACAATATATGATATTAAGAATGGTAAAACTTGGTCACATTTGACATTCTTGAATTAATTATGTATCTTTGCGTTAAACTATTAATATCATGACTGAAGAAAGAAAAGAAGAGATTAGGGTAGAAGCCAAACGAAGATTAGACCTATGGCTTGAGAATTCAACATTCGAGAAGATGTCTTTTTATGGGAGTTATATAAAATTCCAGATAGCACTGGGGTTATATTCAGGTTACCCAGATGAAAGTCTAGAAGAGTGGATGAATAAAAAAGACTTCGGTGTTGGATTCATTACAGTCGAAGAATTATTTTCAGATGAGTATAACAACATGCTTAAAAATGAATTATTCTTACCACTACTTCAAGATTGGGATGACACTAGGGTATAATATCCACTTAATACGGAATAAATTTGGTTATGTCAGATTTATTCAGTATTTTTGTTTTATGGGAAATGATAAGGCAATTAAATACAACAAGCTGCTATGAAGTCGGCACGACTCATGGCTACTGTTGTGAACGAACAAAACTAAATAGAACGAGATAGTGGTAACTGATTGATGTGATAAGATTGTGAGTCACAATGTTGTGAGTTGTAAACTGATTGGTTTACGTAATGCACAATAAAGTAAGCATATTGG
>Ga0114918_10001634_pt1 | contig 20016 bp, 16 predicted proteins | sample LantaG_FD_87015 | JGI IMG/M metagenome (GOLD analysis project Ga0114918, IMG submission 87015) | Deep subsurface microbial communities from Baltic Sea to uncover new lineages of life (NeLLi) - Landsort_02402 metaG | ecosystem: Environmental > Aquatic > Marine > Oceanic > Sediment | place... | reverse complement strand
TGGTGGGGGTGGGGGGGGGGGGGGGGGGGGGGGGGGGGGGGGGGGGGGGGGGGGGGGGGGGGGGGGGAAAAGCGTTGGCAAAAGGGAGAGGAGGTCGAGCGAGGGAGGTGAGCGACGTCGAAACGACACGACGGCATTCCGAGTCTTGCCTTTTCTTTTAATCTCGTTCTGTTTCGCATAGCTCTCTCTGTCTCTGCTTACCGTGGAGGGTGACGCACTCGTCTCGTGCTTTCTGCGACGCGGTTTTTTGGAGGTCGAAAAAAGAGGAAGAGGAGGTGGAGAGAGGGGAGAGAGAGTGAGCTCTCAAAAACAGAGAGGGAGGGAGGCATTGGTCGTCGTCGCCGCTTTCGTTGATTGATGGAGGACAAAAAACAAACCTTTGTCTCCGGGCACGCGCAGCAGATCTTCTTCTTCGGCTTCTGCTGTTGTTCAGCTGGTGATGCCGCCGCCGTTTCTGGGGCCGTCATCTGCCAATCACACGCGGGGGAGAGAAGGCGAAGGAGAAAGGGGGAGAAGGGCAAGAGAGAGAGAGAGTTTGTTTGTGAGAGAAAACAAAAGTGAGAGTGAGACGTCACATTTTTCTTATTTCGGCGAACGCTGGCCGTGCTCAACGATCTAGCAAAACTCTCTCTTCTGAAGATTTCCATTCTCGCCATCGCACTCACTCGCCAATGGCCAACAACGCCGAGGCCGCCAAGGCCATGAAGATGGCCGAGCAGGAGATGGAGTACCGCGTCGAGCTGTTCAACAAGTGAGTTAAAGCTTTCCGATGTTGAAGCCTTCTTTTCATTCTTCTTTTTCGACCGGCCGCCAAGCAAAAAAAACTCGACCGCAACCTCGACCTCGACCTCCTCTGCCTCGACTCTTTCCTGTTCTCTCGCTCTCTCTCTCTCTATCTCGCCTCCGCGCGCTCCCTCGCTCTCCCTCCCTCTCATGGACGCAAAAAACGCGCAAAAATAAAACCGAATTCGCCCCCGGAAAATCACCCGGAAAAAACTGTATTAAAAAAACAGGATGGTCTCGACTTGCTTCGAGAAGTGCATGGGCCGCAACCACAAGGACGGCGACCTCTCGGTCGGCGAGGGGGCCTGCGTGGACCGCTGCGCGGCCAAGTTCTGGCAGGCGACGGGCGTGGTCGGGCAGCTGCTCGGGGGGGCGGGAGGGGCCGCGGGCGGGGCTGGGAGGTGAGAGAGAAGGGATGAGAAGAGAGAAGAGGGGGGGGGGGGCGGGGAAGCGAGAGAGAACGAAAACGCTCCTCTGCCCCCTCTTTCTTTCTTTTTTTGAACTTGTGTAAAAAAAAAAGCAATCAACCTGAAACGCGCTATCTCGAATGGGATAACAGTTTGCTGCTGCTGGTAACAATCTGGTTTTTCAATAAAAAGAGGGGAGGAGCGAAGAAAGAAACAGAAGAGGAAGAACACGAGAGCCGACGCGGAAACAAAAAGGGCGGCAGCAACGGACAGAGCAAAAAACAAATCGGGAGGAGGGGGGGACCCTTCTCTTTCCGCTTCTTCCTCCCTCGTGTCCCGTCTCTCTAAAAAAAAACTATTTCTCTCTCTCCTCTCACTTCATCTTCTCGACCTCGGCCAGCGCCCTCTTGTACCCACGCCTCCTCGTCACCGCCCTCGCGGTCCTCAAAAAGGACCCCCCGAAGAAGAAGGCCAGGATCAAGAAAGCAGAGAGACCGACGCCGCGCCACTGCGAGGGAGTCGAGACGGCGCCCAGAATCGCCGTCGCTCCTAATTTGACGGCCTTTTCGACCAGAGAGTCGACGAAAGAGACGACGTAGACGACGGCAGCGGCCGAGGAGGTGGTCTGTCGCGTCTCGGTCCCGTCAGAGGGCAGGTAGGAGACGGAGGCGGGGTCGAGCGACCCCTGGATCGGGCTCGCCGCGACGACGGAGTACTCGAGGCGCGCCGTGGCCCCAGCAGCGATGCTTTTGTTTTTTCGTTTTTTTGTTTCGTTTTGAAAGAGGAAGACGAGGTCAGAGAGCTGGAGGAAGGGAGCGAGAGGCGAGAGCAGAACGACGAGCCTCGGAAAAAGGGGGTCGAGAAAAACTCAAGAGAATGAGAAACTTAAAAACTCACCGTGCGACCTTTTTCTCGAGGCTCCCGAAGGTCTCGAAGTATTCGACTGGAGGCGGAGAGTCCTCGATCTCGACGTCGGTCGCGGCGCTGTTTGGTTGGTTGGTTGTTGTTTTGTAAAGAGGAAGAAGAGGGGTTGAGCAGAGAGAGAGAGAGAAAGAGAGAGAGAGAGAGAGAGAGAGAGAGAGAGCAGGAAGTGTGAGCGTCGTCGTCGAGAGATGAAGAGGGAAAAAAAAGGCGGGAGTGGCGAGTGAACGACCCAAAGGAGCACGCTCCCGGCCTCTTTCGCCTTCTTTGCTTTTGGACACGCATGCTCCGCGATACCTGAGGCCAATCCCATGCATTGTAAGATCGAATGAATCGAAACGGAGAACAGGAGAGGGCAAAAGAAGGAGAGAGAGACGGCCATTGAAAAAGAAAACTCAAGATCTAGAAATGATCAGTCACCTCGAGCCGGCGTTGAAGACCTCGACGATCACTGTCGCGTTCCTCCCAACAACCGGGGGAAGGGGCTCGACAAACTGTTATCGATCGGGGTAAAGAGAGAGATGAGAGAGATCGGAGGTGAGTATTTCCGATTCGCGCTCTTCTTCTTGAGAGGAGACTCACACGAGAGATCGAACGATGGCTGGGAAAACAAAAAACAAACCTTGCGAGCGATCAGTACGGCGCCGATAGGAGGAGCGTCACCCGAGGAGAGGTCCTCGGTCGCGGACGCGCCGGCGGCGAGCGCCAGCAGCGACAGGAGCAGCACCGTGGCGACGGGGCGCAGCATTTTGTTCTTGAGTTGAGAGAGAGACGGGAAGAAGAGGAAGGAGGAAGAAAAGTGGTGCGCCTTTTTTCCCCCTCTCTCAAGTTCAAGTTTTCTCGTTTTCATTGTTTTCATGTTCCCCCCTCTTTCTCTGCTCTTTCCTCTCTCTCTCTCTCTGTCCCTTTCACAGCTCGTCCCCGGAGCTCTCGTCAAAGTCGTCACAAAGCTGCCGCCGCCCCCCCTCGTCCTCTCCCCCTCCCTCACCCTTCGCGTTCCGCTGCTCCTGCGCAACGAGCGCCACGCAGCACTTGTCCAAGACAGACCTGATCCTCGCGGCGTCGGCCGGCGCGGGGCCGAGGTCGAGCGCGCGCTCCAGGTGGCTACGCGCCTCCCGCAGCCTCCCCAGCCTGCGCAGCAGGCGCGCGCACTGGTACCACACCGCGGGCTCCCTGGCGGCGGCGGAGGAGGAGGGAGCCGAGGGGGAAGAGGAGGAAGAGGACGAGGAGGCGAAGACGCTCCCCCCGCTCCCCCATCCCTTCCCTCCTCCGCCGCTCCCGCCGCCCGGCGCCGCCAGCAGTGGCAGCAACGCCGAGAGCGCGGCCTCGACCTCCCCCAGCCCGGAGAGCGCTGCCGACAGCTCGAACCGCGCCAGGGGGTTGCGCCCATCGAGCTCGACCGCGCGGGACAGCTCGCGGACCGCGTCCCGGGCCCTCGAGTCGGGGGGCGCGGAAGCGGAATCGGCGGTCGGAGCGGCGGCGGCGGCTCGGGCGACCGCCATCCCCAGGTAGCAGCGCAGCACGCTCGAGCGCGGGTGGATCCCCGAGGCGCGGCGGAAGTGGTACTCGGCCATGTCCCATTTCTCGGCGCGGAAGTGGACGCAGCCGAGGCCGTACCTAAGGGGGGGGAAGGGTACGTTTTTTTTTCCCGGAGGCTTCGGATGAGTTTTTTGTTTGTTTGTTTGTTTCGGGTGCCGAGGTTCTTCTTTCCTTCCCCTCTCTCTCTCTCTCCATCTCTTTCTCTCTCTTTCTCCCTCTCTCCCTCCGCTCCACCTCCCTCCTCTCCCCTCCGTCCAACACCCGCGACTCTCACCAAGCGTTGTAGTGCCTCGGGTCCAGCCTGATCGCCTCCCTGAAGCTCGCGAGCGCGCCCTCGGGGTCGTCCCCCGCCAGCTGCTCGTGGCCCGCCAGCGTCCTCGGGTACGGCTCGCGCGGGGCGAGCCGCGCCGCGCGGCGCAGCGCGGCGAGCGCGGGCTCGTGCTCCCTCGCCAGCGACAGCGCGTTGCCCACGGCCGCCCAGGCCCCGGCGCTGCGCCTGTCACGGGAGAGCGCCGAGGAGGCCAGCGCGGCGAGCTCGGCGGGGCGGCGCAGGTGCCACAGCGCCGTCGAGTGCGCCGCGACGTCGTCGGGGCGCAGCGGGTCTGCGGCGCGCGCGGCCGCGAACGCCGCCGCGGCGCCGCGGTGGTCGCCCGCCTCGGCCAGGGCGCGGCCCGCGACGGAGAGGGCCCAGGCCGCGCCCGGGTGCGCGCGCGGGAGCAAGGAGAGCGCTCGCAGAGTCGCGTCGCGGTCGAAGCGGGCGAGGGCGGCCGAGGCGGCGGCGTGGGACTGGAGCAGCGCGCGGAGGGCGGCGGCGCCGACGGCCGCGAGCCGCGTCGAGGCCGGGGCCGAGTCGGTCGCCGCCGTCGCCGCCGTCGCCGCCGCCGCCGCAGCAGCAGCAGCAGCAGCAGCAGCTCCTCCTCTCTGGCGCCCGCCTCCTGCTGCTGCTGCTGTTCCGGGGAACAGCGTCGTCGGCACCCCCGCTCCACCTCGAGCAGCAGCTGCAGCAGCAGCAGCGGCAGAAGCCGCACCAGCAGCCCTCCTCGAAGACGCCGCAGCTGCTGCGGCAGTTCCTCCTCCTCCTCCGAAAAGCGTCGGAGTCGTCGTCGCAGCGGCGGCAGAGCGAGGGGGAGGCGGAGGGGGAGGCATCATCACGGAGGGAGAGAAGGAGGAGGTCTCGTCGGCTCCTCCCCTGCCGCTGCCGCTCTCCGGAGTCGCCCCCCCGAAGCCACAAAAGGTGATGCCGCTGCTCCCTCCTCCGCCGCCGCCGCCAGTCTCCATCGCCGCCGCAGTCTCCCTCGCCCCGCTCGCGGCGGGGGTGTCGTCGAGCTGGGGGGGCAGACGCGAGCGGGCGAGGGCGCCGCCTCCTCCGCGCGGCGGCGGCGGGGGCATCTGCAGCCTCTGCTGCCGCTGCTGCCGCTGCTGCTGCTGTTGCGCCGTCGTCGCCATCGCCCCCGTCGTCGTCGCCGCCGCCGTCGCCGCCGTCGTCGAAGGAGGCGCGAACGCTCCGGTCCCGGACTCCAGCGGCGTCGAGAACGAGGAGGGGGTCATATCTCCCGCACCGACAAAGTAAGGAGGAGCGCGGCCGTCAGAGAACGCGAAGGAAGGGTTGCCGCCTGCCGCCGTCGACGCCGGCGTTTGGAAAGCGCCGCCGCCGCCGTTGTTTCCTTGCCCTGCGTCGCCAAAGTCCGCTGCCCCCCCAGCCCCGCGCCTCCTCCGGGGGGCCCTCGGGGGGTCGGAGGGGGCAAAGGCGTTGGAAGCGTGAGCAGCAGCAGTGCCTGGGGCGGCATCGGCAGCAATCGCGTCCTCCAAGCCCTCCTCCATCTCCTCGTCGCTGTCGCCGTCGTTCCCGCTTCCGTCTCCGGCGTTCGCCGCCGCCGCCGTCGAGCCCGGAGGAGGAGGGGGGGGGGGCCTCCCCATGAGGACGCTCGCGTCCTCGGAGCACCCCAGCGCTACCAGCTCCTGGTGCGCCTGCCACAGCAGCGGGTCGCGGGCCAGCGCCGCGGCCGCGGCGGCGGCGGCGGCCCTGGCGCGAGCGCCGCCCGAGGCGCGGGCGCACCTGGACAGCAGGAGGTATCCGGCAGCGATGCATTCCGGGTCCGCGTTGCCGCCGCTCGCCGCAGAGGCAGCAGCAGCTGCCGCTGCCGCCGCTGCTGCCGCTCCGCCAGAGGTGGGCGGCTGCCTCCAGAACGCAGGCCCGGCGCTTCCTCCCCCGCCGCTCAGCAGCGCCTCCTCGGCCTCGGCGGGGGCGGCACCGCAACGGAGGCGCGCGAGCGCGAGGAGGTAGCGGCTCCGCGGCTGCCTGAGCGGTTGGATCCTCACGTCCTCGAGGGCGGCGCGGGCGCGGTGCGGGGCGTCGGAGCGGAGGTGGACGTCGGCGAGGAGGCGGTGGTTGGCCTATTGTGATGTGTTTTGTGAGGGAAGAGGAAGGGTGTGAGAGAGAGAGAGAGAGAGAGAGAGAGAGAGAGAGAGAGAGAGAGAGAGAGAGAGAGAGAGAGAGAGAGAGAGAAGAGGGTGAGGTCGAGTGGTTTTTCGAAAAAGAAGAAAACCAGTGCTCGCTCCAAATCCTCACCTCGCTCGGGAAGTCCGCGACGAGCCTCTCGGCCAGAAATAGCGCATTGTCCAACAGGTGGAGCTCGAGGCTCGAGCGGACCCGGTCCACGAGCGAGTACTCGAGCTCCGGGGGGGGTGCTGGGCCGTGAGCGGCGGCGGAGGCCGCGGCGACGGCGGCGAGCGACAGAGACGAAGAGGAGGAAACGTCGACGCCGTTTTCGTCGACCTGCTGCAGAGGCTGCTTCCTCGCGGAAGGGCGCTGCTGCTGCTGATGTTTGTGCTGCTGCATGTGCTGCTGCTTCTGCGTCGACATCACGACAAGGGCCGGCGCAGCAGCAGGGCCAACGCCACCGCAGCCTGCCGCCACGGCCGAGACGGGCGTGCGGAGGGAGTCGGTTTCGCCACCGACGGGCATTCGATTGACCGCCGAAAGGGAGAGTGAAAAAAGAGGGCGAGCGACTTTTTTTTCTTCATTTCTTTCATTCTTCTTTTGTTTCTTCTTCCTCGAGAGGTAAGAGAGAGAAGACGCTGGTGTCGCGCTCGCTGTGTGTTGCTTGCGTGAGAGAGTGGATATCCATCATATCTCTCTCTCAGCGAGCGTGCTTCGCCGCCCTGCAATCGCAGAGGAGGAAGAAGAAGAAGAGAGAGAGCGAGAGAGAGACTCGACGATCAGACCAGAGGGCCGCCATCGTCCGTCGCCGCCCTCGTTGTTCCTCCTCTCTCTCTCGTTCTCCTCCGGCGCTTCATGCCTCGAGAGCGCGCTCGGTATTCCCTGTGGGCGTGAAGCACTCGACGTCCTCTGCGCGTCCGAGCGGAGAAATACGAAAAGGAAACCGGCCTCGGGCTCGTTCTTCGCCTGGCGAGAAGCAGGAGCAACTCGGCCGCCGATGCGCGATTGAGTTTCCTGCTCTCTTTCTCTCTTCCGTCGCTCTCCCCGCTCGCCCTTCCTGTCGTCCCCGCTTTCTTCCTTTTCGACGCAGCAAGGAAACCGAGGGCGGCCGCGTTCTCGCTGCTGGCGTCGAGAACGAAGCGGAAGGGCCAGAGAGCCGACGGGGACGAAGAAACGCCCCCGCTTCCTTGGTTCTCCCTCAGTCTCAACCTCCCCTCTCCTTCCCGACCCCTCCCCTTCCGAATACGAAAAGAAACAGCGCCAGCGCCCCCCGCGCAGCCCTCTCGACCAGCCAGCCACCATGGGCAAGGTCCCCGTCCGCCTCCGCGAGGTCGTCTACACCCTCTCCCCCTTCCAGCAGACCGTGATGGGGGGCCTGTTCAGGGACATCCCGGCCCGGCTGACGCGCAAGGTCTCGGAGAACTGGTTCGACGTCGGCGCCTTCTTCCTGCTGCCGACCTGGGCGACGATGGCCTACGCCGCGGACTACAAGGAGAAGGAGAAGCAGGGGCACAGGTTCTAGAGGGGTTCGGGGGCGGTGGTCGAGAGAGAGGAGGGGGGGAGGGCGCGGGAGAGGACCCTCGAATGAAACAATTTTTCGGGTTTTTTCTTCATTCATCTTCTCGATTTTACAGAGAGGGAGCCTCTCTCTCTCTTCTTTTACACCGATTCCGGGGGGCTGTCCCTCAATCTCTTGAACGCCTAGTGTTATACATTCGTGGTCATACGCCTACCACGTGTATCATTCGTATGCGGGCGCGTGTGGGGGGGTGTCTTTTTTCTAAAACAGGGTACAAAGCAGATTTTCTATTTTTCTTTCTTGAAAGGAAATTCGGAGACCTCAAGGGGATTCCAGTCCAAACCATCTCTCTTCACTCCCTCTCTCCCTCTCAGCGCGAGAGCGCGAGGGGAAAACAGAGAGCGAAGACGGACCAATTCACCGCCTGTCGTAAGGGCCGGAGCTCCTCTCGACGTGCACCCTCCGCGCCATCGGCACAGCGCGGCCCCCGCCGCCGCAGTGGTGGCAGGCGGCCCGTAGCGACCCGCCGCAGCTGCCGCAGCCGCGGGAGGAGGGGTCCTCGGCATTCGAGTCGCTCCACCGAGTGCAGGTGCAGGTGACGGTGCCGGAGCCGCCGCAGGTGGGGCACTCGCGGGAGTGCTGTTTTTTTTTGGTTTCGGTGGTTGTGTGGAAAGAGGCGTGTGAGAGGTTCAAAAAAGAAAAAAGCGTCGAACGGAGGAGAAGCGGCGAGAGGCGAGCGCGAGTCGAGGTTCATTTCGAAAACTCGAGGGCAAACGTTTCGGCCGACCCGCGATGCCCAGAAGCGCGCGGAGTACTCCTGCTCTTCGCACATTCGGCGATAAGACAGGGTCCTGCACGCTCCGCGCGGAGCTGGGAGCGGTCAGAAACTCGGGAACGCAGCCGACCGCGCACATCTATTCCGGAGCCTTCGCCGAGAGCGACCACGCGCCTGTTTTTTTCCTCGACCGATGTTCGGCGAGAGCATGGCACAGTGCCTCGCCCTCTCGCTCTTTGGTACTACTCATACTTCTACTCTCTCTCTCTCTCTTACCTCGTTTGTGTCGTCTTCGTCGCCAGGGAGCACGCGGGCGGCGAGGAACGCGGCGGCGGCTGCAGCTGCGAGCCCGGCGAGGGGGAGCGCGGAAGGCGCTTTGGCGGCGGGCCTTGTCGTCGCCGACGACAACAGAGTCGAAGGCGCCATCGAAGGGGAGGGCCTCGAGCGGGTCAACGGGGGCCGCCCAGGCAGGAGCATGCTGGACATGGCGAGCTGGCAGAGAGCGCGTGAAGGGTCTCCTCCCTTTTCGAGAGAAAGGAGCAAGGAGAAGGACGAAGAAGGAGGGGAGAAACTGCCGCGAGCAAGAAAAAGGATGACGAGAAATCGAGTGTGGCAAGGGCTGTTGAACCCGATTTTTATTTTCTCTTTCGACCTGGGTTTTTCAGCAGCTTCTTCGCTTCCCTCTCTTCGCTTCGTTCCCTTCCCTTCTTCTTCTCCTTTTTGTACAGTCCCCGAGCCGCCAGGCGCGCGCTCGACTGGGAAGAAAGAACAGCTTGCAGAGAGATTGGAAGAGGGGAAAAAAAAGGCGTCACCACCGCTGCTGCTGCTTCCGGCCTCCCCCGCCGCCGCTCCCTCCCCCGCCGCCGCCGTTGCCTCCCCCTCCCCCCGGCCCCCCTCCGGCCCTCCTCTTCGCGCCGTACGCCCTCGCGCTCGTGACGCGCCGCAGCCTCTCCCGCCTCCCGCCGCGGAGGCTCACGCCGCTCCTCCTGGCGAGCAGCTCGACCTCCCTGTCCGTCAGCGACGAAAACTCTCCCTCGCCCTCGCCCTCGCCCTCGCCCTCGCCCTCGCCCTCTCCGTCCTCGGAGGAGGAGGCGGGCGAGGGCGGAGAAAAGAGGAAGAACGATGCCGCGAGCCCGTCGACAAACTCCGCCTCGAAGGCGTCTGTCTGCCTCCAGGCCCTGAGCAGATTCGCGACGACGACGCGGCAGGCCTCCTGCTTCATCCTCCCCGCCGCCTCGGGAGCAGAATCAGCGGGAGCGGCGGAAGCGGCGGCGGCGGCGGCGGAGGGCGGGAGAGGGGGAGCGCTCGAAACCGAGGCCGCGAGCGCCTCGAGCGCCGCGGGCAGCAGCGAGGCCAGCGCGGGCCGCCACCGGCTCGCGCCGCGGGGGGCTCGCGGGCAGGCGGAGTTTGCGAGGACGTCCGAGCTCAGGAGGAGGCAGGCGGCGATGTGGGCGGGGGTCGGCGGCGGCGGGGGGGGAGGGAGCGGTCTTCCTTCGCCGCCGCCGTCGTCGTCGTCGAGGCCTTTTGTCGCCACCGCCGTCCTCCTCCTCCCCCCCTCGAGCCAAAACTCCGTCAGCCTCCGACCCAAGACCACCTCCGCCACGGCGGGGGCGAGAGCGCTCTCCCGCAGGCACCACTCCATCGCCGAGGCCATGGAGGCGCGCGAGAGCGTCAGCCCCCGCAGCAGGCGCCGGAGCTGCCCGAGCTCGGCCGCGGGGAGCGGGTCGAGGGGGGCGGACGCGGGGGCCTCGTCGGCCCTCTCCGCCGCCGTCGCCCCGGCGGCCTTGCCCCCCCCCCTCGCGCCGTCCCCGCCGCCCCCCCGCGTCCTCTCTCCTTCGCTCGGGGGCGGCGGCGGCGGCGGCGGCGGCGGCAGGAACCTGGCCCCTCCCTCGACGACCCTGCAGGGCGCGGTCGACCACCAGTCGAGCCCCTCGCCGTGGGCCAGCGAGAAGAGCCGCCAGCGGTAGTAGGGGGCCCAGGGGTGCGCCCGCGCCCGCGCTCTGGGCTCCTCCTCCCCGCCGCCCTCGCCCTCGCCGCCGCCGCCGCCTGCGCCCCCGAGGAAGCCGAAGACGAGCCGGTCGACGTCCGAGCCGCCCCGTCCGAGCTTGCCCCGCGCCAGCGCCCTCTCGAGCGGGAGGCCGTCCGAGGCCACGGCCGCGGCGACGCAGTCGACGAGGAAGCGGGCGCGGGCGTCGTCGAGGGAGGCGAGGAGCGGGGCAGCGGCGCAGGCGGAGGAGAGGGGGGAGGAGGAGGCGAAGGAGCGGAGCGCGTCGGCCGAGGGGGGCGCGGCGACGACGGCGGCGGCGCCCCCCCCCGCGCCCGCTCCCGCTCCTCCGCCCGCCTCTGCCGTCGCCTTGGCGCGCTCGGCCGCCGCTGCCCGCTCCTGCTCGGGCCTGCGGAGGTCCGAAGCGGCGCGGAGGGCTGCGGCGTCCGTCGGGAGGAGGAGAGCAGGAGGGGCGGGGGGAGCAGCGGCGGCGGGAGCGGCGGCGGCGGCGGCGGAGGCGGTCGCCGCCGCCGCCGCCGTCCCCGCTTCCGAACCCCGCCCCTCGTTCAGCGCCCTCGCCGGCAGCGGCACCGCCCCGGCCCACCCGACCCGCAGCGTCCTGCCCCCGGCGAACCGCTCCCCGTCCAGGGCCCGCAGCGCCCTCTCGGCGTCCCCGCGGGCCATGAAGGCCATGAAGCCCGCGTTCGACCCCCGCGCCCTCTCCTCCTCCGAGAGGGGCCACATGACCTTCACGGACGCGACCGGCCCAAAGGCGCCGAAGCGGGCGAGCAGCGAGGCCTCGTCGACGAGCTGCGGGTCGAGGTTGCTGACGTGGAGGTTGGTGGAGAGAGACGAAGAGGAGGTGTTTTTCTTCTCTCGCGGGCCGTCGTCGAGGTCGCCGCCGTGGTCGTCATCGAGCTCGAGCTCGAGCTGCCGCTCTCCGTCGCCGCTGCTCCTGCCGCCGCTCTTCTTCTTCCCCCTCCCAGCCGCGGCGGCCTCCCGCGCCTCCTGCTTGCGCTTGAGCTCGGCCAGCACGCGGTCGATGTTGCGGGCCGGCTTCTTCAGAGGGGGAGCCGCGGCGGGAGGAGGAGGAGCAGCGGCTTCGGCTTCGGCTTCGGCTTTGGCGGCGGAAAAGGCCGACTCCTTGTGCTCTTGCTCTTGCTTCTTCTTCTCCTCTTGCTTCTTCTTCTCCTCTTTCTTCTCCTCGCCTTCTTCGTCACTTTCGTCGTCGTTTTCCTCGCCAAAGACCCCGGGGGGGATGTAGGTTTCTTTAGTCTTTTGTGCTGCTGCTTCTGATGCCGAGGAGGAGAAGGAGGAGGAGGAGGAATATTAGAGAGAGAAAAGGAAAAAGAAGAGGCCGAAGGGGGGAAAAAGGAAATGAAAAAACAAAACGAAAAAACTTCGTGCTCGCTCTCATCGCAGCCTCTCTCCTCCTCTCCGCTTTCCCCTTTTTCTCTTCTTACGTCGTGCTGCTTCTTCCGCGCCTCCAGGAGTCGCCGAAGAGGAGCTCCCTGGGATTATCGTCTCCCCTCGGACAAAGGAAGGAGCGTTCGTCTTTTCGTTGTTGTCTCCTCGCCGCTGCCGCCGGCTCCTCGAGAAAGGCCCTCCGCCGCCGCCGCCGCCGCCGCCGCTGGGGTCCTCTTCGCCGTCGCCAAAGTCGTCTACAAAGTCCGCGTAGGCCTTGGCCGCGGCCTCCTCTTCCCGCTGTGACGTGATGTTTTGGGCGGAGTGAGAGAGAACGGGGTCGAGGTCGAGGTTGAGGTTGAGTTTTTTTTCGCTGCCGACGTCGAGGAACGAAATGAATCCTCTCTCTTTCTCTCCCTCCAAGTTCACCTTGCGCTTGAGCTCCTGCTCCTCCTTATGCCGCTGGAACGGCGTCTTCTTGGCCTGGAGCTTGAAGTTCATCTTGGTTTGTCGTTCCAGAGAGAGAAAGAGAGAGAAAGGAAAGGAAAAAGGCAAAATGCTTTTTCGAGATCGAATGCTCTGTTGCTTCTTCTTTTCACGCGCTCCCTCGTCCTCTCTTCTCGCTCTCTCTCCTTTTCCTATCTCATTAGGGAGTCAGAGGAGAGAGGCGGAGACGCAGGACCCCGCAGACACGAAGCAGCCCGCAGACACGCAGCAGCCCCCGGAATGCGTGAGGTCGCGAGCGAGGAAGAGCGAGAAAGGGAGGGAAGCCTCGACCGATTCAAAAACGAGTGATCTTCTTCGTCGGCGTTGTTTTTTCTCGATTTTTTTTTACAGGGCTTTCTCCTCAACGGGGAAACTCATGGTTTTGGTTTTGTTCTTGTCGGTGGTGGTGGTGTCGTTGTTGTTGTAGAATGTATAAGCGCTCAATCGAAGAAGATCAGGGGGAAAAACTCAAGCACAGACGAAAAGCAAGGAAGCGACGGCCTCCTCTCTCTCTCTCCCCTCTTCCCGCCGCTCCTCTTCTTTCCCTTTTTCTTCTTTTCCTTCTCCTCGCCTCGTCAGGTACGAGTGAGAGGCCTCCTGGCCGAGAACGAGCACGCTCTCTTCTGCGGCGGCGGAAGAAGAAGAAGAACAAGAAGGAAGAGAGGAGGGAGGGAGAGAGGGAGGAGACGCGGCGGGACTCCCTCGCCGCCGCAGCCGCGGCCGCTCCTCGACCCGGAGCAGCGATGCCGCCGCAGCGGAGAGCGGCGCCGCCCGCCGCCCGCCCGCCGCCTCCCCCCTCCACCCGGGGCACGCCCCGCCGCCCCCGCTGGGAACCCCCTGCACCACGCCCTCGAGCTCAGGGACCAGATTGAGGCGGGCGAACAGCGGCGAGAGCGGCGAGCGCATCCCAGGCGGGGGCCGCAGCACGACGTTGTTCACCTCGTGCACGTAAATCATCCCCTCCTCGTCGAGCCTGAACGTGGAGATCCCGTCGAACACGCCCACGGGCCTCCAGGGGAGGCGCGACTCCCCTCGGGCAGACCACCGCACGCGGATCTCGCGCGGCTCGGGCTGCCACACGCGCGAGACGTCGACGCGCAGGTTGGTGAAGAAGAGGTTGCCGTGGAAGCGGACCGACCAGAAGATGGTCCTGTAGTTGGCGATGCCGTGGAAGGCGTTGCGCGGGTCGCGGAAGACGACGTCGTCGCGGTAGATCGAGACTTTTTTTGTTTTTTTTTTTCGCGGGCCGTTTCGTTTCGTTTTGTTTTGGGGAGGGAGCAAAGCAGGGTGAGCAGGCGGAGGGGTGAGGTTTTCTTTCTTCTTCTTCTTTTTCCGTGGTCGGAGAGGAGCGAGGAAAAGAAAAAAAGGAAAGGGGTCGATGTCGTCGCTTCCGGGGGAAAAAAGGAAAATAAAACCAGACTCACAGTCCATGTCCCTCTGGAACAGCGCCGGGAGGTCCTCGCGGATAGTGCGCACGGCGGTGCCCACGTTGGCGTAGAAGCTCGAGCCCTTGGGCTTGGGTGCAGGAGGAGAAGCAGCTCGGACTTCATCGTCGTCGTCATTCTCGGGTGGCGTCGGAGTTGGCGATGGCGACGACGACGACGATGGTGCCGAATCCGCCTCCACCTCGGCCTCCCGCGACGAGGGGGGCTCGACCGCCGTGGCAAGCGGCGAGGACTCGCCGTCCAAGCTCCGTGCCAGGCGCTCGAGGACCGTAAGCGGCGCCTGCGGGGCGGCGGCGACGGCGGCAGCTGCAGCGGTGGCAGCAGCGGCGCTCCTCGCCCTCCTCTTTCGCAAGCTCGGCTGGCGACGTGGCCGCGCCGCCGATGACGGGACGGCCGCGGCCGCCGCGGCGCGAGGGGCGAGCAGCCGCTGCATTCCGGAGGCGCTCGCGAGGAAGCTTTCCTCGGGTGGTGTGCTACGAGCGACCCTCTCCGAATGAAGAGAGGGAGAGAGAGAGCAACGAGGACGAAAGAGGAAAGAGGGAATCGATTTCTGTTGGGGAAGCTCCGCTGCGGGTTTTGTTCCAGGTTTTCTGGAGCTCGATGCAAAAAGAATGAGAAGAAGAAAAAGAGAAAAAAACACATTCCGAACGTCGCGATCGCTCGTCGACCATCGACCTCCAAAACGCAACCAAATCCAATGAGCTCCGCGGCGCCCTTCCTCGCCTCCACCCCGCGAGCGGCAGGCCTCGTCCACGGCGCGACCTTCCCGGCCTCGATGGACGGAGGAGGGGGAGCAAGAGGGGTCCCAACGGAGGCCAACAGCGACCCCACCATCGCCGCCGACGGCGGCGACGGGAGCGCCGGCCCCGACCCCCTCGACGCCGACGACGACCCGGAGGCGTTCCTCTCGTCGCTCGCGCTCGACCCGGCGACCTCCAGGCTCCTCGACGCCGGGTTCGACCCCGCCGCGGCCGCGGGCGCCGAGCTCGCCGCCGCCCCCGACGAGCAGCGCCCGAGAGCGGTCGCGGCGGCGCTGCGGGGCGTCGCGGAGAGGGCGGGGCGGCTCTCCGCCGCGCTCGTCACCGCGCGCAGGGGCGCGCTCGCCGCGCCGCTCGCGGCGCTGGCCTCCGCAGACGCGGCGCTACGCGAGGCCGCCGCGCCGGCCGCGGCGCTGCGGGCCGGGCTCGCGCGGGCGAGGCAGGGAGTCGCGGAGCCCGTCGACGAGCTGCGGGCGCGGGCGCGCGCGCTGGCGGACGCGCATGCGGCGGCGGCGGTGCTGCGCGCCGCGAGGCGGAGGGCCTCCTCCGCCGCGGCGCTGCGGGCGGCGCTCGTCGCGGCCGCGGAGGGCAGGGAGAGCGCTGCTTCCGATCCTTCGCTGCTGGACCTGCCGGCGCTGGCGAGGGCGGTCGCGGACGCGAGGGCCGCGCTCGAGGAGTGGCCCCCTCCCTCCGCCTCCGGCTCCGGCTCCGTGGCTACCCCTGCCGCCTCCGACGCCGCCTCCCCTGCCCCCCTCTCGGCCGCTCCGCGCCTCCTGCCCTCGCTCGAGGAGGCCTGCGGCGACGGCGGGCCCGAGGGGGTCGCCGCGGCGTCCGAGGGGGCGAGGCGCCTCGCCCGCGCGGCGCTCTCCTCCGCCCTCGGGGGAGGCGGCCGCGGCGGCGGCCGAGGCGAAGGAGGCGCCGGGAGCGAGCCCGGGGGAGCGGGAGGCGGAGAGGCCCTCGCCGCGGCCGGGGATGCCCTCCTGGCCCTGCATTGGCTGCAGGACGCCAGGGCTGCGGTCGAGGACGAAGCGGCCTCGGGCGCGGCCGCCGCGGCGGAGCCGCTGCGGAGGGTCGTCGCCGAGGCCGAGGCCGCCGCCGCCGCTGCCGCTTCGTCGTCGTCGTCGTCGAGGATCCGCGGCAGCGCCGCCGCCGCCTCAGCAGCGGCCGTGGCCTCCCGTCTCGAGGCTTCCTCGAGCCTCCTCTGGGACGCGGTCCAGGCCTCCTTCGCGGCCCTCGCCCGAGGGGCCTCGAGGGCGCGGCTGCTGGACGAGGCTGCCGCGAGGAGGCGCGACCCGGCGACGGGCGAGCGGCTCGCGGCCGAGATTTTCGAGGATGAATCTTCTTCTTCCGAGACCGCCCTGGCGCGCTACTGGCGCCTGGCCCCGCTCGCCGTCGCCGGAGCGCTCGAGGCGGCCGTGGCGGCTTCTTCTGGGAGCGGCGGAGGAGGAAAGAGCCCGCTGGTCGCCTCCTACCCGAGGCTGGCGCAGCTCTTCGACGCGGCGATGGAGCGGGCCGCGGCGGCGGCAGCTTCGAGCTCTTCTTCCGCTTCCTCCTCTTCTTCTCTCTCCGCCTCGGACGCCGCGGTCTCTTCTCCCGTTGCATCATCGTCGCTCACCGCGGCGCAAGCCCGCCTCGCCGCGGCGGCGGTGCTGTCCCCGGCGAGGGACAGGTGGGCCTCGGCCGCGGCCCGCCGCGCCGCCGACGCCGCGGCGGCGGCGTTCGGCGGGGCGGGCTCCTGCGACGTCCCCGCCTCCGTCTCGTCGCCGCTCCCCACGAGCGCGGACGTGCAGCGCCTCGTCGCGAGGCTCCACGACGTCCTCACCGACGCCGGAGGCGGAGGACAAGAAGGGGGAGGCGGGAACAACAGCGACGGAGGGGCTTCTTCCTCCGGCTGCGGAGGCCCCTTCTCGGCGGCGACGGCGGAGCTCCAGGTGCTGGCCGCCTCGGCCGCCGCCGCCGGGGTCGCCACCGCGTCCTTCCGCGTGCTGTCCATGGCGGGAGGAGCGACGACCGGGAGGGCAGGGGCAGCAGCCAGCGGAAACGTCGGCGTCGAGCGCGGCGTGGCGCTGTCGGCGGCGGCGGCGGAGCTTCACCGCTCGCTCGCGGCGCTGCTGTCCCCGCGGCAGCGGGGAGGAGGAGGAAGCGGCATTACGAGCTCCTCTATCGCCTCTTCTTCTCCTCCTCCTCTGCTCCTCCCGCCGCTCGCCGCGGCCCTCGACGCGCTCCAGGCGGCGGCGGCTCGCGCCGCGGCGCCGGCGTTCGCCGCGGCGGCCCGGAACGGCGCCGCGGCGCTCGAGAAGATGCATCACTCGGGAGGGGCGAATTCGAATAACGTCGGCGACGTCTCCTCGCCCTCGGCCTGGGCCGTCGACCTCGGCAACTGCCTGTCGCACTTCAGGGGCTCGACGCTGGCCAAGCTCGGGGTGTCGTCGTCGTCCGCTTCCGCGGGAGGAGCAGGAGAGAACGGAGGAGGAGGGAAGAGCGCGGCGGCCGTGGGAGAGGCCCCGCTCCCACCCTCCGCCGCCGCGGCCCTCGCGGTGCGCCTCTCGGCCAGGCTCGCCCTTCTGGCCGTCAGGCACTCCGCGTGCCGCCTCCTGCTGCTGCCTTCCCCGGAGGCGTCGGCGGCGGCTCCCCCGAGCGGCAGCGGCGCTTCTTCCTCCTTGCCGACCGCCGCGGCGCTGCAGCTGGCGGCCGACCTTGCCCACGTCGAGGCCTCCATCTCCGAGTCCCTCGGCTCCGCGCCGCCGGGCTCGTCCGTGGTCAAAGCCGGCGCCGAGGCCGCGGCCGAGGCGGCAGCACGCAGCAGCAGGAGGAACGAGAAGGAGGGAGGAGAGCGAGAAAGCGGCAACCCGCGGTATTACTCACGGTGCGACGCCGGCGGCGCTCTCCGCGCCGCGCGCAAGCTGCTGTTCGTTCCCTCAGCACAGCTTTTTTCCTCTTCCTCCTCGAGCTCTTCCTCCTCTTCTCTGGCGCTCCTGAGGTCGATCCCGGCCCCCGAGCGCGCCGTTTGGCTGCTGTCCCGTTGCCCGAGCGCCCTGCCGAGGAGCCGAGTGGTCTGCTGCGGGCAAGGAGAAGAAGGAGGAGACCCCGCGTCGCTCGCTCGCTGGCTCGACGACTCGAGGGCCGTCCTCTTGTCGGGCGACGAAAGACCTTCGTCCTCTTCCTCCTCCTCCTCTTCCCTCGCCGGGAGAGTCCGTGCCGCCCTGCGGGAGGCCGGTTCGGCCCCGGAGCTCGAAGAAGGGTGGACAGACCTGCGCGCGGAGATCGAGGGGGCGCTGGGGGAGCTCGAGGAGGCGGCGGCGGAGCTGCTGCAGCTTTCTGCGGCGAGGGAGGCGTGAAAAGAAAAAAGGTGTCCTTTTTTCAAAATTTCGAGGGTCGTTGTTTTGAATAGCTCTTGTAAGAAAAGAAAAAGGAGGGAAAGAGAGAGAGAGAGAGAGAGAGAGAGAATAGGTGGGGGCAAAGGCTCGGAGCTTGGGAAATGGCGCGGAGATTACAGAGACGGGCGCAGCCTCTCGAGGAGGAAGGGAAAAAAACGCGGCCTCTGGTCTTTTGGCAAGAGGAAAGCTTCCGCGCGCCCTCTTTTTCCTTTCTCTTTTCCTCTCTCTGCAGTACTCGTAATCACGCCTTAATCTCGCCGCTGTCTGCGATCCTGATCTCCCGCTTCGGCCGCGAGAAGAAGTCAACTTCTTCGTTCTGAAGCTCGAGGCAAAGTTTCAAGCTTTCGGCGTCGACCTCGCCGAAAACGACGTGCTTGCCGTTGAGCCAGGGTGTCGCCTCTTCGCCCCAGGTCGGCGTTCCCGACTGCGTGTTTGTCACTACGAAGAACTGAGAGCCGTTGGTGTTGGGGCCCCTGTTCGCCGAGCTCAGCGCGCCCGTGAAGTGCGGCACCTCGAACGACTCGTCGGCAAAGAACCCCCCGTAAATGCTTTTTCCTCCGGTCCCGTTGCCGTTGGTAAAGTCCCCTCCCTGCAGCACAAAGTTCTGCACGACGCGGTGGAAGCTCGACCCTCTGTAGCCGTAGCCCTTCTCTCCCGTCGCCAGCGCGCGGAAGTTCTCTGCCGTCTTCGGCACGGTCTCGCCGTAGAGGCCGATGGTGACCCTTCCGGCGGGTTTCCCCGCCAGGGTGAGGTCGAAGAAGACCCTCGTGGTGATGGGAGGGCGCTGGACGATGGAGAGGGCTCGAGGAGGGGGCAGAGGAGGGGCGGGAGTAGTGGCAGCAGCCTCCTCGGCGGCGAGCGAGGGGAGAGGAGACGCGGCGATCACGGCGGCGGCGAGCGCGGCAGCCGACGAGACGAGCTGCTCGCGGCGGGACGACGAATCGCTCGAGGCTGCCTTCACGACGACGGCTCGCGCCGCCCTCTGTGCTCTCATCTGTGTTCCATGGACACGCACAGGGCTCCGCTGGAGGCGGATCGCGGTCGACATCGTGCGGAGAGATTCGGCGGACGCTGGGAGAATTGGCAATCTGCTGAATTGATTTCCACGGTTAGTGACTTCGATTTTTTTCTCGTTCATTTTTAGTTACCTTCAGAGCGCCTCCACCGCGGCCCGCAGGCACTCCAGCGCCCTCTCGGCGTCCCTTGCCACCTTCGAGACTAGGGCGACCTCAGCCAGGAACCTCGCCCTCGCCCGCGCCGCGAGGCGCGACGGCGACTGCGACAACGACGGCGACGGAGCCGACGACGACGGAGAAGAAGAAGCCAGCAAAACTCTCTCAAACATCCCCCTGTACGTCGTCGTCGCCGTCAACGCCGTCGTCGCCGTCGTCGAGGCCGAGAGTGCTTCCTCGGTCTCCCTCAGCGCCAGGGCCCTGGCAGCCGCGGCGCGCGCCCTCGCGCGCTCGCCCGCCGAGGCCGCGGAGGCGGAGAGCGCGGCCACGGCGGCGTCTGCCCTCTCGCCGGAAAACGAAACAGAAGAACAGTCATCGTCTTCTCTTCCTCCTCCCGCCGACGCTCCTCTCCTGCCTCGCCGCTGTCGGAGCCTCTCCCTGTCCCTCCAGGCGTCGCCGAGGGCCTCCCATGCGGCGACGGCGACGGGGGAGATGAGCTCGAAGGCGTCGGGGGGGCTGCTGCTGCCGCTGGAGGGAGAGGGAACGGGGGAGGAAGTGAGTTTATCGCCGGCGACGTCGGAGGAGGACGCGGCGGCGGTTGGAGGAGGCCGCAGGGCCTCGCGGACGCTCCTCGGCAGCCTCCTCGCCCTCACGGCGCCGACCGTCGTCAGCGTGCTCGAGGCAGCCCTGAGAGAAAGAGATAAAGCGGTTATCTCCTCGACGGGGACGGGAGGGCGAGGGGAGGAGGAGCAGGAGGAGGAGGGGGAGGAGGAGGCGGCGGCGGAGCAGCAGGAGGGCCCCGAGGGTGGCAGGCAGAGCGCCGCCCTCGGCGAGGGGAGGAAGAAGAGCAGCCGGCCCGTGCCTCCTACTCCCCCCCCTCTGCCGCCGCTTCCTCCGCCGAAGCACCGCACTGCTGGGGACCTCACAGCGACCTCCGCGGGCGCCCACGCGAGGCAGTCGTCGAGCTCGGAGAGGAAGGAGAGGACGCGCTTCGCCGCCGCGGCGG
>Ga0114918_10001633_pt1 | contig 20021 bp, 34 predicted proteins | sample LantaG_FD_87015 | JGI IMG/M metagenome (GOLD analysis project Ga0114918, IMG submission 87015) | Deep subsurface microbial communities from Baltic Sea to uncover new lineages of life (NeLLi) - Landsort_02402 metaG | ecosystem: Environmental > Aquatic > Marine > Oceanic > Sediment | place... | reverse complement strand
CTTTAATCTCATTAATTGAAAAACTTGACATAAATCTTCTCCTATATGTTAAAATAACTATAGGTAGTCTATGCCAAGTCTCATGAAATCGCAATAGCAATTAAAGCATTTTGAGTTTTTTACTCCGGAATCAGTGTTGATAAATCAATAAGGATGTCACGCAATTTTTCTTTAACTTCAGAAGAATTATGATTGGATGCTTTGTGTGACTGAACCGCTTCTATTAAGTCGAATTCTTTAAGATAAGAACAGTTTAAATGCGAAATTGCCGATTTGGCCTTAAGGTAACCACCTTGGGTGAATGGTGTGTACTTTGAGCAAACATCAGGACGATCCTCGTGGATCCCACAAGAATACAAGCCATCAGGGTGCTCCTGCGAGACTTCTTCTTTTACTAAGTGAGAACACGAGAACCAAGAATACTCACTTATGTTCTCTATAACATGCTCACGCAGAAGGCCGCTCTGGAGTGCTTCTTCATGGGTATGGTAAACCAATGATGATGACCACTCTGCTAATGCTGGAAAGATCGGTTCATGTCTTCGATTCCCAGTTTTATCTGTGTATGCAACTAAAAATACTTCATGTCCTTCATTTCTTCTTTGAAAAGCTTCTTCATTGGCTCTGATGAACTCAATTGAATATCCCAGGGGGAGCATTTTGCAACAATCACCACATCTTGAGCATGCGACGGGTGGGACATCTAAGTCCTTTTTTTCTAATCTTGCCTTTAATCTTGCCTTTGATCTTGCCTTTGATTCATCGATAGAAAATGTTTCCTTTGGCTTATTCACGTTTTTTTTCATTTTTATTAATCCTCATTAACGGCATCCAGTCTTTTTCTATTAACTCAGAACATTCATTTATATCAATGGAGTCTAGTTGAGATTTGAGCCATATCTCATCATATTTGGATTCTTCAAACCCCTTGGCAATTTCAAAAAGTTTAGAATCTAAAGTTGAGGAGAGATTCATAATCGACTGAGAACATGGGTCTGCTCCAATTGCATTCAGAACTTGATGATACCACTTCACAGCATATCTATGGCAATTTGCACAATTCTTATGACTCTTGGGATTGTCTCGTAGTAATTCCTGACACTCAGGGAGTAAAATTTTGCTGACACGCGCTCCAAATGACCATGCCATAGAATCTGAACTGCTCAATAAATGCCCCACAGCCTTCAGCCCTGTTATTTTAATACCAAATCCATGCAGTCGTATGGGTTGAAGCATCTGAATGACGTCATGGGCCATTGTGGTAGCTTGTCGTCGGCATACTGTTCCGATTCCAACAGTCTTCTCATCTTCCAATTTAACTCCCACAAATCTATACATATCCCGGTGTCTATAATAGTCTTCAGGAAACCACCCTTGTATCACTGGAATCCATGGTATATCTGGAGCTTTATGTTTTAACTCCAAGTAATTCTCAGTGGTACGTCGCTGGTGCTCGCGAATAGATAACCCTGTTTTCTCCAGTTGTTCAGGTTCGCACATCCAATCCATTGGGGCAGCAAAGTCCAGGTTGCCTATCTCTTCTTTATATCTTCTGGTCTTATCAATGAATTCTTCTACGCTGACTGTCCACTTCCCATGCGCCTTTAATTCTGAGAATCCACCTGAGTCCAAGGCCCATGGGAAACGAGCAGGTTTGAAAGTTTTTCGATGCTTTAACGTGGAGTGAGATATAAATAGAGGCAGGTCTATAGATTTTTCAGCATCCCAAAGCCAACTTGGATTATGGGAGCCTAAGTAGAATTTCATATGACTATGCTTGAAGGATTATCGGTTCTGCTGAGTTGTACTCTTTAATGGATTGGATATGTGTATCTAGTACCAATACGGCCTGAGAGTCATCTGTGTTCCAGTGTTCGACTTGACCCATTAGACACGGCTCTTCTTCTTCACCTTCATGGACAATCATCATGCTACCGACAAACGCTAATCCTCGGTTTTTAAAGTCTTCACATAATTCTTCAAATTTTTCAATAAATGTGCGCGCATCTTCAGCACTTGGTAATTTTTCCATTTCTTCTTTTGTCATCTTTTTTTCCTTTTTTTGCCACAATAACATTATTGTAACTTTTTAAAATCCTTTGCGAATTCTACCCACGTGTTGCGTTGGCTATCTGATAAAGACGTCCACTCTTTTTTATAATCTTCGAAGAACTTGTTATATATCCTATGCAAATTCTTGGCCAATTCTTCCAAATTTTCAGTCAAAATAATCAATCAACCCCTAGCAGTTTTTTTATTTCTGAAAAACCAATATTTAATTCACGAACAAGGGCACCCAGTTTTATTACTGCCTCTATGACTGATTTATCAGTGTCGATGGGGTCATTTAATAATTTAAACGATTCCTTCGATGTGTAGAGAAAAGGCTTACACTCCTCGTCTCTTGCAAGGATACCATCCTTAAAGAGAGCCGATAATCTTTTTGATGCGACCTTCTTTGAAACCTTCAGGGCAGCTGAGATATCAACATACGTAGCTGTTTGCAAAATATTCATACATCTCAAGATGTTTCTGTCTACATCGTTTAATTCCAACTTCTCAACGTCTATGCTTTCAGGTTGATGATCCTCCATCGGCTCAGGTGGTTTCCTCTTTTCAATCTTTATCTCGATAAGATCTCTATTTGACTTTGCTCTCTTGTATTCATCTAGTTGAAGTATAGGTTTTTTCATATTTAAATGTCTGTCCTGTTTCGATGATTCAAGTGCTCTCGAGATAATTGAGAGACTGCTTTGTATTCCATTGAAGAATGGGTGGATTCTACCACCCACCCATTCTCGAATTCTCCATTCTCTTTCCTCAACCTGAGGATTGATCCTTTTTTTGCATACTTCTTAGGAATGAATGAAGTGGTTTTTTTAGTCCCGTTTTTGATTAGAATGCATTGAACGTAAATATTTGGCTTGCTCATATTTCTCTCGTGTTGGCCTTTTTGTAAAATTGAGTTTTTTTCTTCTCTTTCTTCTTCTTGGCCTTGGTCTTGTCTACAAATACGTTAATAAGGACCTTAACGTTCCCGTTTTTATCCTTATATGCCCTGACTGAGATTGCCATCGCATTTGGATGAGAATGAAGATATTCTCCAATGCTTGAGACGATATTGCTGACTTCTTTTTTCTCGTTTTTGCTACCTGCGCCTGTCAATTGAACCTTTGGAATTGAGAAATGATTCAATTCGGCTTCTGCGGTTGATGATTGAAACATAAAAAGAGCCAGAATAAAGATGGAGAGTTGTTTAATCATGGTATCCTCCTGTTTGATTAGACATTAATCAGTATAACAGGAAAAACTTTAGAGTCTAAAGTTTTTTAATGGACCAAGTCTTAATTTGTTATTCGCATATTTGGTTTCGACTCGAAGTAATCTGCTGTCGCTATTCTTTCATGGACAGGATTTCTATTTTTCCATTTTTCAATCCATGCAGAAGATTCTGATGAGTATGCAGTGACAATTCTATTATATTCACCCGTGTCACGATCTTCTTCCACTACATAGATTATTTTATCATGAGGAGCATACATATAGACAGAATCATTAAAATCATTCCTCATTAAATTTAATACATGAACTGGCTTCTTTAGAATTAGAATTGAGTTTGATATTGTCTTTTGAATCATATTGAAAAAATTCAAATCAGGGTCAATTAATTTTCTTTCTATGAGTTTCTCTATAGCATGCTTTGAAATCTGCATTACGCGCTTGGTTCCCTTGAAGTTTATTGTAATGCCTAGCATGCCATACATATTATCCATTAAAGATGTTAGAGTTTTCTCCAATTTTGTTTTTTTCTGGACATGAGAAGAAGATGAGGCTTTGATGTTTTTCTTATTCAATTCTGCCATTACTTTTTCTAGTTGTTTTTTTACTTGATCTAATTCATCTAATTTCTTTACCAATCTTTCATTTGCTTTCATGTATTTGTTTTTAAAAAAATTATCACCAATGCCATCTTCTTTTTCTTTTTTGTCTGTTTTTGATTGAATACTGGCGCAATGCTTTTTTAATTCTAGTAAATCAGCATTCAGGTCTTTTATTTTCTTGTTTTTGATAAATAGAGCATTGTTCTGTTCTGTTATTATTCTCTTTAGATCATCGAGTCTCTTTTTTTCAATGTCTTTATAAGGCACTGGACGGTTTGCAGAATCTTGATTTTTTTGAAAATTCATTTATTTATCCTTTGTGTCTGTGTCATCTTGCAGTGATTCCATCCGAGAATTTGGATGAACCCGTGTCAATGATAATCCTAATAAGAGGCAGAAGGTAAATAATGCACTCTCGTTCTTTTCTTAATTTAAACGCTATTTATACTAAGAAAAACATTGCATTTTTTAATGATTGATTGATTTTGCGTGTCCCAATGATAGCAATTGTCTCATGTTCGTCTATGGGAGGATCGATCAATTGAAATCCATCATCCCAGAAGTACCACATGTTGTCATTTGTATTATATACATATAATGGCTTTTCCTCTTGAATGGCCATCATAACCCCCCATCCGGTGCCTCCTTTTACAATCCCTTCCTTTTTGTTCTCAATTTCCGAGAATGCATAGATGACTTCCGCTCTCTCAATGATATGCCAATTACGAGCCAGAAGGTTCTTTGTATATCTACTTAAGTGTTCAATGTTTCGATTAAGGACTCTGTTTGTTTTTTTGACTTGCTCCCATCCTTCTTCGAGTAGATATGAATTAAGCAATACGAGATTAGCAGGACTTGCTACTGTTCGATGGCCCGAGAAGGTTAAAACGGAAACCTTTATGCCTTTAATCCTTCCAATTGCTTCAGCATAAAGGTCCGTTCCTTCAGCACCACCCGTATAAATCTTTCTTTGTTTCATCAACAACCTCTTCCCTATTTTGCGCCTTCTACCTTTTTTAAAATTCTAATCCATTTTTGCAATTTATCATACGATGCAGGGGAGTTGTCCCAGTTTAACTGTTCTTCTAATAGAGCCTCCATGTCTTTTCTTAGTCGAAACACTCGTCTCTTCGCGGCGTTCGGCTCTGAATTTATACATTTGTTCAATTCTTCAATTGACTTGAGCATGAATTCCAAACTCTCAATGACATGGTTTGCATCCGTGTCTTTGATAAGAATGTAATCTCCTTTTTTGCTTAGTATCTTCATTGACTTCTTAATTGACTTCTGGAACTCCGTAATTTCACCCATCATGGTATTCCTCCATATCTATAGTAAGGATGTTACATGCAGATAGGATACCATTAAAATGAAATTACACACAGATTTTTTTTATGACTTGCAAGCCTTAGCCACCCCGTGATAAATGTTACCACTTGATGTCTTTAACCTGCATGCTCTGTTCGTATATATATATGGGGATAGTGGGGGAAAACTTGCAGATTTTTAGGAGATCAAATGTGGATTTCTAGGGGGGGAAATCGTTTAATTAAGTGTAACCAGGGGCTTACTCAAGGCATCCTGAAGAGCCTGCTTCTCCTTGCTGTCCTGGCCAATAAGAATATTAACTGTCTCAGAGAGCCATGAAACACTGGCAGCAACACCCTTTGCCACATACTCGACATCGTCCGAAGAGCACATATTGCGTCCTTTTTTGGCCAGAGGGAGTTTTTTCATGTACTCAACCAGTTCAGCATTATTTACTCGGAAGATTAAGTCAAATTTAACCTGTTCTCCCTTTTTTTCTTCGGTCACAAGGCATTTTGTGATATTCATCGTTGAAAGGATATGAATGGCTGCATATAAAAGATCGGCGGGGATTGGAGGAGGGCACTGGTTGTCTTCAGGAGAGTCTTTGATCTCTTCTTGCTTATCTGATGACGCAGGCGCAGTGGCGGCATCCATGTTTTTGCCATCAGACCATTCTTCTTGCTCAACTTCCAGGGAATCCTGAGTGTCCATGAGTTCTTCGCAGGTGCTCTTAGGAGCAATCGCAATAAGGTTATCCAATAATTCTTGGCGACCTGAAGACTCCGAGACCTCGTCAGAGTCGGGATGTTCTTGACGATCTTCTTCTTTTTTGATTTCATCTTCAATTAAACTCAATGCATTCTCTCCCTGCAGAAACGAAATATCTAAATCATTTAATTTTTTTGACACCATAAACTCCTATCTGAAAATAAAAAAAGGTTAATTTATTGCATTGCCAAAGTCAAATCATATTTGAGAGATTTAATTGGCCGTTCAGGTACTCGAAGATGATAGGAGGATGAATTGGCTGATATCGCAGATTGCAAGTGCTTGCATTTACGCAAAAAGTTTCATCTTTCATAAAGACGCCATAATCTTCATGAATATGACCAAAGAGATGCATCTTTGGCTTAACCCGTTCAATTGCCTTGCTTAATTCTTTGCAACCTACTCGTTCTCCTCTTGCTGTCTTATCTCCGTACTGATAAGAAGGTCCATGTGTAATCAAGATGTCTGTGCGCTCTGGGATGAGCGCCCACTTTTCTGCTAACTCTTCCTGGGTTCCCAGGTTAAAGGCCCAATTGCAAAAAAATGGTTGCCATGGACTTCCCCAGACATTCAATCCATCAATAGAGTAACCTGAATCCTCAAGATATACACAATTGGTCATAAAGCGACGAGCATTGCTTGCATCGTCTTCAAAAGGACTATCATGGTTCCCCGCAATCACCACGATTCTCTCTGGTGGATAACCCAATGTCCCAAGCCAATTATTAAAAGACTTGACCTCATTGATTGTCGAATATCTACACATGTCACCCCCAAACAGCAATAGGTCGCCGTGGGGTATGGTCACATACTGATGGAATCCATGAGTGTCACTGAAACATACAATTTTCATTCGTCTGACTCCTCTACTTTATTTTCTTGTTTTATTTTAGTCATGCAGTGATTAAAGTTAAAAGAATCAAAATACTTGCCATTTAACTTAGGAAAGTTTCTCTTCAACCAATCATCAATGATAAGCCAATCAACTAACTGAGAGCATGGCTTGAAAAATGCAACGACATGACCTTCTAACTTACTCCAGTGTAATTCAATGTTTATTGGGCGATTGTCTAATCTTCCACATTCCACAATATATCCTGGACTGAGTTGCTTCCATGATTTAATGCGATTTTCATAATGGTAATAGAGTTGCCAGTAGTTGAAACTATCTCCTTCCATTATGCAAATCGTTTTTTTTATTAAGTCACGTTCTCTTTCCGAATGATTTATACTGCCTGAAGCATTGAGAGAGGATTGCAATTGCTCAAACCATGTCCACCCACATTGCAGGATTGGATCGTCTATTGCCATATTATAGACTTGCAAAGTCTGCATGATAATTTTCTTAGTCCTTTCAATTGCTTCAGACGGGACTTCTCTTTTATTTATACAACAAAGGTCTATAATTGTTCGTCCTCCGGACTCCTCCATGCTTAAAAAATAGTCTGGGTCGAGTTCTTTGTCCATGATACGAACCAATAAAATTGCCTTTTCTTCGGAAATACCTACCAACACAACGATGTGCATTTTCGTGATGTGCATTTTTGTTATCCTCTATCTCTGAATAGAAAAGTTTAGAATCTAAAGTTTTCAAATATCCACAACTCAGGCTTTTATTTGCTCGAGTCTATCTTGTTCCATTCGTCAGTTCTGAGGGGTTTCCTTTCGGAGTTCAAAATAGGCTTCACTGACTCTGGATTCTGCTTCAATGTCATTGAATCCTTTTCCGCAATAAACACAGATGTCGTCAATGAATTCGTCATCGTGTGCATCATATCCTCGGAAAAACTCAGAGTCTTCATGCTCTTCGCATCCTTTTTCTTCTCTGCAGTTATTGCATAAGTATTCTGACATGAGAGTTACTCCTGGGATTCATTAAAGAATCCTGATAAAATTTCAATAGATCCTACTACTTCTTTGAATGCTCTGATTCTATCTCTGAAGCATCTTGATTCATATGGGCTAGCATTTATACCATTAGAGAATTCCAGGGATACTGTCTTTACCTTCCTGGACCATTTTACATGCAATTCTTCAGGGAGACCATGATTAAGCAAAGAAAGAAAGGAATTCAATGTGTCAATGTCGTCATTGTATATAAATTCCTTATTTGAAACTGGATACAATTTTACCACTATCCTTCTCCTTTTAATTGCCCTGTATGCGATTTTGTGGCTAATATTATTGCAGGGCACAGGCTTATTAGTTTAATTCTCAATCCAATATCCATGAGCATTAAACTCAACTCTAACCAAGATATTCCTGTTATAAACTTCCCCGAAGTCGGGATAGTATATCCATCTCCTATTGGCGTCCAACTTGATTTAAAATCATGCTTCTTTATGTACTCTTTCGTGTTTGTGGAAACCATTAGAGTTCCGTCCTTTTCAAGGCACTTAAGTGCCTCTTTTACTTTTAGGACTCTTTCAATTGGAGATTCTATGTTATTAAGAGTGTAATTCATCGAAATAAAATCAAACGTCATGTCTTTGCTTATTTCATTAATAACGAAATTAATCCCAAAAGCAAATGGATCAATTGACGTAGAGTACCCTAGCGCGAGATATTTTTGAAGCCTTAATTCGTGAACATCTCTTAAGCAGCATTCATAATCTAAGATTTTTGCTCCCCTTGAAGGCAGTAAGGATAAATCTTCAAGCATAGAGTATGGCTTAGAAAAGGCGGATCTGACGATAATTCTTGATTCATTCACTAGAGAAGTTCCTTCATGCTATTCTCGTATTCGTCAGCATCATCCTTCTTCTGTTTTTTATGCCTTTTAGCCGTTATTGCCTTATATCCTTCGTATACCATGTCAAATCCATCTTTTGTGGTTCGAATTTTCTCTACAATGGCAGACATGCACCACATGAAGGTAACTGTGACGCCAATAGCACCTCCAAGTAGCCAAAGGATTAATCCTGTATACCAAAAGATGCTATTTATGTATTTACATAAAATCATTTTTATTTATTCTTCCTCATCTTCAGGACGAAATCGTCAAGTTCTTGGTCGCTCATTTGATCATTCTCAAACAAGTGGTCGCCCTTCGTTAACTCAGACATCTCATTAATAACGTCATCTATTTTATTCAGTCCCAGCATTGTGATCCATCTGGCCAATTGCCGAGGGCTTGCTGATTTACCATTCAGTGTCACATGAACATGACTGGGGCGCAATTGTATGCCATTGTCTTTAAGTATGCGATTAATGGTCTGATGGGAAATTTTAAAGTGTCTTCCCAGTTCTCGAGTGCTATATCCAAGATCTTCATACATTCGACAAGCCTCATGAATTTGAGACTCCGTTATTCTCTTTTGATCAGCGTTTTTATGCTGATGGCTGCGTATATCAATGCCTCTTCTTTTTAAATGACTCAATACAGATGCACCTGTTACATTGAAAAAATTCCCAATCCAATTAGACGACTTCTTCTCATCTCTATATAAAATGCATGCCTTGTCTTCTTGTTCTTTTGTTAATGTCTTCTTCATCCTGTTTTACTTCCTCCTGTTTTACTTCCTCTGTAACAAAGTATAAAAAATCGCGATAATTGCCTCTTGTCCTTATCGATACATAAGGGCAAGATACATTGCTGCTGCGTTATTTATGGAATGCAGAAAAATCACAAGCCAAAGGGATCGGGTCTCTTTATAGATTAATGCCAGAATGTATCCAAATACAAACAATGGGAACAATGACCGTATATTCATATGTGCAATGGAGAATAGGGCAGAGCTGATGAGCGCTGCCCATTGATACGAAATCTTCCTCTCTAGATAGGGGAACATAAATCCCCTAAAGATGGTCTCTTCGCATAAAGGAGCTGTTCCTGCAACAAGGAAAAACGTCAATACCTTTAAATAGAATGGACTAGTCATATTAATAAAAGAAATAACAATATGATCTTTAAAGGGGACTCCTGAAAATGCATTCAATGTATACATATTAATTAAATTGGCAGCAAGCATTATTGGCGCAAATATTGCGAGCCATTTAGCCCACACTTTCCAATGGGGCACAGAGAAACCAAGTATCTTTTTTGGGATACTGTGGTATTCGCCCAGATTCCAGTACATTGCAAATGTGACTATATGACAATTGACTAATGCGCTGAGCGCTGAAATATCTCCGGCATATTGGCTTGGCTCTCTTCCATTATATGCGCCGTTGATAAAGTATGCATAAAAGAGGAGAGAGGTCGTTAGGGTCAATGAACCTGCGGAGATTATCCATATTCCATGTTTTAGTTTAAAGAAAATATCTTCTTTGTCCATCACGAATCATCCTTGTTGAGTCAATGTTACTTTATGTTTTTCATTATTTCACACTGTCTATATGAGTAACACCCCGCATTTTTTCAAAATTTATCTCAAAAAAGAAAGCAATGCGTCACCAAATCCCTGGGTTATGGACCCATGTTCAGGTTTTCTGCTTCCCTTGAAAACGCTATACCAAGATGACTCATTAGAGTCATCTTCAAAAACAAGGCCGAATCTTCGGTCTTCCATTCTCCATGAGATGGACACTTCTTCATCAGTTGTGTTCATTGTGAAAGAACATCCTGCCTCCTTCATTGTCTTATAATACGGCACAACGTGCGTCTTTATCTGCTCTATGATAGATGCGCTCTGAATATCCTTGAAGTATTCCGATAATAAGTCTTCCTCTTTCATCTCCTTAACTCCTCTTTTATATAAAATCAACATTCTTGAAGTCGCTTAGCATTGAAAACTTTAGAATCTAAGGTTAATTTATGCTCACAAGTAATCCCTACTTCATTCTCAATTGTGTCCAGCAAGAGGTCGTTTAGATCGTTTAGTAAATCTTCGGTGAATAATATTAAGTCAAAGGCGAAATCTACTGTTTTTGCATAATTAAATGCAATATCAAAACCAGTTGCTGAACAGATACTTCTAAGTAGGTACCAATAATCCTCCCATAAGGTTTTATCTTTAAATTGAGACCAAATATAGTTATTGTATTCATTATGATATTCTATGAGTGTAGCATCGTCTATCTCGTTATTTATCCATTTTTTCTTTATGTCAAATATATACAATATCTTATTGGATGTGGTGTCTTTTTTTCTCTCTAACATGAAATCTTTCTCGTTCTCGAGCAAAGCAAAGGCTATTGCATATGCGCTTTTGTGTACAGCACGATCATATCCTGCGTATACAATATCTTTGTAATATTCATAAAAGTCTTCTTGCCTTGCCCAATCTATTGCATTTAAGACCCAGGCTTGTTCGGCTACATCTTCTGGTGTTCCAATATGACTTATTGTATATCCCCTACACAGTTCATCCATCATTGGAAGCAATCTTAACAGGGGTCTGAGGTCTTTCTTTAGTAACATTCCCCTAATCTCTTGGATTGTTATTATTGATTCCATCTCTATACTCCATGAACTTATTCAAATTCCATTGCAGTGTTTTTCACCCAGTATATGAATCAAAATCCTGAAAAATGACAAATTTTCATCGAGGCCCCACCGAATCTTCCAGCATGTCCCCCAATAACTCCATCTGCTTATTTCTTTTCACAGCCCTATCTGCAGCCCTATCTGCAGCCAAATCTGCAGCCGAAGATGCAGCCCTATATGCAGCCTCATCTGCAGCCTCATATGCAGCCCAATATGCATTCCTGTATACATTCCTGTATACATTCCTGTATACATTCCTGGCATCATCCAATTCTTTATCCGAAATTTCCCCCTCCATCCACCTCCTCTTCATGTCCAAGAGTTCCCAACTTTCTTTTAAAACTTGGCCCCCTTGTTTCTCGTGGGATCTCAAGGAATCCTCTGATACTCTTATAGCGAACTCATGAAGCACACTAGAAAACCCACTATGATTCAAATTTTTGCATAAATTCAAAGAGATTTCATCTTGCCCCCTGATCCAATCTGTGGTATTTAAGAGCCATACTTGCCCAGCAATGTTCTCAATATCCCCCAAATGAGCAATAGCATACCCACGGCATACTTCATCCATTTGTGGAAGCAACCGCAACACTGGACGCTTATCTGCATCCATTAAAAGCCCTCGAATGTCTCCAATCGTTACTTCAGACACCATCATAAACCTCCTCCTGAAACTTTAGACTCTAAACTTTCTCCCTTAACTCCCCTCTCAATCCCCACCGAATCCTCCAGCATATCCCCCAGTAAATTCACTTGCTTCTTTCTCTCGATAGCCTCATTTGCAGTCCCATTTGCAATCCCATTTACAGTCCCGTATGCAGCCCAATATGCAGCCAAATATGCAGCCAAATCCGCAGACGAATATGCAGCCCTATCTGCAACCAAATATACATCAATCCTATATATATCCCTATATATAGCCCTGGCCTTGCCTAACTCTTTATCCGAAATTTCCCCATCTATCCACCTCCTCTTCATGTCCAAGAGTTCCCAACTTTCTTTTAAAACTCTCCCCCCTTGCTTCTCGTGGAATCTCAAGGGATCCTCCGCTACTTTTATAGCGAACTCATGAAGCACTCTAGAAAACCCACTATGATTCAAATTTTTACATAAATATCCAGTTATACAATCTTGCCCCCTGATCCAATCAGTGGCATTCAACAACCACACTTGGCTTGCAATGTCCTCGAGAGAGCACCCTGCATCCCCCAAATGATCAATCGCATACTCTCGGCATACTTCATCCATCTGTGGCAGTAATCGTAATACAGGCCGCTTGTCTGTATCTAGCAAAAGCCCCCGAATATCTCCAATCGTTACTTCAGACACCATCATAAACATCCTCCTTGAACTTTAGACTCTAAAGTTTTCTTTTGGAGTCTATAATGGGCCTGGAATTATTTAACTTAATCCACTCCATAATCGAGAGGGATCCGAGGGGTTCACTAAAATTCATAATTTTTCTCCTCCATTCTTCTGGATGATTTAATTTATAAAATTGAGATGGACTAATTGTCCCAATTGACTCCTCTATAATTATGTAAATCAATCGCGTCCCCAGGTGATCACTCGCCTCGATAAAGACCATGCCATTTCCGGGATAATTATTATCGAGGTATTCCTGCAATCCCAGTAATGGGTCTTCTGTGGGGTGATTTATTTTTGCCTTAATAGAAAAATCCACGCTTTCAACTGAAGGAAAACAAAGCGCCATTCCGAATCCCACTGTTAACATCATGTCATTTCCCATCATTGTACTCCTCATTAATCTCAAATAATTCATCCAGGTCGAACTTGTTCGTACTGGCTCTCCAGTAGGAAATCTTCTTCTTTTGATAAGGTCTGCTTTGATCCTCCTGTTTTATCACGTTGTCAAATAAGTGATTTTTAAGGTATCCCATCGCAAGCCCCAAAGGCAACGTGCTGGATTTCAATCTGTCCAATGTATACTCGAGGCAATCCTTGACTCCTTCGTATTCTTCCAGTAAAAAATATACGCCTTTAGTTCGATAAATAGCATCCCTTGAGATGAATATAAAGTTAATAAGACATGAACCAACTCTATGATTATCAGTTGACACTGATGTAACAAGGAAATGATCAGATCCTTGTATCAGATAATTCGAATTTTGATGAAATAAAGGATCGACGAATACTTTTCTCTCCATAAATCCTGAACTATACAAATAACAGAGCCTCAAGTCATGGCCGATATAATGAATATCTTCATAACTATTACTCTCGATTCTACGAGCGTAACTAACCCACCCTAATTTAGGAAATGAAAACCCACCGAATTCTTTGCCGTAACTCAAATAGCGAACAGTCGAAGACTTAAAAGTTCCCCATATATTATGACGATATCTTTTGTCTTGTTTGTAATTATTGTGCATTGTGGGTTTTGTATTTATTTTATTCTCTATATAATGAAACGGCTTATTGCATAGGTTGTTTAAATAATTGTCAAGTTGAGTCTTTGCGTGATTTAAAGTGGAATCATAAAGTTCTTCTTCAGAGAACATACTTCCATTGGAGTCCTTCAGTGATTGAATAATCCTGGATGGATTATTGCGAAGATTAAATGGGTCTTCCCATGCAATCTCTCTAGTCATAAAAGGATCGTTAAATTTTTCGTATTTTATTTCTCCAAGTATCCGACTTTTAATCCTATGCTCCATTGTCATTGGTCTGCTTAACTCGTAACTTCCACGAGGACTTCTGCTGTAAAAAGGCTCCTCGAAGAGGATATAGACACTGTCAGCATCAATATTAATAGTATCTCTAAGTCTGAAAAAATCACATTTCGGCTTATTCATTTAAACCTCCAACCTAAAATTGCCGCAACTGCAAACTGTGGATACCAAAGTATGAATCAACATCCTGAAAAATGACAAATTTTCATCGAAGCCCAGCCGAATCTTCCAGCATGTCCCCCAGTAAATTCATTTGATTCTTTCTGACTACAGCCCAATTCACAACCCTATCTGCAGCCCTATCTGCAGCCAGATCTGCAGCCCCATCTGCAGCCCCATCTGCAGCCCAATATGCAGCCCAATCTACAGCCCTAACTGCAGCCCAATATGCAGTCAAATTCACAAACCTTTCTGCAGCCCTATCTGCAGCCCAATCTGCAGCCGAATGTGTAGCCCAATCTGCAGCCGAATGTGTAGCCCAATATGCAGCCCAATCTGCAGCCCTATATGCAGCCCCTAATGCAGCCCTGGCATCATCCAATTCTTTATCCGAAATTTCCCCCTCCATCCACCTCCTTTTTACTTTCAATAACTCCCAAGAAGTTTTTAAAACTTGGCCCCCTTGTTTCTCGTGGGATCTCAAGGAATCCTCTGCGATCTTTATAGCGAACTCATGAAGCACCCTATTAAACCCACTAAAGGCCAAATCTTTGCATAAATTCCTAGAAATTTGCTTTTGCTCCATGAGCCAATCCGTGGCATTCAGAACCCACACTTGGTTTGCAATGATCTCAATATCTCCCAAATGAGCAATAGCATACCCTCGGCATACTTCATCCATACGTGGAAGTAATCGTAATAATGGGCGCTTGTCTGCATCTAGCAAAAGCCCCCGAATATCTCCAATCGTTACCTTGTGAGCCATTGTCTTTCTCCAAATATCCTGACATCTGCAATATTTTTATAATCACCTTAGATGCCCTCCGATTGCTCGATCATATCCATCCATAAATTTAAAAAATTATGTCTGAATGTTGAAATTTGTACATCTCTGGCCGCAGGATAGTCTGTATCTGCTGGCATGTGAAAGCCTACAACCTCAAGTAAAATCCGATACATGGTATTATTTGAAATAAAAGGGGACGTTGCCCAATAAACAATCCACAAAAGATGATATGACCCCCTATTAGTTCCTTGTGTATTGATTTTATCATATCTCAGGATCTTTCTTGCTTCTTCTAATTCTTCAATGGATGCTTCTTTGGATATGTATCTAATCTTTAAATTGAATACATGCCAAAAGTAACTATCAACAATCTTTGGGCTTATTGACATTGAGTCTTTTGCAATCTTTATTGCGAGATTTTCTATGATTATGTACATTTGTAAATCATGGTAGTCTGAATTTCTCATGAAACTCAACGATATAAAAGTTTGCTGCCTCATCCAATCTGTGGCATTTAATATCCATACTTGCCCAGCAATGTTCTCAATATCTCCTAAATGAGCAATAGCATACCCACGGCATACTTCATCCATCTGTGGAAGCAACCGCAACACTGGACGCTTGTCTGCATCTAGCAAAAGCCCCCGAACATCTCCAATCGTTACCTGAACTTCTTTATTCATCTTCATCTTCATCTTCATCTTCATCTTTATCTTCATCTTCATCTTTATCTTCATCTTTATCTTCATCTTCGTATCTATCAGTGTAAGACAAACTATCCAGCCATGCACACCCTTCATGAAATACATCATCATATATCACAGGTATTGCAGAAACCCTCTTCTTGCTTTTTTTACCTTTCTTTAATTCCCTCTTCTTCTCTAAATATTTCTGCAATTGTCCAATTACCTTATAAAAATGCGGATCGTCCGATCTTTTCATGTCAATTCCTTTTCCTTTCCTTTAATCCAAAATTACGCTCTCTTTAAATAGAAAACTCCAACATCTCCAAAACTCTTCCTCCTTCCTCCTTCTTTTATAAAACATGCAACACTATATGCACACAAAGACATAATTATCTCAAATTAACATATTGTGAGTAGTTTACTATACATAAGATGATATGCTATGTGTAGTCTACTATACATAAGATGACAAAGACTATCCCATTAAAACAATTATTTTACCCCGAAATCATTTAAATCATAGGCAGTTAAAATCCAACTATTCCCACCTTGATATATCCGTTTTTTATTTTTTTTCTTTTTTCAACTTAAGCAATCATCGTAATCCCAAACTCTCCAATTCACAGCAAGACAACGGCACTCCCCCCATCTCGGATTGACACTGGTCTCATCCCCATCAATATACCCCGCGCTAAATCTTCCGCAATTACCATTTATCACCATCCATTATTAAAGCATACCACTGGTTATGGGATATTAACCCCCGGTCACCGGATGTTAGCCAAGTGTTAAACAGGGGGGCCGGGGTTGCCGGGGTTACTGGGGTTATGGGGTGTTGCCTCTGGTTAAAAGAGGGTTACCTGGGGCTACTGGGGTTGCCTGGGGTTACTGGGGTTACCTGGGGCTATGGGGCTACTGGGGTTATTGGGGTTATTGGGGTTATTGGGGCTACTGGGGTTATTGGGGCTACTGGGGTTATTGGGGTTATTGGGGTTATTGGGGTTATTGGGGTTGCCCCCTCGTGAAAATTTGAAATTTTTGATCTCTGTCTAATATAGGAAAATACCAAAAGATAAAAAGGACAAAACAGAGTTTGAGAAGGGCACCCCCAACAATAGTATCATTTAATGTTGGTTAGTTGGTTGGTTAGTTAATTTTTCAACTGAATGACTTTAACTTTAAATGTGGCTCCAGAGGGCTCCAGAGGGCTCCAGAGGGCTCCAGAGGGCCGTCACGCTCTTGCTGCGGCGTCGAAAACTTTAGAATCTAAAGTTTTGCTCCCCGGGTAAAACGTTGGTGCCTTGTATTAGCCCCAGGGAAGCGAACGGAACCTTGAAGGGCGGAAAGTCGCTTCTCCTGGGGATACAGTGGGCGCTCATGCGTCGCCCAGTAGCGTGTCAAGGGTCAACCTGCACGCATGGCCCCCGCGTGCCTTGTGGGCGCTATAGCAAACCTTGGGATGTACCCGGGGAAAACTGTGGTGTCTTGTATTGGTGTCCTCGGATGGTCCGTGGATAAAAAAGGCAATTAAGCCAAAGAAAAGGAGTTTCCAAATGACCACCCCCAACACCACCAACACCCCCAACGCCACCTTCACCACCACCACTACAAGAAATTTCGTCACGACCACCCCTACGACCGTGGTCACGACCACCACGGTCACCACGGTCACGGTCACGACCACGGTCACGACCATCCCGACCATCCCGACCATCCCGACCGAACCCACTACCCTCCAATTACTGGAGGAATGGAAAGTTCATAGAGACGACTCACTCTTTGCAAACGAACTCCACAAGTTGGAAAATGTGAATGAAGATTCGGAGGTGTATCGCCTCCGAGAATTCTGGAGGCGTGGCGAGTTCCGCCATGAGGAGTTGGCCTTCACGGTCGCATCCTTGGTAAGGAGGGGGCTCCTCTAGCCCCCTTCCTCCCCCCTCTTCCCCCGGGGGGTTCTTTTTTTGCCCAGGGAAAGCTGTGGTCCCTTGTGTTGGTATCCAGGGAAGCGAACGGAACCTTGAAGGGTGGAAAGTCGCTTCTCCTGGGGATGCTGTGGGCGCTCATGTGCCGCCCAGTGGCGTGTCCAGGTTTAACCTGCACGCATGGCTCTCATGCGCCTATAGGGCGCTATGGTAAACCTTGGGATGTACCCGGGGAAAACTGTGGTGTCTTGTTTTGGTGTAGACAGCAAGACTCTCGAAAGAGGGTCTGAGGGTCTACACGCTCTTTGAAAACTGAATAAATGTTGAAGCCCCCCGGGTGGTGCTGGGAAGGGTACGACAAAAAATAAGAGCACCACAATAGCAACCTTGAACGGCTGCAACGAAGGTTCGAGTCCTTCGCGGGGTTAACTTCACGTCATGGGGTACTGTTGCCATGCTGTTGCACATAGGGTGCAATTAGTGTGAAAATGCAGCAGCGGATGAACATGACAATCACCAACGTACATAGGAGGCGCTAACGGTGCGTAATTTAATCTAGGGTTCTGACACTCTAAGGGTGTCAGAAACCAGCGGGAAGCACCTAACCCTTAACCGCTGGTCATACCCTTCAAAACAAGGGCAATGGCGTTTTCTCAAGGTCTGCATACTTGAGGAATCATGTGAGAACATGGACAGCGCGAGAGACTGTCAAAAATGGGTTCTCTTATAACGCTCTTGGAAGGTCCGGAACTTCCAAAAGCGTTGCAAGAGGGTCAAGTGTCTAGGTGCCCTCCCTTAACTCCCTACCTCAACTCCCTCTTTGAAAAGCGAACAGAGCCTTGAAGGGTGGAAAGTCGCTTCTTCTTTAAATCCCACCAACGTTTTTCCCGGGCTCCTTTATTATCGAGAAAACTTTAGATTCTAAAGTTTTGTTACCGGGAAAAACGTTGGTGCCTTGTTTTGGTATCCAGGGAAGCGAACGGAACCTTGAAGGGTGGAAAGTCGCTTCTCCTGGGGATACAGTGGGCGCTCATGTGCCGCCCAGTGGCGTGTCCAGGTTTAGCCTGCACGCATAGCCCCCGTGCGCCTTATGGGCGCTATGGTAAACCTTGGGATGTACCCGGGGAAAACGTTGGTGCCTTGTTTTGGCAGATGAGGCAGCAAGAGTCACCTGGATGGTCTGGGTGGCTCAAGAGGCCCCAAATTTAACAGGAGTCAATGATGAGACTGCTCGACGCGCCGAGGCCGGTCAGAATGGCCGGATTGCAGATGGGACTCTCTCAGACCTCATTTGTGGAGGCATTTTGCTTCTGCGCCGACGAAAGGGACGTGGAGCCCTTCGAAGACACTCACTACTACCACAAGCAAGCCAAGGTCCGAGAAAGATCGGTACTGGTTAAGGCGCAAAGGCAGGGAGGCTACTTTGTAGCCGTCGTGAGACGGTAGCCTCCCTCTCCCCCCTCTTCCCCGGGGGGTTCTTTTTTTACCCCGGGGGAAAACGTTGGTGCCTTGTATTTGCATCCAGTGAGAGCGAACGGAACCTTGAAGGGTGGAAAGTCGCTTCTCCTGGGGATACAGTGGGCGCTAATGTGCCGCCCAGTGGCGTGTCAAGGGTCCACCTGCACGCATGGCCCCCCCGTGCGCCTTATGGGCGCTATGGTAAACCTTGGGATGTACCCGGGGAAAACTGTGGCGTCTTAGATTGGCAGATGAGGCAACAAGAGTCACCTGGATGGTCTGGGTGGCTCAAGAAGCCCCATATTCAAAAGGAGTCAATGATGAAAACCCCAATGCAAAAAGAAACCCAAGAAGCGTTCGAATTGTATTTCAACACCGGAGAAAACGTTTTCAGGTTCTCGCAAGAGAAGCCACACGACAATTTTTGCGGTTCTTTTCCCTCTCCTTTTCGGAGGGAAGAGTATATCGAAAGCGAAAAACAAAGGACGCTCAAGTATGAAGTGCGGGAGCACCGAAGAGAAGGAGGCATCAGCATCGTCCCTTGTTACAAGGGGGATATGGAGTACGGTACACAGGCGACTTTTTATCTTCTAGAATCCTTTCCTTCGGAAGATGAAGCCCGGAATTATATCAGGGGCTTGAAACTCACATCCTAAAAAAGGGAGGCGACACAACCAGACGCCTCCTCCCTCCCTTAACTCCCTCCCTTAACTCCCTCCCTTAAAATCCCACCAACGTTTTTCCCGGTATCCTTTATTATCGAGAAAACTTTAGAATCTAAAGTTTTGTTACCGGGGAAAGCTGTGGTCCCTTGTTTTAATGTAGAGAGAGACAGACGGAGCCTTGAAGGGTGGAAAACTGTCTCTCTCTACAAGTGGAGTCCCCCGGGTGGTCTGGGTGGCTCAAGAAGCCCCATATTCAAAAGGAG
>Ga0114918_10001631_pt1 | contig 20023 bp, 17 predicted proteins | sample LantaG_FD_87015 | JGI IMG/M metagenome (GOLD analysis project Ga0114918, IMG submission 87015) | Deep subsurface microbial communities from Baltic Sea to uncover new lineages of life (NeLLi) - Landsort_02402 metaG | ecosystem: Environmental > Aquatic > Marine > Oceanic > Sediment | place... | reverse complement strand
TCCTGATGGATGCTCGGGGACACGGGGAGAGCGACAAACCGCACGATCGAGAATCGTACAGGCTTGCATCGAGGGTGGCCGATGTAGTCGCTGTGCTGGATGATCTCGGTATCAGGCGCGCTCACTTCCACGGCTACTCGATGGGCGGCTACATCGGATGGGGGATCGCCAAGTATGCCCCTGAGAGGTTCCTCTCCTTGATTATCGGTGGTGCTGGAGCGTCTGAGGAAACGTGGGACGAAACCGAATCCGGTCCGGGCCCACTGCAGGAACTTGTGAGACAGGGACCTGACATATGGGTCGCTGCTCTTGAGGGCATGTTTGGTCATTGGTGGCGGCCCGAATGGAAGGCCCGCTTCTTGGCCGCTGACCTGGAAGCCCTGGACGCGATGGCCTCAAGGTGGGAGGGCATCAGCTATGCTGATGTTCTATCGAAGTTGACGCTACCTTGCCTGGTCTTCGTCGGTGAGAACGACGATGCGTACGCTGGTGCGCAGAAGACCAGCGAACTTGTGCCCAACGCCACCTTTGTCTCGTTCCCTGGCCTGGATCACATTGGCGCTGCCAATCGGACCGACCTCGTTCTACCTCTTATGCGCAAGTTCCTGGCAGAGGTCGGCGAGGGCTGATCGGATTGCATCGTCACAGGCGCGGAGCCGGGCCGGGCGCTGTGACCGACGATACGGCAGGAGACGTGACGCAGCCCAAGCAGAAACGGCGTTGGCCGGATTGCCGGCGCACTCACGCGGCGCGGCTATCGCTGAATCGCTCACGAACCCACTGCGTAAGTCGCCAACACAGGACGGAACTGAGCTGTCACTTGACAGCTTCCCTCGGATGCATATCATGGGGACATCACCGCAGCCAAGTCGCTATCAATCATTGTGGGACTCGCAACACCATTAGGAGGCAGTGCATGAAGACGACAGAGAATCTGCAGGCAGCTTTCGCGGGCGAATCACAAGCCAACCGCAAGTACACGGCGTGGGCCCGGCAGGCCGACAGAGAAGGCCATCCCGATATCGCGCGGCTCTTCCGTGCCGTTGCGGAAGCGGAGACTGTGCACGCACTTAACCACTTCCGGACGCTGGGCGAGATCAAGTCGACGGCGGAAAACCTGAAGGCCGCTATGGGTGGTGAACACTATGAAGTCGTGACTATGTATCCCGATTTCCTTGAGGACGCCAAGGCCGAGGGACAGACCAGGGCCGTACGCTCCTTTAACTGGGCCTGGGAAGTTGAGAAGATTCACGAGGGACTCTACGGCGAGGCGATCGCGCGTCTGGACAAAAGCGAGATAGACAACGACGCCGTCTACTGGGTGTGCGGCACCTGCGGGCATACCCACGTCGGCAACGAGCCCCCGGAGAGGTGCCCGATCTGTGGAGCCAAGGCCTCCGGCTACAAGAAGATCGACTGAATCAGGATCACGTCCTGCCATCAGCTTTCCTGGCACTGTCTTGTCACCGGGCCGCAGCGGTTGCCGCGGCCCGGTCTCTTGTCGGATTCATGCTAGACTTCAGCGGCAGAACCTGTCAATCGCCGGCCCGACTACCCACCGCACCAGGCAACCCTGGCACCGCAGCCGCAAGGCACACCCGTTGGATAGCACGATGAGCAGACGATCACGACAAGAGCCAAGAACTCCCTATTGAGCAGAGGGCAGGTCGCGCTAGCCGCTACGCTGGCGCTTCTGGTCGTCGCAATGACAGGCGTGATCGTGCCGGCAACCATCAACATCAACACAGCCAGCTCCTTCCAGTCCGGCTATGTCATCACCAACCTGGCCAATGTCCAACGTGAAATCACGCAACTGCATTTGGAGACCAACCGCGTGCTGCGCGACCGCAGCATGAACTTCGAACCGTTGGAGCTTCAACAAGCCAAGCTCAAGAGACAACTGGAGATTGCCCGCGTGGAAGCTGAAAGCGACTCGCTGCTCATCAGCGACCTGCAAAACCTGCAGATGCTGGTGGACCACTACGATTACGAGATCAGCCGTCTGGGTTCCAACCCGACCGAGATCCAGTTTGGCACCTCGACAAAGCAGATCGACAACGTCCTCAGGATGATGGAAAAGCGCTTCTACGCCGTCTACGGCGAGAAGGAATTGGAGTTCTACCGCAACATCGATGGGCATTGGAACTGCAGCGCACCTCTCAAGCGCTCACCGTCAGCATGGGCGGGCTCCTGCTGCTCTTCGGCATCCTCCTGGTGGTATCGATCCGCCGCAGCATGAGTGGTGAATTCCAGCGTGCCTACGCCCTGCTGATGGCCGAGGTGACCGAACGGCGGCGGGTTGAAGAAGAACTTCGCGAACTGACGCGTGGTGCCCTGGCCGAGATGCGCGCCCTACTGCTGGAGCTGCGCCCGACCGCGCTCTCCGAGACGACAATCGGCGAGCTGCTCCAGCAACTTGGCGAGGCCACCGTAGGACGCGCACGGGTGCCGGTCGACGTCGACACTGAGGCAGGGTGCAGCCTGCCGCTCGAGGTCAAGGTCGCGTTCTACCGCATCGCGCAAGAAGCGCTCAACAACATCGTCAAACACGCCAACGCCCAACACGTCGAAGTCCAGCTTCGATGTGACGATGCCGGCGTCCAATTGCGCATCCGTGACGATGGCATTGGCTTTGACGCCCAGCGGATCCGGCCGGACAACCTCGGTCTGCGGATCATGCAGGAGCGCGCGACCGCCATCGGAGCAACGATCCGCGTCGACAGCCGTCCCGCCGAAGGCACCGCGATCTCGACTACGTGGCAGCAGGCCACATAGTCACAGGCAGTGCCTTCTCGGGCAGGCTGCGCCCCACATGCAACCTCTGTATTGCTGCGACGTACTAAGTACGCAAGCAAATCACAGATATATGGAGGCAGCCAATGACTGAGAAAAGCAGACGCACGCCCTGGTTCCTGTGGCCCTTTGTCGCTATCTGGGACCTGATCACCTGGATCCTGCAGCTCACCGGCCGGCTGGTGGCCGCCATTCTTGGCCTGGTCTTCATGATCGTCGGGGCCATCCTCACCGTCACCGTCATCGGCGCGGTCGTGGGCATCCCACTCATCATCTTCGGCTTCGGCCTGATGGTGCGCAGTATCTTCTAGAACTGAGAGGCTGAGTTCGTGACACGCAACGACGTCATCATTCGAACAGAGAATCTGACGCGGCATTTCGGCGATGTGGTGGCAGTCCAGGATCTCACACTGGATGTGCGCGCCGGCGAGGTCTTCGGCTTCCTGGGGCACAACGGCGCCGGCAAGACCACGACGGTACGGCTGCTGAACGGCATCCTGGGTGCAACATCCGGCACGGTTGAGGTACTGGGGCTAAACCCACTCACCGACGGTCCCGCGCTGCGCCGGCGGACCGGTGTGCTGACGGAGACACCGTCGCTCGATGATCGCCTGACAGCGAACGAGACGCTCACCATCTACGGCAGGCTATATGGTGTGGATAGAGGCCGGCTGCGCACTCGCGTTGCGGACCTGCTGGGGCAATTCGATCTACTCGACCGCTGTGACGCGCTCGTGGGCGGGTTCAGCAGGGGCATGCGTCAGCGACTGGCCCTGGCGCGCGCGCTGCTCCACGACCCAGAGGTGATCTTTCTCGATGAGCCGACCGCGGGGCTGGATCCTGTGGGACGGCGCGAGGTCCACGACCTCATTACAGAGCTCAGCCGCAGTGGCGGGCGGACCATCTTCATGTGCACGCACGACCTGGCAGAGGCTCAAAAACTCTGCGGCAGAGTCGGCGTGATGGGAGAGGGTAACCTGGTGGCACTGGGCACCCTCGAGGAACTGGCACACAGCCTCCAGAAAGGCGTGCGGCTCGAGATCGAGTTGGACGAGCAGCCCGGCCCAGCGGTGTTGGACCCGCAGACAGAGTCGCCCACGGCAACATCGCCCATGGCCGCGTTGACTTGGGACGAAGCCACACATACTGCCGGCGCTTGGCTCCCCACGCGCGCATCCATCCCGGATCTGATCGACAACCTGGTCGCTTCCGGCGCTCGCATCTACGGTGTCAGGCGTCAGGAGCCCAGCCTGGAGGACGTCTATTTCGCCCTGCACGACAGTCGCGAAGGGATCCCCCCAGAAGGGGACGCCCATTCCGGAGGTGAGGCGTGAATCGCAATAGGCTGAACTGGCGCGCCGTACGTGCCGTCGCAGCACGTGATCTGACCATTGTCCGGCGCAGCAAGAACGTCCTGTTGCCAATCATCCTGGTACCGTTGCTGCTCCTGGTCATCATCCCCGGTGCCATCGGCTTCTTGGGCTCATCTATGGACGTCGGTAGCGACATAGAGGACCTGGAACGGTTCCTGACGATGATGCCTGAGCCGATGAAGGCGCAGTTCGAGCAGTACACCGAAAACCAGACGATGGTCGTCTTCATACTGGTCTACACCTTCGCGCCGATGTTCCTCATCCTGCCGATGATGACTGCCAGCAGCATCGCCGCCGGCAGCTTCGCCGGAGAGAAAGAACGCAAGACCATGGAAGCATTGCTCTATACACCTACCACCGATCTTGAGCTGATGACCGGCAAGATGCTCAGCGCCTGGATACCGGCCATCCTGGTGACCCTGGTCGGCTTTGTCCTCTACAGCGTCGTCGTCAACGTATCCGCGTGGCAGACAATGGGCCGGATCTTCTTCCCCAACGCGATGTGGGTTGTCCTGATCCTCTGGCTCGCCCCGGCCGCTGCGGGGCTGGGGTTGGGAACTATGGTCTTGGTCTCCTCGAAGGTCAATACCTATCAAGACGCTTACCAGCTCGGCGCCATGGTTGTACTGCCGGTCATCCTTCTCATCCTGGGTCAGATCGGTGGCGTGATCTACCTCAACGTGGCATTTGTGCTGGGCGCCGGGCTGCTGCTGTGGATTGTGGACGCGGCAATCCTGTGGTTCGCCGTCAAGACCTTCCGCCGCAGCGAGATCATCGCCCGGCTGTAGCACGTAAAACCGCACAGCCCGCGGAGTGGCTGTGCGGTCGTTCAGTCTACACTGTGTACGCAGCTAACGAGTTACCCCGCACCTGCGCCCTTGCCTATGTGCGACCCAAAGCCTGAAAAGGCTGGCCGCTACCTCACCCTAGAGAGGTTGTACGTCGACGGCCTTCAGACCCTTGGGTCCCTGCTCCACCGAGAACTCAACGCGCTGGTTCTCCTGCAATGAGCGGAATCCCCCGCCTGTAATGGCTGAAAAGTGGACGAAGACATCATCCCCCGAATCGCGGCTGATGAAGCCAAAGCCCTTAGCATCGTTGAACCATTTGACGGTACCACTTTCTCGTTCGCTCACTTCTGTGCTCCTTGGGAAAAGAAGAATCTTTGACATAGGCGAAGCAGCAAGGGCATGAAAAAAGGACCCCCAGTCTCCGCAAGCCTGGGCAGTCCCTTATGTACAGCCAAAACCTACTTCGTCTCCAAGCAAAGTATACCACTTTTCGGCTGGAGTGCAAGCTATTCCGCCCCTACTGCTTCGACACAGAGTCAGGCCCTCTGCGTGTTGCTCTTCCTGTGCCGCGAGGTATCGGGCAAAGATCTGGATCTGCCTATCGATCTGGCTCGATCAACAGCAATTCAGGGAAGCCGTGCTGCCGCCGCCGGAAATCTACCGAGCCTGCTGAACTGAGGCTGAGCCGATGCCTTCGATCTTCGACACCGCCTCCCCATCTCTATCCTCCGCCGCCGGTGTACTTGACCTGCAGTTCTGCCACAGACTATCCGGACTCACCAGAGGAGGGTGAGTGTGAACGAAGTGAACTCCGTCGTAGTTGACCTCTCCATCATGGAAACGATCTATGAGACGTACAGAGATCAGCCGGGGCCTTGATCCCCATATTGCAGAAGGCGCAGGATGTCTATGGTTTCCTGCCGCCAGAGGTCCTGCAGTGGATCGCCGATCGACTCGGCATTGCCCTGGGCAAGGTCTACACGCGGCGACCTTCAGCTAACGGTTACGCATCACGCGCTTGGCTGGCGCCGCGTGAGAGCCGTCGCCACAAGACACTCCGAAAGCGCGTGTGGTCACCGATTTCGGGCGGCGATAACCGCATCGGGTGCAAGCCGTGGTTGGGCGGCAGCCTGATCCCAGTTTCTGGCAAGTGACTCACAGTCCGACTGCTTGATATCGGCCAATTCCTTCAAAAAGGTCACCACGTTTCGTCCCAGATCCGGTACACAATAGCCACCCTCTTGGACAACCAGCGTGGGTACGTTTAGCATTCGAATCCGCTGGCCGACTTCATTAAAGCCTGCCGTAGTGAGCTGAAAAGTGCCAATCGGATCACCGATGTACGTGTCAAACCCGGCTGAGACAATGAGCCACTGAGGATTAAATGCAGTCAAGCGTACCAGAAGGGTTCCCAGTGCAGACAAATACCGACCTTGGCCAGTTCCAGGCGACAGTGGCACGTTCCAATTTGTACCCTCACCCGCTCCTATGCCGACCTCATCTGCGTAACCGGCGAAGAAAGGATAGTCTGTACCAGGGTCAATGTGAAGAGAGCCATACCATACGTTTGGCTCTGCGTAAAAGATGGCTTGGGTGCCATTTCCGTGATGGTAATCTATGTCCAGGATGGCGACCCGTTCGCCGTTTTCGCGCAACACCTGTGCAGCAATAGCCGCGTTATTCAGATAGCAGTAGCCGCCAAAAAAGTCAGGGCCAGCGTGATGCCCCGGTGGACGGCATAAAGCGTATACACGTGATTCTCCAGATCGCAGAACCCTTGCCCCGGCAATTGCACAGTGGGCCGAAGCCACCGCCGCTTTCCAGGTGTGCTCGTCTATTGGCACCCCCGTGTTCGTACAGTAGAACCCCTTTTGTCCTTCAAAGCAACCTGGGCGCCGCCGTTGCCCCGAAGGCGGAAAGAAGGTTGGGAACACGGGCGTCGAGACTCCGGCCTCTGCATTCTGCCGCTCGTATGCGGTCATCAGGTACTCGATCATACCCGTGTCGTGAACGGCGCGGATCGGCTCAAGTCCGGCGTCATCAGGAGCGATGACTGGCCCCAACTCCTGCTCGTTGATGGCAGACAGGATGCTGTCAACACGCTCCGGCACGTCAAACGATGCGGAGCGCTCGCCTTGCTTGACGACGTAAGCGGGCTGATGGGCGCGCTGCACAGGCGAGTAGATAGTCAACACAGGGAAGACCCTCGTGCCGTCAGGCGCGGTCGGGACAGATACACCTTTTCCACGTAGGGCGACGTCATCGCCCGGAGCAGCGCGCTGTACCCGATGTCGAACCGCACTTCTGCTCCGACCTCCAGGCCCAGGCCACTGACGTCCAGAATCAAGTGATCGCTGCTTGCCCCCAGGACGTCCGCCTTTATCCTGGGCTTGATTGCCGAACCGTCAACGTCCTGCCTTCCGAGGGCGAGGATCGCCCTTTCCATATTTCCTTTGTCGTCGAATACGGGAACGCGACCAAACGCATCCTGGGCGATTTCGCCATAGGGCTGCGAGAGCTTTGTCTTGAGTTCGATCACCTCAGCGACCAGCGTGAAGGCGTCCGTATACAGGCCGGGAATCCGCTCTCGGGTTAACGCGTCGCAACCCAACAGGATCGCCTCTCCGATGCGCACGTGGTTGACAAGGCCGACGTCCGGCGTTGAAACGAACCACTGGTAGTTTGCCGAGTTCCCCCCGGAGACGATCTCAAAGTTGACGCCATACTGTTGTTGAAGGTTTCCGGCCATCGCGGACAACTCTTGCATATTTGCCTCGGTTGGCCTGACGCCCCCAAAACAGGCCAGGTTCGTTCCTAACCCGATCAGTTTGACGCCTCGCAGACCCATCACTTCCGCCACCATTGGCTCGACGTCGGAGGGCAGTATGCCTTCCCGCAGGTCGCCCAGTTCGATCATCAGAATGACTTGATGGATCTTGTGGCGTTTGGACGCCTGCCTGCCAAGAAGTCGGATAACGGAGATTTCGGTATTGAGGCTCACGTCGGCAAACTCGACCACTCGTTCTACCTCGCTGGGCATAGGGGAGCGTATGAGGAAAAATTGCGCGTCTAACCCGGCCTCTCGCATCTTTTGGATATTGGCAATGCGTGAATCACCAAAGGAGCGAATACCACTGTTGAGCAAAGCGCTCGCAATCCTGGGGGAGCCACAAACCCCTTTTGTGACGGCCGTGACGCAGACCCCTTTGGAACCATATAACGCCGCTAACTTGCAGGCATTATGTGCCAGTTTGTCGAGTTCTATCTCTATCCGAGGTGCTGGCATCTCATTCTCTGGTCCTCAAACTGAGTCTCTTGATAGCGCTCCGAATGATCTCGTCCAGCAGATCCTTGCCGTCCTTTCCTTCCGCGCGAGCCATAAAGCCAACATAGCTGTGAGGTTTTTCCTTGGGCGTGCACATCAGCCCCGCGAACGTGTTCCCCTCCAACAAGAACGGCCCTTCCTCGGTCAATATCGTGTCAATTCGACCGAAGTCCCTGAAACCCAACACGCGGTAGGCCTGGAGCGCCAATTGCTGCATCATCTTGGTCTCTCTAGCAGTCAGCGGAGCAGGACAAAGGAAGGAATCGTTATCTAGCTCCTTTTTCTCAAAGGTCAGTGTGATATCTCCTTTGCGGTACACAATCTCCAAGGGAGGCAGAGTTCTTGCATTTTCATTGCCCAAGACACCCAGGGTGATTTCTCTTCCTCGCAGGAACCTTTCTATGAGGACTGGTTGACCGATAGTCTCGAGCCTCTCCACAACTTCACCGACCAGTTGGTCGTAGTTGTGGACAACGGACGCGTCGTTGATCCCTGCGCTACCCCGGCCAGCTACCGGTTTGACGAAAAGCGGATATTCGAAAGGCGGGTCGCTCCGAAACACGTCGCAGTCTTTCTCTGATCTGGCCAAACGGAAAGGTGATGTCGGCAGGCCCACTTGCTGCCAGAGCCTCTTCGCCAGTGATTTATCCGTGGCGGTGGCTATAGTGAATGTATCGGATCCGACGAAGGGTATCTCTAGTTCTTCAAGGATCGCGGCTTCTACCAGGCTGGAAACGTTAAAGACAAGGTCAACCTGTAGAGCCTGTAGATCGTTGATGAAATTGGGTCCCCAATGAATCTGGCTGACGCTATAGCCGGCTTCAGTTAACACTTGCTCGTGATGTTCCACCTCGGTATCTGTCTCGTCGACGACGTTGTCGGCACCGATGAGCTTTTCTTGAATTGCATAGTTTCCTCGTTTCTTGCTCAGTAGACCGATTCTCAGTTTTGCTACTGTAGTTCGCACTTTGTTGTCTCCTTTCTTGCTTTTGCCGCCCAACACATACTTCTACAGAACTTCTCTGTGTAGGTGTATTTCCCGGGCGATTACGAAAAAAGAGCTCTGTAGAAGTCCCGGAATTGTTGCATATTCCAGGAATGGTCCCTGTGGAGTGGCTATTGTAGGACCTATCAACAGTATATCATGATTTCGCTCCACGACCACACGTGGCTGCTTCGACACCCCCAGGGCTATCGCTGCCAAACTCTATATTGCAGAAGACGGGTCTTGGGGCGCACAATCAGTGTTGAGTGCGCTCAGTGAACGGCATTCACAGGCAAAAGTGTCTCCATAAGGCTAGTTTGACCAGCCGCTGCTCTCAGTTCTGCGGTCTGTACCTGCATAGGCCGCATAGCAGTGCACGTTCTTGCCGACATCAATTGCCACATATAGGGGTTGCGTGGTACTATGGAACTGCATGAGTAGCCTCCTTTGGCGGTTAGGGTCTTCCAACCTCAACTATACCCCGAAGGGCTACTCATGTTCATACCAGGGCGTACGCATCTCGCAGACTGCAGGGCGTGCGTTGTCATCCTGAACAGATTCTGCAGCCACATTACTGGGCAAGACAGTGTAGTGAAGGATCTTGTGACGGTAAGGCCCGGGTATTAGCATCACAAGATCCCTCGTTTGTGCTGCTCGGAGTTGAGATTGGGAGTCAGAGACACTCGGGATGACAATCGCAGCGCTCATTCATGTGAGATGCGTACGTCCTGCACGCCCCTACTTGTAGAGGTCGCGACCTGTGCTATGCTAATCATGTTGGCAACTGCTCCGCGTTCGGTGACAGTCAAAGTACAGGCCTATCGCTCACGAGAGTCTCCTTCCGCTCACAAGAAGTGCAATCACGGACAGGCTCCCGATGTCGACCTGGGAACCGACCAAAGGCGTTACCACTGCGTTTGCCGAGCCAGCGCAGGTTGTGTGTCACAGGGCCACCGCAAGCAAGCCCCCCATCTGCGGACTCGTACGCGTCAGACGATGGCAGTGAAGCAGTTGCCGCATTGTGTCAACAGACGAAAGGATACAACTCGTGAACGAGAATACGTTGGAAGTCACCGTCATTGGTGCCGGCAATGGCGGCAAGTCTATAGCGGCCGAGATGGCCACGCGCGGCTTTGAAGTCACACTTTACAATCGAACAGCGGAGAACATCGCAGCGATCCGCCTGATCGGCAGCATTGAGCTCACCACGGAAGATGGCCGCCAGCTCACAGGCAATCTGGCACGTGTGACCACGGATCTGGGCGAAGCTGTGACCGGTGCAGATCTCATTATGGTGGTCATTCCGGCCAGCGGACATCGTGACATCGCTCTGGGCGCCGCGCCGTATCTCACGGATGACCAGATCGTAGTACTCAATCCGGGCCGGACGGGCGGCGCACTGGAGTTCGGCCAGGGCCTGCGCGAAGGTGGCTGCACAAGCCATCCCATCATCTGTGAGGCCGAGACCTTCCTCTTTGCAGCTCGCAGCATGGGCCCCGCACAAGCCCGCATCTTCCGCACCAAGTACTCGGTGCCGGTGGCCGCACTCCCCACTATTCACACCGAGAAGGCCCTCGGCATCATCAGGCAGGTCTATCCGCAGTTCACCCCGGCACAGAGCGTGTTGCACACCAGTCTGAACAACATGGGCGCCGTCTTCCACCCTGCCCTGACCCTGTTGAATGCCGGATGGATCGAGAGCACGCACGGTGACTTCGAATTCTACACGGACGGCGTCACACCGGCTACGGTCAAGGTCCTGGAAGCGATCGACCGTGAACGGGTCACCGTCGCAGCCGCATGCGGCATCCGCGCGCAGACCGCTCGAGAGTGGCTGCGCCGTGCCTACATGGCCGACGGCGACAGCCTCTACGAGGCCATGCGCGCCAATGAGGGCTACAGTGGGATCAAGGCCCCCAACCGGCTGCGGCATCGCTACATACTCGAGGAAGTCCCCTGCAGCCTGATTCCTATAAGCGAGCTCGGCCGCCAGTACGGCGTGGATACCCCCACTATACACGCCCTCATCCACCTCGCCACCATCATTCACGGTCGAGATTTCTGGCGGGAAGGCCGCACCCTGGATCGACTGGGCATCAAGGGGCTATCGGTCCAGGAACTGCACCGTTACGTCGACACCGGGGAACGCTAGGACACCAGAAGGGAGCACCTATGCGGATTCTAGCGGGCGCCCTGGCAGACTGCGTCCACGTGGCCGGCGTTCACCACTTCCTGGCCCTGGCACAGCGCCTGGGGCACGAAACCCTCTTCACCGGCCCGGCAACTGATGCCGAGAGTTGGGCAGAGATGGCGCGGGAGTTCCAGCCCGACGTCATCGGTGTGAGCTATCGTCTGACGCCGGAGAATGGCCGGCGAGCACTGCAGGACTTCTGGTCTATCATGCAGGCTGCCGGCCTGGCCGACCGCACCTTCGTCTTTGGCGGCACCCCACCGGTCGCCGCGGTGGCACGCGGCATGGGGATCTTCGAGGCTGTCTTCGACGGCAGCGAGCCCACGTCGGCCGTCATCGGCTACCTGCAGGGCACCCGAGAGGATGGGGCCGATATGGCGCCGCCCCCACAGACGACCCTCGAACGCATCCGCTGGAAGGCACCCTACCCGCTCCTCCGCCACCACTTCGGCTTGCCGGCCGAGACCATCGAGCCGACCATCGCCGGGATCGCCCGCATCGCAGACGCGGGCGTGCTGGACGTGATCTCGCTGGGCGCGGATCAGGACGCACAGGAGCACTTCTTCCGGCCAGATCTTCAGGATCCCAAGCGCAAGGGGGCCGGCGGTGTGCCACTGCGGCGAGAGGCCGACCTGACAAGGCTACATGCCGCGGCGCAGCGCGGCAACTTCCCCTTGATGCGCTCCTACTCCGGCACCGCAGACCTGCTCCGCTACGCCGAGATGCTCCGCCGGACGATCCACAACGCCTGGTGCGCCACATCGCTCTTCTGGTTCAACGCAATGGACGGCCGCGGCCCGCAGGACCTCGAGACCTCGATCCGCGAGCATCAGGCCTTGATGGCCTGGCATGGTCGGCGCACCATCCCGGTGGAGGGCAACGAACCCTACCACTGGGGCATGCGCGATGCACCGGACGTGATCTCCGTGGCGGCGTCTTATCTCTACGCGCACAACGCCCGCAAGGCCGGCGTCCAAGACTACATCACGACCTACATGTTCGAGAGTCCACCGTTGCTCTCCAACCGTATGGATCTGGCCAAAGCGCTGGCCCAGATCCGGGTGGCCGAGGGCTTCGCCGGCAGCAACTTCCGCATCTGGTGTCAGACGCGGACCGGTCTGCTGAGCTATCCTGTTGATCCGGTCCGCGCGCGGGCCCATCTCGCCGAGTCGGTGTATCTGCAGATGGCGCTGAACCCCGCCATTCTGCACGTCGTGGGATACTGTGAAGCGGACCATGCGGCTACGGCCGACGAAGTCATAGAATCCGCGACGATGGCACAACAGGTCATCGAGACGGCACTCAGCGGGCAACCGGATATGCTTGCAGATCCCATCATCCAAGAGCGAGCCGAGGAACTCGTGAGCGAAGGGCTGGTGCTCATCGATGCCATTCGCAGCCTGGGGAAAACAGACGCCGCGGACCCGCTCAGCGACCCGGCGACCCTGGCGCGGGCCGTCAAAGCCGGGCTTCTGGACAGCCCGCAGCTCCAGCGCAACCGCTTTGCCCAGGGCAAAATCCGCGTACGCGCGCTTGACGGTGCCGTCGTCGCCGTCGATGAGGAGAATCGGCCGATCTCCGAGCGCGAGCGCATCGCAAACGTGCTGGCGGGGCAGTGAAGCGGTGATTCACCACCGAGGCCCCGACATCGCTGCCGTCTGCGAGCTTTGGGGCTTTCCGTCAGGCCCAAAGCTCTTCCGCCCTGCTGCCCCAAGCATCCTCAGACCACGCCCGCTCTACGCCGCGCACGCCACCAAGACATCCCGGAGCGAATCCCGCGCCAGGACGTGGGGCTCGGCGTCGCCGGCCTCGTTGGGCCAGCGGATCAGCCGGATCTCGCCGCCGGCGATCTCCAGTCCCGTAATATCGCCATCCTCATAGCAGCAGCACCCGGTGTTGAAGTAGCCGGGCTTCGCCAGCCGGTAACCGTTGTCATCGACCGACCCCGTGCGCGCAGACGCCGTGCGCGCAGACGCGCTGATCCACTCCAGCTTGGCCAGCAGCAGCGCCTGGGTCTCAAGCTGCGCCGGAGTCGGAGGAACGTCTGCGACCGACTCCAGTCGAGCCAATTCCTCGGCAATCTGCGCAGCGTGCGACAACGACCGAAAGACCGGCCGGTGGGTATGTCCCGCGATCAGGATCATGCCGGACTGCCGTGCGGCCCAGCCATCGATCGCACGGTTCAGCTTGTGGCTCAGATCCCAGCTCGTGGCCGGCGTGTTGGCTGACGCACCTGTCAGCCGCTGAAAGGGGCGCCATAGATAGCGGATCACCAGCCGAGCGAGCCACGACCAACGGTCATTGGGCGCATCACCCTGATGCCCGTGGACCACGAACAGCGATCCCAGAGGCATGTCTCCGTCCACAACATCGATCAGCAGGCTCTCGTGAACCCGAAGCGCCGGGGGGCCGTAGACCGGGTCGAGGAACGTGTGGACCGGGGTCTGATACTGCCACTCGTCATCGTGGTTGCCCCAGATGCGGATGTAGCGCCCCGCCCTGTGGAACGGCACCTCCAGCTCGTAGCTGCGTGGGTACGCCTTGAGCACCGCCGTCGGCCGCTCCTCCCACAGCTCCTCAACATCGCCGACCAGGACCAGCGTGTAATCCAACCGGTTGTAGTACGCCAGGGCGGCATTGAGGGCCCGCTCAGTGCGCCGGAAATCGTCGGCGCCGTTGCGCGCGCCGCGGTGCAGATCGGACAAGAAGACGTAGCGCTCCGTGGCCACATCCAAAGTCACGCGAAGCCCCACAGCACGCCGGCGCAGCGCCCGCGCGTGGACGGCGTCAAAGGCCTTCGCCACCCGTGCCTGATAGCCGTTCTCGGAAGTTGACGTCTGAGATGCCATAGGTCGATCCTTACTCATGGAAAATGCCCTACCGACTCTGAGAGCGAGCGGCAGGGAGGCCAAGACGTGGTGGTCGCCATCTTCGACGACGAACGCCGGACTTCGATGGTGCCCACGGCTACCGCGTGTCCATCAATTCCTGATAGATGCGGACCATATCCCGCATCCCCGGGAGCATACTTGCCAGCATGTCCATCACCGGCAGGCCATGGGGGCACCGCTCCTCGCAAACCCCACACCGCGTGCACGACTCGATGAGGGCGATCTTCTTCGGGCGCGTCTCCATCTCTTTTCCGATGATCTCACGGCTCCAAGGGAAGGCGCGGAACACCTCAGGGCCCATCGTGCGGTAATGGTCGTAGATGACATCGGTGCCCAGCGTCCACGACATCGGTATCTTCTGGGGGCAGGGATAGCACAGCCCGCAGATGCGGCAACGCACGTGCTCCAGCTCTTCCCTGGTCTCCTCGATGGTGCCCCGTTCCTGAGGCGTCAACGCAAGGGGTTGCCGGCCGACGGCGGCGTTTTGCTCCAGCTCTGCCAGGGTGGTGGTCCCGGGGACCGCCGATGCGATAGGCTGGTTGAGCAACCACTTCAGAGCGAGCGGGGCCGGCAGTAATCCTGTAGCCAAGGGCTTCATAATCGTCACGCCGACGCCCCTCTCGTGACACAAGGGGATCAGCCGGTCCAGCGGCTCGCGCTCCACCAGGTTCATCGGCACGAGGATGACCTCGAAGTCAAAACGCCGGAGCGCCTCGCTGAGAACCTCGCTTCGGTGGCTCGTGCAGCCGATGTAGCGAGTCAAGCCCTGGTCCCGCGCCTCGATCAGCGCTTCAAGCGCGCCGCCCGATCCGAGGCGCCGGTCCATGTCCTCGGCGGAATGGAGCCCGTGGAGGTGCAAGTTGTCCACGTGGTCGGTGCGCAGCCGCTCCAGCGACTCGTTGATGTCGCGCCAGGCGTCGTCGCGCGTCCGCGCGTTCGTCTTGGTCGAGATGACGACGTCGTCCCGCCGGCCTTCCAGCCCGAGGCCCAGCTTGATCTCCGCATCGCCATAGCCACGCGCTACGTCGAAGTAGGTGATGCCCAACTCCACAGCACGGCGCACTATCTCGGTGGCCACCTCAGTGCGTGAGGAAGCAAGTTGGACGCAGCCCAACCCGATGGCGGAGACATCAAGTCCGGTGCGTCCGAGGTGTCGAGTGTGCATGGATACTCCACAGGTCAGTTTGATGGATCGGGTGCAGTCCGGGCGGTGCTGCTGATCTGAGATCACATCGTGCCCGGACAGCATCGCACTAGGGTAGCGTGGGAGGGAGGTACTGTCAAACTGCACGGCGTGCAAAATGGGTCTGTTTCGTAATTGGCCCCCCCTCCTCAGGCTTGGTGATGGGTGACGTCGATGTGGGTCGGCGGTCCGGCAGGGAATCTCCTGGTATAGATCTTTCGTTCTATTGTACAGGAGATGGGAGGGGGGTTCTAGGATGAAGGGGGGGGGAAGAAATTCGTAGCGGGCTGGTGATGTTGGCAGGAAACAATGGCGGTGCTAGAGTTAACCTACCCCCCGGCCCCCTCCCAGGATGGGAGGGGGAGCCAGTCAAGGGAGAAGATTGCGCGATCGTGTCGAATACACAAATCAAGTGGGTCAACAAGTTCCCCTCCCAGGGCGGGAGGGGGAGTCGGTCAAGGGAGCGGGTTGCGTGAGCGTGGCGAAGGGGTAAATCAAGTGGGTTGGCAAGCTCCCCTCCCCGGTGCGGGGAGGGGACAGGGGAAGGGTCATCGTGCCTATCAAGAACATTGTGACCGGCCAGAAGATCACCGAGGCCAAACTGCAGCGCGCCAAGGAGCTGCGCCGACAGATGACGCCCGCCGAACGCCGGCTGTGGCAGCGATTGCGTACAAACCGGCTGGATGGATTCCACTTCCGCCGCCAGCAGATCATCGCCGGCTTTATCGTGGATTTCTACTGCCATCAGGCCAGCCTGATCATCGAGGTTGATGGCCCAATTCACGACCACCAGCGTGCCGCAGACGAAGAGCGCGAAGCTATCCTGTGTTCAGGTGAACTCCGCGTGCTGCGCTTCACTAATGCTCAGATCTTGCAGGACCTGGCATCCGCACTGGACACGATCCGCCAAGCCCTAGCGGCCGCAAGGATTTGACCTACCCCCCGACCCCCTCCCAGGATGGGAGGGGGAGTTGGTTAAGGTGGCGAGTTTGGCGTGCGTGCCGGATGTACAGCGAAGTCAGTTAACAGATTCCCCTCCCCATCCTGGGGAGGGGCCAGGGGAGAGGTCATTGCTACGCCGCGATCGCCGCCGCCTCTGGCGCGTTCGAGAAACTCAACTCCCCAACCTCAGCATCCAGATCCACAAGAATCGCGGAGCCCGGACCGAAGCGCCCCTCCAGGATAGCCAGGGACAGCGGGTCCTGTAGCCGGCGCTGAATCGCGCGCTTGAGCGGGCGTGCGCCATAGACAGGGTCATACCCCTCCTCCGCCAGGAACCACTTGGCGGCCTCCGTGAGCTCGATGTCCATCTGCTGCTCCCCGAGCAGGCGACGCAGATGGCGTACCTGAATCTCGACAATGGCCTTCAGGTCCTCGCGCGATAGGCTAGCGAAGAGGATCACGTCGTCGATCCGGTTCAGGAACTCGGGGCGGAACGTGATATCCAACTCCTTCATCACATGGTCACGCGCGCCCTCAGAGCCCAGCTCCTTGATCCAACGGCTCCCGACGTTACTGGTCATTATCACAATCGTGTTGGTGAAGTTGACGGTGCGGCCATGGCCGTCGGTCATGCGCCCCTCGTCCAGCAACTGCAGCAGGACGTTGAAGACCTCACTGTGCGCTTTCTCGATCTCATCCAGGAGCAACACGCTGTAGGGTCGGCGGCGCACCGCCTCCGTGAGCTGCCCACCCTCGTCATAGCCGATGTAGCCAGGCGGAGCCCCGATCAACCGCGAGACCGTGTGCTTCTCCTGGTACTCGCTCATGTCGATCCGCACCATCGCCTCCTCGGTGTCGAAGAGGAAAGCCGCCAACGCGCGGGCCAGCTCGGTCTTGCCCACACCGGTCGGGCCCAGGAAGAGGAAGGTGCCGATGGGCCGATTCGGGTCCTGGAGACCGGCACGGGCGCGGCGCACCGCATTCGAGACCGCGGCAACAGCTTCATTCTGCCCCACCACCCGCTTGTGAAGCTCCTCCTCCATACGCATCAGCTTGGCCCGCTCCCCCTCCATCAGCCGGGAGACGGGAATACCGGTCCACGCAGAGACAACGCGCGCAATCTCTTCGGGTCCAACCTCGTAGTTCAGCATCGGGTGCTCACCCCGTACCGTGAGGAAGCCGGCCTCCGCCTCGGTCAAAGCATCCTGCAGCTCACGGGCGCGCCCGTAGCGCAGGCGTCCCGCCTCATCAAAGTCCTGCGCACGTTCGGCACGCTCGATCTCCGGCTGCAGATCCTCGATCTCCTTCTGGACCTCCTGAATCCGCTCGATCTGGCTTTTTTCCTGCTGCCACTGCGCCGTCAGCGCACGGCTCTGCTCCTGCAGGTCGGCCAGCTCCTTCTCCAGATCATCCAGCCGCCGGCGGGAGGCCTGATCCTTCTCCTTGGCCAGCGCGGCGCGCTCGATCTCAAGTTGCAGGATGCGCCGGTCGATCTGATCCAGCTCCGTCGGCTTGGAGTCGATCTCCAGACGCAGCCGCGCGGCGGCCTCGTCCACGAGGTCGATCGCCTTGTCGGGCATGTTGCGGTCGGTGATGTAGCGATCGGCCAGCGTCGCCGCCGAGATCAACGCCGCGTCCTGAATGCGGACGCCGTGGTGCGTATCATAGCGTTCCTTGATGCCGCGCAGAATGCTGATCGTGTCAGCAACATCGGGCTCATCCACAAAGACAGGTTGGAAACGGCGCTCCAGCGCCGCGTCCTTCTCGATGTCCCGGCGATACTCGTCCAGGGTCGTCGCCCCAATCGTGTGCAGCTCACCGCGTGCCAACATCGGCTTGAGCATGTTGCCGGCGTCCATCGATCCCTCGGCCTTACCGGCGCCCACGACCGTGTGCAGCTCGTCGATAAAGAGGATCATCCGTCCCTCAGAGCCGGCGATCTCGTTCAGCACGGCCTTGAGGCGCTCCTCAAACTCGCCGCGGTACTTCGCACCGGCGATCAATGCCCCCATATCAAGCTGGAAGATCTCCTTCTCCTTCAGACCCTCGGGCACATCGCCGCGCACGATCCGCTGCGCCAGCCCCTCGACGATCGCGGTCTTCCCAACGCCGGCCTCGCCGACCAGCACAGGGTTGTTCTTGGTACGCCGTGACAGAATCTGCATCACGCGCCGCACCTCTTCGTCACGCCCGATCACAGGATCGAGTTTGCCCTGGTGCGCCAACTGCGTCAGATTGCGCCCGTACTTCTCCAGAACATTGTATGTGTCCTCGGGTGACTGCGACGTCACGCGTTGGGAACCACGGATACCGGTCAACGCCCGCAGCACCGCTTCCCGACTAACGCCCTGAGCCGCAAGGAAACGGGCGATCTCACCGGCGCTGGAATCAGCCATCGCCAGCAGCAGGTGTTCGGTACTGACGTACTCGTCCCGCAGCGACTCGGCCTCACGCTCCGCGCCCTGCAATATCCGCGCGACAGCAGGCGACAGATCCACCTGCACCGCGCTCCGCGCGTCGGCGCCGCGCGCCTGCGGCTTGCGGGCAAGCAATTGCTCCAGATCCACACGCAGCCGCTGGGGATCGCTGCCCAGCTCCAGAATCACCCGCGGCACCACGCCATCACTCTGCTCCAGCAGAGCCAGAAGCAGGTGCTCGGGATCGATCTGCGGGTTCCCGCGCTCTGTCGCGATACGCTGAGCGCGCAAGAGTGCTTGTTGTGTCTTCTCAGTATAGCGATTTGCATCCATATCCAGATCCTCCTCCACACCGGCACACCCATCGCCAGACGGCGCAGCGTCCCAAGACGGCGGGCCATTCTGCTATGGCGACCGGTGGATACACAGCAAGGGGTCCGGCGGCAGAGCTCTTGGCCCAGCCAAGCCTCTTGGCCGCTCTCATCTATGACCATGATAGGCGACCAGGGTTAAAGCCGCATTAGCGCTGCGTTAGATTGACATAGGAGGGCACGGTTGCTGACAAGAAACTCAGACCAAAGAGCAGCCTCATCGCCGTGACTTTCCGGCGCCGTTGGTGCCCGGAAAGCCGAAGATGGAGTGCTCCTGCACCAGGAGCGTCAACCCACTCAGGGCCGCGGTATCGCCGTGAACCCTGGTGAGACTGTCAGTGATGACAACGCAATCGCTCGCAGTGGCTCCTTTACAGTGGTTGAGGTCGACTATGATGCGTGGGAGAGTCCCGCAGGACAAAGGTACCTCTGACCGTCCCCACATGATCTGCGCTGTGCGGTGCGAATGTCCATCAATGTGAGTCTTTGTAGGGGCAGGGCTTGTCCCTGCCCGGTCGCGGCGCCGATTGCTCGGGGGCGGAGGGCACCCACAAGGGGTGCCCCTACATCATCTGCGCTGTGCGGTGCGAGTGTCCATCCATGTGGGTCCTTGTAGGGGCAGGGCTTGTCCCTGCCCGGCCTCGGCGCCGATTGCTCGGGGGCGGAGGGCGTCCACAAGGGGTGCCCCTACATGATCTGCGCTGTGCGGTGCGAGTGTCCATCCATGTGGGTCCTTGTAGGGGCAGGGCTTGTCCCTGCCC
>Ga0114918_10001630_pt1 | contig 20026 bp, 18 predicted proteins | sample LantaG_FD_87015 | JGI IMG/M metagenome (GOLD analysis project Ga0114918, IMG submission 87015) | Deep subsurface microbial communities from Baltic Sea to uncover new lineages of life (NeLLi) - Landsort_02402 metaG | ecosystem: Environmental > Aquatic > Marine > Oceanic > Sediment | place... | reverse complement strand
TGCCGAGGGCGTGGAGCACATTATCCGTCTGCGCGCCCGGCTCAGCCAACGCTTGCAGGAGAACCAGGAGGTCATCGGCACCGACGAATCGTTCTTCGGCGAGGAGGCGGCCGAGAAGTTGCGCGACCTGTACACCGAAAAGGCAGGCGTGCTCGACGAGGACGAGGACGAAGATGTGGACCTGGCCAGCATGGCCTTGCAGGTATGGAACAGCGCGCCTGAAGAGGCCCGCCGCCAGGCCGAGCGCCTGCCACCCGTCGTCTATGCTACTCGTCCGCACTTCCCCCCCTCTGTCCCCCCCAGCGGGGGGGAGGTAAGGGGGGGTGTCCCCCCCAGCGGGGGGGAGGTAGGGGGGGTAGATCCCCCCGGCGTGCTGGTATACCTGCGCTTCCCCGATGGAGCCGACGCGCTGGTACGTGTGGACGAGGCCGGGAACGTCGTCTCGCAGTCTATGACGGCCATCCTGCGCGCCGCCGCCTGTGCTCCCGAAACGGTCGCCTTGCCTCGCCGTCCCGATCATTACAACCTGACTGCCCAGGCCGTCGAACAAGCAGTGGGCGAATTGAGTAACCTGGGCGGGCAACTCGGTTCGCTGCGCAGTACCCGCCGCAAGGTGTACGAAAGGCTGAAAATCTATCGGGAGGCGCTCAGACAGACCGGCCGCGATACGTCTGACCTGGACCGGGCCTTCGACGCCCTTTTCCGCTTCCCCCTCACCGAGCGAGCCCGCAAGGCACTGGGCCGCCAGTTGCGGCTGGGCATCACCGACCCGGCCCTGGCCGAGATGGCGGTCAATCTCTACAGCAACGAGCGGCTGGTCAGAGTAACCGAGGAGCCGCCGACGCCGGAGCCGGTCATCGTCTGCTCAATGGGGCTGGGAACTGATGAACCAACGTCTGAAGGAGAAGCCAATGCATAATGTTCTGGCTTTAGTCGGATACTTCCGTCTAAAGGCTCTACAGTTAGAAGCGGGAGTCGAGGCTTTAGCCGGACTTTCCCGCCTAAAGGCTCTACTCCACCTGCTTATCAACCAGAATCAAGCATGAGCCGGAAAATCGGAGATAAACGATGCAAGACCATCATCCTCCTCACCTTTACCTGGATGACACCTGGTACGTCATCACTGCAGCGACCCTCAACCATGCCCCGTTTTTGGCCAGCGAGCGGGCAAGAGCTCTCGTACGTGACAAGTTGAGAGACCTCGTCGTAAAGTTTGAAATCAAGTTGCGTGCTTGGGTTATCTTGAACAATCACTACCACCTTTTACTCAAAACGTATCGGGGCAAGGATCTATCCCGGTTTTTTGGCTGGCTGCACGGCAGCACTTCAAGGCAGATCAATCTGTGGGATGCGGCTACGGGACGCCAAGTGTGGCACAATTACTGGGATACCTGCATCCGTGATGAAACTGGTCTATGGACGCGCTTCAATTACATTCACTACAATCCCATCAAACACGGCTATGTGCAAGAGTTAGAGGATTGGCCTTTTTCCAGTTATCATTACTACCTCAGAACCAAAGGCCAGGATTGGTTGGTAGACTGCTGGATGCGCTACCCGGTGATTGATTCTTTACAGGGCGATGATTTTGACCGGCTAAAGCCTCGACTCCACATCAGGAACGGCTAAGGCCTCGACTCCACATCAGGAACGGCTAAGGCCTCGACTCCACATCAGGAACGGCTAAGGCCTCGACTCTACATCAGGAACGACTAGGGCCTTGACTCCATGTCCAGGACGGAGTAGAGGCTTCAGCCGGATGACAGAGAGGAAGAGCACATGCCTGACTTGCTTTCAACCATCGAAACCCACCTCAACACACCGCACCTGCGAGATAACCTGGCACCGCTGTTTTGCGAAACGCTGCTGTGGGGCCGCCCGCAGGCGAGCGTGTTTGCCCGCGAGGTCACGGTTGCCCGGCAGGAGAAAGCCCAACTCGCCTTTGCGCCGGTGGCCCAACTGAGTGGATTGCCCGTCTTCCGCGTGGACTGGCCCTACGATAAGCCACCCAACGTCACCCAGCGCCGGGCCGTGCATCGTGCCCTGGCCCCCACCTATATTGAGCATCTATTAGCCTACGTCACCGCCGACGGCCAGGAAGCCACCTTCGTCTGGGCACGGCGACGGCCGAAGAACAATATTGAAATGCGCGCCCTGCCCTACGCCGTCGGCTCGCCGGCCCGCACCACCGTCGAACAGTTGGGGGAGTTGGCTTTCACCGTCGAGGAACTGGGGCTGTTTGGCGAGCCGCCGGTCACCGCTGTGACCGACAAACTGAACGCCGCTTTTGACGTGGAGACGGTAACGAAGGATTTCTTCTCCAACTACCGGCGTGTTTTCAATCGCCTGCGGCAGAAATTGTACCAGGCGACGAAGGACCTGCACTGGGCCCACGATTATGCCTTGCAGATTCTGAACCGTCTGATGTTTCTCTATTTCGTCCAACGCAAGGGCTGGCTTGGCGACGATCCAGGTTTCGTGTCCACCTTCTGGCAAGCCTACAAATCTGGCGGCCAACCGAAAGATACCTTCCTGACCGAATGGCTCTCGGTATTATTCTTTGAAGCCTTCAACAACAAGTTTCAGGCAGGACGGGCTGGCTATCAAGAACGTTTCCCAAAGCCGATACGCAACGCCCTGGCGATGGCGCCCTACCTGAACGGTGGTCTGTTCACCCGCAACGACTTGGACGAAGCGTACCACGTGCCCATCCCCGATGCCGTGTTCGAGATGTTGTTTGACCGGTTCGATGGCCACACGCCGGGCTTCCTGGAGCGTTACAACTTCACCATCACCGAGTCTACCCCGTTCGACATTGAGGTGGCGGTAGACCCAGAGATGATCGGCAAAGTCTACGAAAGCCTGGTCAACGTATCCGAGGAAGCCGGCGAGCGGGGCGAAGCGGGCATCTTTTACACGCCCCGCGTGGAGATTGACCTGATGTGCCGCCTGGCGCTGGTGGACTGGCTGACCAACCATCTGGGTGGCGAACACAAGCCGTCGCTGTACGAGGCTGTCTTTGCCTTTGAGGAGGAGGACAAGGCACAGGCCGATGCGGCCCTGGCCGACCAGACCTCTGGCCGCAAGTGAGCGAACTGCTGCGCAACGTGACGGTCGCAGATCCGGCCTGCGGTTCCGGCTCTTTCCTGGTGGGCATGCTCCAGGTTCTGGACGACCTGTTGGCCCGCGCTGACCACCAACTGGGCCATGAGGAGACCTCCTACGAGCGCAGGAAGCGCATCATCGGCAACAGCCTGTACGGGGTAGACGTGATGGACTGGGCCGTTCACGTGGCCGAACTGCGCCTGTGGCTACAACTGGTCATTGAGACCGACCTGGCTCCCGCCGAACTCAAGTTCCGTCCCCTGCTGCCCAATCTCTCTTTCAAGGTGCGCCCTGGCGACAGTCTGGTGCAGGAGGTGGGTGGCATCAACCTGGCCCTGCGCCAGGGCAGCCGCCTGATCCCGCCTACACTGAAAGGTCGCATCACCCGGCTGAAGGGTGAGAAACTCAAGTTTTACAACAACGACCCGGGGTGCAAGTACCGTACTGCAGAGTCATTGCAGCAAGCCGAACTGCAACTGTTCCGCGACATTTTGGACGCCCGTGCCAAAGCCATAGATGAGCGGCTAAAAGAGATTGCCGACGTCCTGCGCCCCCAGGTCAACCTCTTCGGTGAGGTGCAGACCACCCAGATGGGTCTTGATCGGATCACCCCGGAGCGCAAGCGCGACCGCCTGCAAACCGAACGCCAGCAGGTGGCCCGCGCCCGTCAGTCCCTCAAAACGGCCAAGAGCGTGCCTTTTGTGTGGGACATCGCCTTTGTGGAGGTGTTTGAGGGGAAAGGCGGTGGCTTTGACGTCGTCATCGGCAACCCACCCTACGTGCGCCAGGAACTCATCCACGACCCGCAGGTCTCCGCCGACCAGGTGACCACCGCCAGCAAGAAAGCCTACAAAGCCAAACTGGCCCGCTCCGTCTATACTGCCTGGCCACGCACCTTTGGTTATGATTGGGCCAAAGACAAACCGAAATGGAAACTCGATGGCAAGAGCGATCTATATATCTACTTCTACCTCCACGGTCTCTCGCTGCTCAGCGACGAGGGAGCATTTTGCTTCATCACCTCCAACTCCTGGCTGGACGTGGGATACGGCAAGCACCTGCAGGAATTCCTATTGACGCGAGGCCAGGTAAAACTGGTGCTGGATAACCAGGTTCGTCGCTCCTTTGCCAGCTCTGACGTGAACACGGTCATAGTGCTGTTAGGGCCGGTGCAAGACACCAGGGCTACACACCCGGCGAGTTTGGAGCACACAGCCCACTTTGTGATGCTCACTGTACCCTTTGAGGAAGTTCTCAGCCCGGTGATCTGGGAGGAGGTGGAGGAAGCCACCACCCGACGCACGACACCCGAGTACCGCGTTTTCCCTCTAAAGCAGGCCGGATTGCTGGACAGCGGGATGGACGCGAAAAAGAAACGGTTCACCGGCGACAAGTGGGGCGGCAAATACCTGCGGGCACCGGACATCTACTGGGTGATTCTGGAAAAGGGCAAGGACAAACTGGTGCGCCTGGGGGATATTGCCGACGTGCGCTTTGGCATCAAGACAGGGGCCAACGAGTTTTTCTACCTGGATGAGCAGAAGATCGCTGAGTGGGGGATTGAGGAGGAGTTTCTGAGGCTGGCGATTAGAAGCCCGCGTGAGTGCAAGCAGATTGTAATTGACCCCAGAGACCTCAAATACAAACTCTTTATGTGCCATAAAGAGCGGTGGGAGCTTGAAGGCACAGCGACATTGGAGTACATTGAATGGGGCGAAGAGCAGGGTTTTGATGAGCGCCCCACTTGTCGCGCACGGGCCAGGTGGTGGGACTTGGGAATGCACTCGCCCCCGGAAATCCTGTGGATGAAGGCGTTTAACGACAGATTCGTATTTCCTGTTAACATTGCCAAAGTTCTCTCCAGCGATCGGTTCTATGAAATAGTGTTCTCAACAAGCTATGCTTGGCAGCAAATAGCAGCGTCGCTGAACAGTATGCTAACAGTTATGAGTACAGAACTCAACGGACGTGTGTCTTTGGGAGAGGGAGCGCTGGACAACATGACTTACGAAGCGGCACAGAATCTTGTGGTTGGACCACAATTCATTCCCCCCGACACTCCAATATTTGCCAGAGAGATATTGACCATCGCAGATGAGATACGCCAACCCGACCGCCGCGCTCTGGACGACATCATCTTCGACGTGCTGGGACTGACGCAAGGGGAGCGCGACGCGGTCTACGAGGCCGTGGTCAACCTGGTGGAAGCCCGGCTGAAGAAGGCGCGGAGTTTGAGGTAAGCGGCCTCGGTGGGAACGATGCGAGCGCAGGAAGCCAGAAATGAATGACCCCGAATTGACCGACCGCATCATCGCCCAGGGTCCCACCCTCAATGTTGGACCGGGCGTTTTGTTCCGACGGGGAATAATGAGGTTAGTCTTGGACACGAAGCAGTAAGGTGTGAGCGAGGGATAAATGCCTGTCTTTGATCTATTCTCGAAACGGCAAAAACGGCTACGGGGTGAAATGCCGGATGTGTTCACCTACACAGAAATTCCGCGGGAATTGCGGATTCAGGTTATTCATATCTGGAAAGACGCAATCGGTGAGCCTTGGGACTACAACCAGCCTGCTTTGAACTTGTACCGAGGCATATGCGACATCTTACGCCGTGAGTATGGCACCTTGACGCTAGTAGGTACATACGTCGGCCGGCCGTTTGAAGAGCTTGGCCAGTTTCTGGTAGAGTGTGAGGACCACGAGCGAGTTCTGGATGTGATTGAGTTATCTTTCCGCATGATCGACGAAATAACAAGAGATTTCGACTATCGACACCATGTGAGTCCAAGGATCGAGCCAGATGACGCAATCAACGAATTAAATGCAAGATTTCTGGAGCACGGTGTTGGTTATCAGTACGAGTCCGGAGTGCTTATCCGAAAGGATTCTGAGGTATTGCATTCAGAAGTGGTGCGACCAACACTTCAGTTGTTGTCTGACAAAAGATATTCAGGGGCGAACGAAGAATTTCTAAAGGCGCATGAACACTATCGCCATCGCAGATATAAGGAGTGCCTTAACGAATGTCTAAAGGCGTTCGAAAGCACTATGAAAAGTATTTGCGACATCAGAGGGTGGTCTTACGGCAAAAATGATACAGCAAAGAAGCTAATCGACGTTTGTTTATCCAATGGTCTGATCCCGCTATTTCATGCGGCGCAGCTAGGAGCGCTGCGAGCGCTACTCGAAAGCGGGGTGCCGACGGTGCGAAACAAACTCAGCGGTCACGGACAGGGTCCGCAACCGGTCACAGTTCCACGATATTATGCAAGTTATCTGCTTCACCTTACTGCAGCCACGATTAAGTTTTTGATTGAAGCCGAAGATAACTCGCCGTAACTACCTACTTGGCCGCCTGATCCATCGCTGCACTCGACTGCGCTGGCCGGGCGCGCAAATTGAGCGTCTCCCAGTCGCTAGAGAAGAGATGACTAACCCCGACACCACCGACCGCATCATCACCCAAGGCCATGCCCTCGTCCGCGTCATCGAAGCCCTGGGCACCATTGAGCTCACCGGCCCGCTTGAGCGGCTGCTGACTGGCCTGCTGCTGTGCGCCTGTGAAGCGCCGGTATCTGAGGAGGTGCACAAAAGTCAGTCCGAAAGATGGCCCTGATGAGCAGGGGACTGCTACTCGTTCGTGGCAAACACCATCAGGTGTAACGGCATCCTGGCTGAGTTCGAGCGGCATGGCTGCCCCCTGCCGCCAGAGGCTGCCGCTCGCGTCATGGAACTGGAGCGGGAGATTGACGAGCGAGTGGCGGAGTTGTATGGAGCATAGGTGCTGCCAATCGCGCTGGCTGCCTGCTTTGCCCTGTGGGAACGGTTCGGGGCCAAGCCTGGTCCTCATCGTCACCGTCCTCACCGTCACTGAGGTATTGGCCGGGTAGCCAGCAACCAGCATCAAGCATCCAGCATCGAATATGAACAAACAACGCAACTCCCGAATGTGTTTCGTCTGCGGCCTGCAGAACCTGGCCGGGCTGAAATTGGCCTTCTACGAGGACCCCGAGGCCGGGCAGGTGCGGGCTGAGTTCACCGTGCCCGACGAGTACCAGGGCTATCCAGGCGTCGTCCACGGCGGCATCATCGCCGCTGTGCTGGACGAGGTCTCCGGGCGAGCCGTGCTCATCCGTGGCTCCGAGGAGGACCTGATGGCGACGCTCAAGATCACCATCCGCTATCGCCGCCCGACCCCTACCGGTACCCCGCTGACTGCCGTGGGCTGGGTAGAGCGGATGGGCGGAATGGGCGCACGGGTGGCCGGAGAGATCCGCCTGCCCGACGGCACCGTCACCGCCGAGTGCGAGTCTGTCCTGGTCCATCCACCCCAGGAGTTTTTCGACCAGTGGGAGGCCGAAAAGCCATATTGGAAAGTCTACGAGTGACCACCAACGAGCATCCAGCATCTGGCATCCAGCATCCAGTATTCAGCAAACTGACCATTCCCGCCCGCGTCAACGTCCTCGGCAACCCCTCCGACGCCAACGAGGGTGCCCACGCCACCATCTCCGCTGCCATTGACACCTACGCCGGAGCCACCGTCGAGCCCGCCGGCGCCCTGGTGCTGGAGGCAGTCACTCGTGAGAACGAGGATGGGGGCGAGAGGCTGGCCCGCCAGTCCTTCGATGGCCCCCCACCTTATCCCTACGACGGCACCCTCGACCTGCTCAAGGGCGCGGTCAACCGGATGCACGCCTATAGCCCCCAGTTCCGCCGGCGGCTGGCGGAGCGGGGCGGTGTGCGCATCGCCACCTGGACCGGGGTGCCGCGCCAGTCTGGGCTGGGCGGCTCGTCGCTGCTGGTGCTGCTGGCGCTGGCGGGCCTGCGTGCCTTCTACGAACTCGACCCGCGCATCCACAACGACTACGTGCTGGCCGAACTGGCCCAGCGCGTCGAGGCGCAGGAACTCGGCATCACCTGCGGCTACGCCGACCGGTACGTGCCCCTCTTCGGCGGCCTGGCCTACCTGGACTATCGCGGCAAACTTCACCAGAGGGCCATCGGCGAGGAACCGTTCGTCACCTACGAGCGGCTCGACCCCTGGGTGCCCGACCTGCCGCTGGTCATCGCCTTCACCGGCGTAGTGCGCGATTCGGGCGATGTGCACGCCGTGATGCGCGCTCGCTATCTGAAGGAGTACGCCGAATACGAGCACGGCGGCCCCAAGCCCTTCATGCTCGAGGTGATGGAGCGGGTGGGAGCCACCGCCTGGCGCGGCAAGATGGCGCTCCTGGGCGGGGACTGGGCCGAGTTCGGGCGCTTGATGGTGGAGAACCACCGTCTGGTGGACGAGATGATGGCCTATTGCGGGCTGCCTGGCGGCGCGGGAGTGGCCAACAACGCGCTCATCCAGGCGGCGCTGGCGGCCGGCGCATTGGGGGCCAAACTGACCGGCGCAGGGGGTGGGGGCTCTGTCTTCGCGCTGGCCCGGCCGGGTCACGAGGAGGAACTGGTCGAGGCGCTGCGCGCCGCCGCTGACGGCGCAGGATTGAAGAACGCGCGGGTATGGCGGGCACACGTGGACCGGGACGGACTGCGGCAGACAATGAGCAATGAACAATGAACCAATGAACAATGAACCAATGAGCGATGAACAATGATGGGTTCGTACCACTCTACCAATCTACCATCCTGGCGGTCGTGCTGGCTGCAGGGCGCGGGAAACGGCTGCGTCCCCTCACCGAGGAGCGCTCCAAGGCCACGCTGCCCGTCGCCGGCAAACCGATGGTCGAGCGGGTGCTGGAGATGCTGGCGCGGGGCGGCGCTGACCGCTTCATCGTCGTCGCCCACCCCGACGACCGCGCTCTCGTCGAGCATTTCAGCCGGCCGGTGTGGCCCGGTCGGGTCAGGCTGGCCTACCAGGAGCAGCGGCTGGGTATGGCCCACGCGCTCGAGTGCGCCGTGCCCTTCATCCGCGAGGACGGTGCGCCCGATTTCATTCTTGCCTCCTGCGACAACCTTTACCCCGAGGGTCACGTCGCCGCGCTGGTCGCTCGAAGGCGTGAGGACGGATTGGACGCCGCGCTCACGCTGATGCGGGTGCGGCCCGAGCAGATGCCCACCCTCGCCGTCGTCGTCGTGCAGGATGGGCGGGTGACGGACATCGTCGAGAAGCCGCGTCCTGAGGAAGCCCCCTCGGACCTTGGCGTTCCGGCGCTCTATGCTCTCTCCGTCCGCGTGCTGGAACTACCTGCCCCAGGTGCCCGTCTCTCTCCGTGGCGAGTGGGAGTTCCCCGACGCGCTGCGGCTGCTGATCGAGGATGGCGGCAGGGTGGGGGGGTACTGGTGCGAGAGCGGATGACCCTGACCTGTCCGGCGGACTTGCTGGCGCTCAATCGCTACTTCCTGCGCCACGATCCCACCTGTGCCACCATCGAGGCCGGCCTGCCGGGCGATACCACCATCATCCCGCCGGTGCGCATCGAGGCTGGAGTGGAACTCGGCCCTGGCTGCCGCATCGGGCCAGAGGTCTGTCTCGAGGCGTGCTCTCGCGTCGGTGCGGGCGCTACGTTGCGCCGGGCCGTGGTCTTGCGCGGTGCTGTCGTCGCAGCAGGCGCCGTCGTCGCGGGAGTAGTGCTTGGTTAGAAGGGAAAAGGCGCAGGGAAGTCCCTGCGCCTTTCGTTCCCTCGACCGTTTCTGCGCTACAGCCCGGGCACGCTGCGCCGGAGAATCTCGTACTGGTCCAACGCCTGTCCCGCCCCCAGCGCTGTGCAGGCGATGGGAGCCTCGGCTATATAAACCGGCACCCCCGTCTCGCGCGCGATGAGTTCGTCTATCTTGCGCAACAGCGCGCCGCCACCGATCAGCACCATGCCGCGGTCAATGATGTCTGATGATAACTCAGGTGGCGTCTTCTCCAGCACCGACTTGGTCACGCTGATCATTGCCGAGAGGGATTCAGAGAGTGCCTCGGTCACCTCCTCGGAACTGATGGAGATGGTGTGGGGCAGCCCGGCGACCTGATCGCGGCCCTGCACCTCCATGTGCATCTCCTCCTCCAGCGGCAGCGCGGCGCCGATACGGATTTTGATTTCCTCCGCCGTCGGCTGACCAACCATCAAGTTGTACTTGCGACGAATGTAGGCCATAATGGCCTCATCCATGCGCAGGCCGCCCACGCGGATCGAATTCGCCACCACGATGCCATACATCGCGACGACGGCTGCCTCGGTCGCTCCGCCTCCCAGGTCCAGGACCATGTTGCCGGACGGTGTCCCGATTGGCATGCCTGCGCCGAGAGCCCCGGCCAGTGGCTCTGGTATCAGGTGGGCCCGGCCGGCGCCCGCATCCAGCGCGGCCTCGCGCACCGCCCGCCGCTCCACGCTCGTCACCCCGTAAGGCACGCTGATCATCACCCGTGGTTTGAGCAAGCGAAAGCCTCCGCAGGCCTTGCGGATGAAGTATTCCAGCATCCGCTGGGTCACCCGGTAATCCGCGATGACGCCAGCACGCATTGGGCGCATCACCTCGATCACGTCCGGGGTGCGGCCGAGCATCGCTTTGGCTTCCGCCGACGGCCATGATTTTGTAGTCACTGGATGAGATGGCGACGACCGAGGGTTCCTGCAGAACGATTCCCTGCCCCTTTACGTACACCAACACGTTGACCGTACCCAGATCAATCCCTAGTTGCTTTCCGAACATCCAGCCTCCCTTGACTCTTTCTATGCCCTACCTCATCTGCTACTCGCCTGCTCACCTATAATCACCCCTGAAGACAAAGCGCATCAGATCGCGCCGCCACGGGCGCTTACCGTGCAGGTAGTCGAGGTGCTGAGCAAAACGGCCGGGCTCAAAGCCGAAGTGGCGCGGAATTGTCCCCAGTTCCGTTGCACTGCCCATGGCCAGGACGTCGAGCCACCAATGAGGTATGGGATTGCGCGGCAGCAACGCATCGAATAGATCAATCGCGCCTAGCACCAAAGGCATACGCACGTGCACCAGTCGCCTGCGCACCCCCGCCGCTGCCAGCACCTGCGCCACCATCTGCTCGAAAGTGAAATGCTCCGGCCCGCCGAGGGGGATGGTCCGCCCGATTATGTCCTCCCGGTCCAGCGTGGCTATGATACACGTCACCAAGTCTCCAATCCACAGTGGCTGGAAGCGGGACAGACTTGTGTCGGGGATGGGCAGCACGAAGGGGATCGTCTTGGCCAGCATCGCCAGCACGTTGGTAGAAACGTCCTCCGGGCCATAGGTGACAGATGCCTGAAGGATGGTGTAATCCAATCCACTTTCGCGCACCGCAGCCTCCGCCTCCCCCATGGTGCGGAAGAGTGAGTAGGCGGAAGCGCGGTCGGCCTCCAGGTGGCTCAGGTAGATGAAGCGATGCACGCCCGCCTCCTGCGCTGCTGTGATGAGGTTGGCTGTGTCTTCAACGTGGCTTTGCAGCGTTCCCCCGTGGTCGAGATCCTCCTCCCCCGTCAGGTGAACTATTGCCGTCACGTCTTGCATTGCCGTGCGCAAGGCGGGTAAATCGCCCATACTGGCTGAGACGATGGAGCAGGGGGTGCCCGGGGCCAGCCGCTGCTCGCGCTGAGATGGGCGCAATAAGCAGCGCACCTCGCAACGTTCGGCTACCAATTGGCGCACCACGGCCCGCCCCACGAAACCCGTGGCACCGGCGATCAGTATCATTGTCCTCTCCTCGTTTGCACGAGTGAGATTATACCACTGATGTCGGTGGTAGCCAAACATGCGAGGCCCCAAATGGGCGAGAAGGTTGTCCGAACTCGCGCATTGTGGTAATATGTACTCGCCAACTGCGTGCTATCCCCCATAAAGGAGTGGAAAGTGAACATGCTGAGAACGCAGGATTACGTCGCTCTGGAGAATCGGTACAATGCCCACAACTATCAACCCCTCGACGTGGTCATCACACGAGCGGAGGGGGTCTGGGTTTGGGACGTGGAGGGGCGCAAGTACCTGGATTGTCTTTCGGCCTACTCGGCGCTCAACCAGGGCCACTGTCACCCGCGTATCGTGCGGGCGATGGTCGAGCAGGCCCGGAGGCTGGCGTTGACTTCGCGGGCCTTCCGCAACGACCAACTCCCACTATTGGCGAAGGAATTGTGCGAGTTGACCGGTTACGAGATGGTGTTGCCGATGAACTCCGGCGCAGAGGCAGTGGAGACGGCCATCAAAGCGGCTCGCAAGTGGGGCTATACAGTCAAGGGCGTGGCGGATGATCGGGCCGAGATCATCGTCTGCACCGGCAACTTCCACGGGCGCACGATCACCATCATTACTTTCTCGCCAGAGGAGGAGTACCGTGATGGCTTTGGGCCCTTCACGCCCGGGTTCAAACTGATCCCCTATGGCGACGCCGACGCGCTGGAACGGGCGATCACGCCCGACACAGTGGCCTTCCTCGTCGAGCCCATGCAGGGTGAAGGCGGCGTCGTCGTCCCGCCGGAGGGGTACATCCGGCGCGTGCGCGAAATCTGCACCCGTCACGACGTGCTGATGATCGCCGACGAGATCCAGACCGGGTTGGGACGCACCGGCAAACTCCTGGCCTGCGAACACGAGGGGGTGCAGCCAGACGTGGTGACGCTGGGCAAGGCGCTCTCAGGCGGGATGTATCCGGTTTCGGCGGTACTATCCTCACGGGAGGTGCTGGGCGTCTTTGGGCCAGGCGAGCACGGCTCCACCTTTGGGGGTAACCCGCTGGCCTGTGCGGTGGCGCGAGAGGCGCTCAAGGTCATTGTGGACGAGCATCTCTGCGAGCGATCGGCCGAACTGGGGGAGTACCTGATGGCCCGCCTGCGGGGGATTCAGAGCCCCCACGTGGCACTCTGCCGGGGCAAGGGGCTCTTTGTCGGCATCGTGCTCAAGCCGGAGGCCGGAGGTGCGCGCCGCTTCTGCGAGGCGCTGAAGGAACGGGGCGTGCTGGCCAAGGATACCCACGGCACCGTCATCCGTCTGGCCCCGCCACTGGTCATCACGAAAGAGGAACTGGACTGGGCGCTGGAGCGGATCGCGGAGGTCTTGGCTATGCCGTAGGTGTGTGTGCTATGGCAGGGCCTGTGTGACTCAGCCTTGACCTATGAGCCAGCGCAACTGCCGCTGGTGCCAGTAACAGGTCCAGGCTGGCAGGCGGGAGTATCTGTCAGCGTCTCATCTGCCTGGTTACTTGGTCGAAGGTGGTTTTTTGCCCTCCGCCTTTGTCTCCTCTATGTCTGCCTCCCGCCGGGCGATCTCCGCGTCCAACTGCTGGCTCTTCTCCCACTCGGCGGAGAAATCAGGTTGGGTCTGTCCCCCTTCGGCGTAGACGGAGATGACGCGCTGGCCGATCTCCTGGAGGGTGTGCTTTTTCTGCTCGTTGAAGCCGGAGATTTCGGCCTTGAGCCGCCCGATGCGGGCCGCTTTCTCGGCCTCTTCGGCCACCTCGACGACACCTTTGCGCAGTTTGTCCATCAGTCCCATTGACTTGCTCCTTATGTGGCATTGGTGGGGGCGCGGTTACCGCGCCTCTACTCGGGCCGGTCGGGGTAGAAGTCTACCACCCCCTGCTCCCCCACGTAGGAGAGCACCGCCGCCCGGCCCTTCACCGCCTCGGGCACGACGGTCACGCCGGTGGTCTGCGCCACCGTCTGAGTGAGTATCTCCAATGGCATAGCCAGTCCGACCAGCGTGCGTGACTCGTCCAGGGTGAAGCGGGGCACGTCAGGTTTTGGCACCAGGTCCTCCTGCGCCGGGTCCCATACCAGGAAGTAGGGCACATACTCCCCGCTGGCAGGGTCGTAGTAGACGCCGATGGCAGTCTCTGTCCCCAGGTCCGGGTTGATGCGAGCCGAGCCCACGGGACGGCCGGTGGCAGTGTCGCCATCCAGGTCGAGCGCGAAGAGCCATTCAGTATACATTTCTGGCGGGTCGAGGACCGGATCGTGGAGGACGATCCACAGCAGCACTTCCTCCTCGGTGCTCCAGTCGGCCAGTTCCGTTGGCACCCCTGCGGTGGGCTGGAGCACCACCCGCAGGTCGGGCCCCACGCTGGCAACGCGGATATCCACGCCGGTGGGGGCTGCTTCGACCGGGGCTCCGCTCTCGTAGATGCCCACGTCGCCCTGGGCGTCAGCGGGCGGCGGTGCGGTGGCGGCCTCCGGTGTCGGCGTGGCAGTTGGGGGGGGTGCGATGGTGGGGGATGGTACGGGCGTGGGCCTCGGGGTGCAGGCGACGGCGTGCACGATGGCTTCGGCTGCCTGGCGCGAGTCGCTTCGTGTGGCTGTGATAGTGTAGTCGCCTGGGGTATCGCCGGCAGTGAAGAGGCCGCTTGCGCTGATGGTGCCCCCTGTGACCTCCCACGTGACCTCAACGTCGCCCTCGGTGGTGAACTGGTGCTGTTCACCGATGCACACTGTTACCTCGGCAGGGGTGACTTCGAAGGGGACCTTCTCCACCGCGGGTGTCGCGGTCCCCCCGCACGACCGTAATATGGTGATGACCGCCACTACCGCGACGAGTATTAACATACAGATGGTAAACCAGAACAGGGTCATGCGCGCTTTGTCGCTCAACATATCCCCTCCCGTCTGAGGTTTGGGTCTCAGGGTTGCCCCATCAGTGCATCCAGGATGGCTTCGCCAAAGGCCGTAGCAGCAGCCGGGCCGTTGCCGGTGATGATCAGGCCATCGCGCTGCACGGGGACGTCGCTGTCGCAGATCGCGCCACCGGCCTCCAACTCGCCGCAGTTGCCGTGGAAGACGGTGGTCTGTTTGCCCTCCAGCACGCCGGCCCGCGCCAGGATGACCGGCGCGATGCAGATGGCTGCCACTACCTTCCCTGCTGCCACCGCCTCTTGCGCGATGCGGTGTGCTTCCGGGTTGTCCCAGTAAGTCGCTGCCCCCATGCCACCGATTAAGACGACGGCGTCGTAGTCTCCCACCTGCACGTCCAAAAGCAGCAGGTCGGGCTGGACCTCCACCCCCAGCATACCGGTCGCCATCTCCAGCGACGACGAGGCCACAACGACGGTGTAGCCAGCGGCCTCGAGCACGGCGTGGGGCTCGGTGTACTCTTCGTCGCGGAAGTTCTGGGGGGCGATGACGAACAGCACCTGCATCGTGGGGGCTGGTGCGGGGGGTTCCGTCGCGGCGGGCGCTTCTGTGGGTGTGGGGGCCTCGGCAGGCGTGGGAGAGGGAGGCGGAGTGTCGGTTGGCTGCTCAACGGCTGGCTCCTCGGTCGGCGCAGTCGTGGGCGTCGGGCTGGGCCCGCAGGCAGCGAGGGCCAGCAGTGTTACCAGGGGTAACAGGACGATTTTCTTCATCAACCTTCTCCTCAACTTGGTTTCCGATCTACTCCCCGTGGGAAGGCTCTCGGCGCTAAAATGTGCGCTCAAAGCGCAGCCTCACCACCCGTCGCGTCTCCGGCCCGATGGCGACCCCCTCCCCCAATCGCCGGCCGCACACCCACACGATTTCGTCGCCTGCGACGAACAGCGGGACGTGGTCGCGCCAGGCGCTGGGAATCTTGAGGTTGATCAGAAATGCGCTTAGTTTGACGCTGTGCCCACCCATCCCCTGGGGCCGGAAGCGGTCCCCCCGGCGGCGGGACCGCAGTACCAGCGGGCCGGCAAGCGCGTCTGCGTCGAGGCAGGCCGTCCAGGGGTCCAGACCTCTCCCCCAGCCCCTCCCCGAAGCGGGGAGGGGGGTTTCCCCTTCCCCTCGCAGGGGAGTTTCCCCCTCCCCTCGCAGGGGGGTTTCCCCCTTCCCTCGCAGGGGGGTTTCCCCCTCCCCTCGCAGGGGAGTTTCCCCCTCTCCTCGCAGGGGAGTTTCCCACTTCCCTTGCAGGGGAGTTTCCCCCTCCCCTCGCAAGGGGTTTTCCCCCTTCCCTCGCAGGGAAGGGGGCCAGGGGGTTAGGTCCTCCAGCACCTCTGCCCGCAATACCCACTCCGACTGCGGCAAAGACGTTGTGCCAGGTATCTGCACCGGCAGCGGTTCGGCGCTCCATAGCAGCGGCTCGTCGGGCGGGAGGCCGACGTCGCCAGCGTCGCCCACGGTCAGCGTGTCGTAGCCCACGGTGAGCGCCAGGCCCATCGGCAGCGTGGCCTGTGCGCCGGTCTCTTTCCTCAGCCCCACCTGCCGGACGTTCTCGACGTGGACGAAGTCCACGTCGCGCAGGCTTCTTCGTAGATAATAGGCTGCCTGGCGCAGGGTGGCGCGCTGCAGGGCCACCGGCAACGCTCGCCAGGTTGCCCGGTCGAAGACGATGGCCGCCTTACGCTCCTCCCGCACTACTTCGGCCCATGCTCGCTCTCGCAGTTGAGTCAGCAGTTCGTAGTCGGCGGCGACGACGGCGGCGGTGTGGCACAGCCGGGCGCGGACATTGGGGTTGTAGGTCGCAAGCAAGGGCAGCAGTTCGTGGCGCAGGCGGTTGCGGAAGTAGGTGGTGTCCAGGTTGGAGCGGTCGAAGCGCGGTGTGAGACCCTGGTCAGCACAGTAGGCTTCGATGGCGGCGCGAGGGACTTCGAGGAGGGGGCGGATGAGAACAACAGGGGCCGGGGACGAGGGGCCAGGGACTAGGGCCGCGATCAGACGGTAGTCGGAAAGCGGGGTCAGGGGGAGCATGCCGCGCAGCCCCGCCGGTCCTGCTCCCCGCAGGAAGTGCATCAGCACCGTCTCGGCCTGGTCATCGGCGTTGTGGCCCACTGCGATTTTGTGCGCACCGACCTCCCCGGCCACCCGCGCCAGGAATGTGTAGCGCACGCGCCGGGCGGTCTCCTCGAAGGCCAGCCCGTGTGCGCGGGCCAGCGCCGGCACGTCCTGCCTCTCGACCGTGATCGGCAGGCCCCACTCCGTGGCGAGCGCTGCGACGAAGTCGGCGTCGGCGTCGGCGTCGGCACCGCGCGCACCGTGGTGCAGGTGGGCCACGTGGAGCCGGAGGTGATATTCCTGGCGCAGGCGCAGCAGGACGTGGAGCAGACAGAGCGAATCTGGCCCGCCGGAGACGCCGACGACCACCATCTCCCTCTCCTCGCGAGGGGGGGACGGGGGGAGGGTAAGCAGACCGTGTGTCTCGATTGTGCGCCGGACTTGCTTCAGGACGTCGGTCAAGACTCCGTCACTTTGTAGACACGGTCGCCGACTCGTGCTCGGAACAGGACTTTGACCCCCACGTCGTCACCGGTGCCGGCCTTGGTCACGTCCTGGTGCATGATTTGCATCGAAGTGACCTCCTGCTCGAAGTCGGTCGTGTGCCCCAGGATGTGAATGCGGTCGCCCACGGTGAGTTTATCCGTCAGTTCGATCCCGGCGACGCCGATATTGCCGAACCAGTGGTTCACCTTGCCGGTGAGTTTCTCCGCCATTATTGCCTCCTGGTCGTGAGCCGCACCGGCCTGGAAGAGCCGGTGCTGGCTCGCTTTCTCACCCAGCGCCGCCTGTTCACGGCGGCGTGGCCACTACAAACGTATCACGGTGCCGCAATATTTGCAGGTGATCTCCCGCATGCCGCGCACGATCTCGACGGTGAGGGTCGCGCCACAGGTGGGGCACTTGGTCGGTGCAGCGCGGGCGGCCTCCACTGCTGCCTCTTCCTTCGGCCGCGTGCGCTCTTTGGCGATCTCCCCCGATTTGACCCGGCCGATCAGACCGGCCCATTCTTCGTTGTCAGCGCCGTGCAGGCGGAGTGTGGCACCGCTCAGGTCGGCCTCGGGTGCGAAGAGCAGTTCCAACATCTCCTTGTGCCCCAGAAATCCTTTCTGGCTGACCTTGACTTCCTCGACCTGTACGATGGGCACCGAGAAGATGAGCTGTTGGACCCTCTCCTTCTCGGTGGCGATAAAGAGCACCTTCTTGGTGGCGATATCCTCTTTCTGCTCGAAGATCAGCCGCTCGTCGGTCAGGCAGAGCACGCCCTTCGGCCCGTCCTTTTTGGTCTCCATGTACTGGGCTTGGCAGGCCGCCACGGGATCCTCAGCCGGGTAGATTGGGAAACTGGCTTCGTCTATCTGATCGAGCAGCCAGCGAATCTGCTCCACCTGGGATCGGGTCTGGTCAACGTTCTGCTGGAGCGCCTCGTACATCGCCTCGACCGCCGATTGTGCTGCCTTCACCTTGCGCTCCAGTGTCTCGACCGCACTCTCGGCACGGGCTACCTGGGAGGCGCGGCCGCTCATCGCCTGTCGCAATGCACTTTCGGCTACGTCGGTCTCCCGCTCCAGTTCCCGTTGTCGCCGGCTCACCTCGCGGGACACGCGGTCGTCCATCTCTTCCCACTGCTCGGTCAATACCTTGACCTTGTTTTCCAGGAAACTGCGGAAGACGTAGCCTCGGGTGCGCAGTTCTTCGATCTCGGCCGGGAGCAGCGACAGGGTTGTCTCGATGTCCCCCATGTCGTTGCGCACGTCGGTCAGCAGCAGTGACTCTTGCAGATCGCCCAACTGGTCTTGAAGTTCGTCCAGTTTGGCATGGGTTTCCTCGCTCAACGTTCCGGCTGGTGCGGCATAGCCTACTCCTGAGCCTTTTTTCTGCACGCTGGTGGCGGCGCGGGTACTTGTTGATGTCTTCTTCGACTTTATCACCAGACGTTCCCCCGCAGGGGATGAGATCCCTCTTTTGGACTTCTTAATGCTCATTTTTTGTCTCCTTGGTTAATGCCCATTGCCGGGTTCCCCGGCCCCCGCCGCCGTCCCCATTGTAAATCGCAGATAGACCTCCATGAACTCGTCCAGCCACCCATCGAGCACGGCCTGCACGTTGCCGGTCTCGTGGCCGGTGCGATGGTCTTTGACCATCTGGTAAGGGTGCAGTACATAAGAGCGAATCTGATTACCCCAGCCGGCGTCCACGTGTTCCCCCTTCAACTCGGCGATCTCCGCGTGCAGTTTCTCCTCCTCCAGGTGGAGCAGCCGCGCCCGCAGCACGCGCAACGCCGTTCCCCGGTTCTGGGTCTGCGAACGCTCGTTCTGACAGGAGACGACGATGCCGGTGGGGACGTGGGTGATGCGCACCGCCGTCTCGTTTTTCTGCATGTGCTGTCCCCCGGCCGACGAGGCGCGGAACGTCTCGATCTGCAAGTCGTTGGGGTCAATGGTCACCGAGACGTCCGTGCCGATGTCGGGCCAGGCCTCGACCAGCACGAATGACGTATGGCGGCGGTGGGCGGCGTCGAAGGGGGAGAGCCGCACCAGGCGGTGCACTCCTCGCTCGGCGCGCAGGTAGCCGTAGGCGTAGGGGCCGGAGACAGTGACGGTGGCGCGTTTGATGCCAGCCTCCTCGCCGTAGAGCCGGTCCACCACGTCGGCTGCGTATCCGCGCGCCTCGGCCCAGCGCAGATACATGCGCAGCAGCATCTCGGAGAAATCCTGAGCGTCGGTGCCGCCAGCGCCAGCGTGGATGGCCAGGATGGCGTCGCCCGGGTCGTGGGGGCCGGAGAGGAGCAGGTGAAACTCCAGCTGTCCTATCTCCTGCTCCAGCGCCGCTGTCTCGGCGACCAGTTCGTCGCCCAGGCTCTCGTCATCCAGCGCGGAGAGTTCCAGCGCATCCTGCACCCGCTGCTCCAGCGTGTTCCAGCGCTCCGCCTCCTCGCGCAGGCCGGAGAGGCGGCGCATCACTGTCTGCGCTGTCTCGGGATCGTCCCAGAAGTCCGGGGCGCTGGCGCGCTTCTCCAGTTGCGCGATCTCCTGCTCCTTGGCGGCCAGGTCAAAGACGCCTCCGGATGTGTTCCAGTTTCTCTCTCAGGGTTGTCAGACGATTACGAAGTTCTTCCACGTACACCTCCTGTTTCGCAGTCCTGCTTCGCTCAACCGACAGCAAGCGGCAACTCGGCCCGCTCACCGGTGGCTTCGTTGATGACTAAGTAGGTTCACAAAAGTTCATTTCACTTTTGGGCCAAGGCGGGTATACTTCTCCTGACGACGTATCGCCTGGAAGGGAGGCCCGCCATGATCTGTGTGCACTTGACCGACGAGGAACGC
>Ga0114918_10001629_pt1 | contig 20035 bp, 30 predicted proteins | sample LantaG_FD_87015 | JGI IMG/M metagenome (GOLD analysis project Ga0114918, IMG submission 87015) | Deep subsurface microbial communities from Baltic Sea to uncover new lineages of life (NeLLi) - Landsort_02402 metaG | ecosystem: Environmental > Aquatic > Marine > Oceanic > Sediment | place... | reverse complement strand
TTCTAAATTTTTACAAATTATTTATTCATTGCCTTTGCTTTTCTTATAGCTTCCTGAATTCCTTTAATATATTCTTCCGCTTCCTCAATACTAACCGTCCCGATTGCCGACCAATTCACTCCATAAACTGCTTTTTCTTTTGAGCCGTATATTCCATCACCGCTGATTTGATATACATTGATTGAATGTGGCATTATCATATTTATCACCGCCTTCCTAAAATAGTAAATTAGGTACTCATTCGCAAGCCCGATTGTAAAATCAGGCTTACTAAGAAACCCTAATCTTCCCAATCCAATTCTTCCATTACTCCGTGATAGCCAAATAGATTTTCAACTTCTTCCTTAAATTCTTCCCGACTATCAAAATCATCTTCTTTTAATACAGAAAGATCACTTAGGTCAATATACGCTTCCGTCCCGCCATCGTTGACTAATTTCAGAATGGCATTATCGCCAATAAAATCATAACTTACCATTTTCTATCACCGCCTTTCTTTTATCATTCAATCGGAAAGCCGATTGTAAATACTATTTTTCTAAAATCCTTACACACTTATTCAATTTCAAATATTCATTTCTCATTTCTTTTGCAATCCTTTTATTCGTAGCACAAAACCCCTTGCTTTCTAAGGTTATCCTAAGCTGTCTTGTCCTTTTGTAAATGATTTCTAAAATTCTTTGCTTGGTATTCATTTTCTATCACCGCCTTTCAATTTATATAATATTTATATTTATTCCTTCATAAGCCCGATTATAAGATTATTTTAGAAAAGCCCTAAAATAAATTCTTGATATTCTTGTATCCCTATTAGTTAATATAAGAAAGGATATAAAGGTCTTCCAGAAAATTGTCTAAAAACTTCCTGCCCTTCCACATCTGTTAATAATTGCTAAGGTATCCATTCGGAAACCCGATTATCAATCAATCGGATTCCCTAAAAAGCCCTAACTAAGGTAACGGCAAAACTTGGATTGTCTGCTCTAAGGACTTGACGGGTATGCCTAACTCCTTAACCCGCTTGATTTCAAACCAGCGGTAGGTTCGGTCGCCGGGTATCATATTCGCCAATTTTTTTTCTATCCAATTAAAATATCTTTCTTTTTTATTTTTCATTTATTATCACCGCCTTTCACGTTAAAACTCCGATTGTCAATTGTATAAAACTTTAATAGCTTCTAAAACTTTTTGATCCGTGATCCAGAATTTCTTGTCCTTGCTCAAGGGTTTAGCAACTTGGCTAAGGATTTTTTTAGCTTCTTTTTTTGTCATTGCCATAAAATCCCGATAATCTTTTAAGCAAATTTTTTTATTTTTCATTTTATTCCACCTCCTTTCTTATAGTTTTTTTTTTCTTATAATATTATTATATAATCTTAAATGGGATTGTCAAGTAACAATAAATCTAAATTACAGTGATATATCAATTAAAAATCCGAGTAGATAAATAGAACAAACCAAATAAAAACCATAAACTAAATTACAGTGATATATCACGCATAATAGGGGGTGGGGTAGGTTTAAAATAAAAAAAAAGAAAAGGATTAGGTCAATTGCTCATATAACAGTCTATTTCTTTATACATAATTGCCGTTATGATTAATTTTAATCTGATTAATCTTATCTTGACTAGGGATGGAATGTCTTATAATAAGGAAGGTAAAGAAAAAGGGAGTAATTTACATTACCCCATATAAAGTGTTGGAAAAGGCAAGACGGGAAGATTATTTACGCCACATCCAATATCTAAATTTAAAAAGATAACTACTTAATTCTGGATGTTGCTTTCTATGACATTCCAAACATAACAATTGAACATTGTTTAAATCGTATTCTAATTCAGGATAATCAGAAACTTTTTTTATATGATGAACTTCTCTTGCTGGGTTTCTACTGCACAATATACAAGTATTATTAAATTTTTTAAGAACCTTTTGTCTAAATTCTTGCCACTTTCTTTCTTCTTCTTGGCTTCTTTTCCTTCCTGTAATTCTAATTTTTTTAGCTCTTTTCTTAACTTTAAGTTCTTTCAAATATTTTCGTATAGTGCCGTAACTAATTTTATATATTTCTGCTATTTTTTGCCTAGGCATTCCTTTTTTATAAAGTCTTTTTATTTTACTACCACTCCGTTTTAAATTAATTTTTTTTCTCATATAGGAAGATAGAATTTATAGGCTTGGAATTTATATCTTATAATTCCCGTTTTGTTTTATAACCCCTGTTTTGGTCTTAAAAACTCAATGAGATAAACAGTTTTATAATATACCCCAGTGATTAATTCTGGCTTAAATTATTGGACTTCCAACCTTAGGTTATCTTCTGGTCAAGTAATCATCTTGATTGCACTCGTCTTATTCAACCAGTGTAGTGTTTATCTCGTTCAATTTTTAAGTACCAAATTCTATTTCTTCGCCTTCTTTCCAATCTCTTTCCCAAGTACTTGGCGGAATTACCTGTTCTGGCAACCCTTCGATTATCAATTCGGGACTAAAACTATCCCCAGGTGATAAAGGCTCAAGCCGATGGTTAGCCAGTTCATCAGGATCAAGTGGGACAAATTCGCTATTATCTAAACCATCAATATGTTCCCGCATTGCTTCGCAGTAAAATCCCAAACCTTCAACCCTATCTACCCAATCAAGTGCTTGCTGTCTATATTTTATCAATTGACTGACATCGGTAAATTGATTTTCTTCTACATTCCTAACAGGTCTTTGTCCGAACCAACCTGTTTTATAGGCTTTATCAATCGCTTTTCGTTTGAGTTCTACAAGTTTTTCTTTCATTTTTTCCTTCTATCGCTTAAAGCATAAATTAACCCTTTTTGAAAATCTAGTAAATCAAGCCATAATACCCATAAAATATGGCTTATCATTTTAAAAAACAAAACTGGTATTGCTAAAAAGAAAATCCATTCTTCTATATCTAATTTTTCTAAATTTCTCCAAACTGGCAAATACCATCTATTAACAATTTCTCCTTCTCTATGAAGTTTTTTTATTTTAAATTTCATTTATTACTCCTATATTTACAACTTAATTTACAACTTTCTTACTAAGATTACAACTTATACACTTTTAAAATTCTACTACCCCATAATCTAGTACACTACTTGCACACTAATCTTTTTTTAATCCAAACCTTTTTTCTTTCTTAGCTCTTTTCTTTGTCCAATGCTTATTTATTGTATCTTTTCTTTTTATTTTACTATTATACTTTTCAACTAATTTTCTCTGTTCTTTTTCTGCTTCTTCAAAGGCTTCTTTCATTATCTTCTTTCTTTCTTCATCTGGCAAATCATAAAAGTTTTTAGGTTTATTCTTCTTTAATATTTTAGCTACTTTACCCGACTTTAAATCTTGCTCAAACTCTTTTTGTACCTTTTCGCAAAACTTACATTTGGCTTCTATCAGGTGAGTAACCATACCGTGTGAAACAAATACTTTATTAGCTTCAAAACCATCTTTATAAATTCTATTTAAAACCGAACCAAGATTTCTATTTCTAAGATTACCATAAGTATTTCCAACCATATCTATAATTTGTTTAACACGTTTTCTTTTTTCTTCGTCAGGTAAATTATTCATTTATCTAATAAAAAATTCCATATTTTTATCCAATGAGTAACAAAATAAATACAGGCAAAAAAGAAGATTATACTTAATAAGCAACCCGAACAACCGCAAGAATTAGAATTACTCATCTTAGGTTTAAAATATTATCCCTAACCCATTGGGCGATACTTTTATCCCTTTTGGCTAGATATATTTTTAATTTAATATAATCTCCACGCTCTACTTCAACTGTTATTTTCTTTGGGTTTTTTGGTTTTCTTGTTATCATCTTTAGCATAATTACATTATACCATAATTGTCGGGTATAATCAAATTATTTTAATTCTTCTATTATTCCTGTTATTTCTGCAATTATTAGAAAGGAAATCCCTATTACAAAAAAAGAATTTAAAAGTAAGAAAAAGCCTATTATCCTCATAAAACTTTTAATAAAACTAATTTTTTTGTGATAATTCACGTTTTTCTTTTCTTCTTTTATAATCTTCTTCCCTTTTACAATTTTCACATAATTTATCTTTCGTAGCCCGAACTTCCTTTCCACATTTAAGACATTTAAACCAATTACTTTTATGCCTGTTATGGTCATCGTCTTGCATTATTTTCCTTCTAAATGGTCAAATTGATGCATAAAAATTGCCGCACTTTGACCAAATAATTGTTTTGTTAATCTTTTTCCATTTTGATTTGAATATTCAACTAAAATAATCCTTGGTCTTTTTACTTTTTTCCATTTATCAGGGATACACAAACAGCCTTCTTCAAATATTTGCTCACCTTCTTTTTTCAAGACTTTAGGATTAATATAAAATTTATACTCATAGCTTTCTTTCATTACAATAATTCTTAAAGGAATGCCTAAGACTGGAGCTGAAATAGCAAGACAATTATAAGGAAGGTCTTTTAAGGTAAATTTAATTTCATTAAGAAGTTTTTTATCTTTAGGAATACTGTATTCCTTAGCTTTATTAGTAGGATATTTTTGTATTTGCATTATATCGGAATAAGTTTCCATCCATGCTTATTCCCCCATAAAACTGCCTTATCTTCAATCCCCTTTTTAATTTTAACAAAATCGGGATTGTCTTTAATTAGTTTATCATAATATTCTTTATTAAAATTTCCATCCGAGAACCATAATTTATTATCCAACTTATGAGTTTTGCCGCATAAAAATTGTCTGCAAGCAAATGGTCTGATATCGTAGATTAAGCAAAAAGCCTTTCCATTCTTAAATCTTAAAGCAGGGCAATGTTTAGGCCAAGCAACCATGTCATTTGGCAATTTATTACCTTTTAAATCAATCCCTAATTTTTTTAAAGCATCAAAAGCTAACTCAAACTCTATTAAAGTAGTCTGTTTATTTATTTTACAGCAATTTCCACATCTATAACACTTAAATTTATCTTTTTGGACCGCCATTAACAGTTTGATTTTGGTTTCTTGGGTTCGCACTTCCTTTAGACTTTGGTGGACTGCCTTTCATAGAAGGAAGGCTTGCCTTTCCCATAGGTTTCATAACTTTACTAGGACTTGATTTTGGACTAGCACTTGGTCCTGTCGGAACAAACGGCATTTTAGTTGGAGTATTTGGTGTATTTCCTGCCATAATAAATTTTCACCCCCTTATTTTAATAATTTTTTCAGCTAATTTACTCTCTTTCCACCAGTAATTATAAACTGATTGGGAAGCGATAAAAACTGCTCCTATTGAACCTAAAACTGAAACTGTATTTAATTGGTCAGTCATTAATGCGGTCAAACCACCAACAATAACTGAAGAACCTAAGGCAATAGAATAACAAAGCCATCTTTTTTCAGGAATTTTAACTTTGACTAACTCAACCACCGCAGGCATAAATAAGCCCGCTAAAAATGAAATTGCTTCTGAATTCATGTTATCTCCTTTTTATAAAACATATTCTCCATTTTGGATACTGTATCTATCTGTCTTGGGATTATAGTTTAATACCTTGCCGCCTACTGTCCAGAAATCCGCAGCTTGGTAAGCAGTCAAAACTGCTTGAGTAATCCCATCTAAAGAATCAGAGCCTTCTTCACCTGTTGCTTCGCTATCATGAATTTTATTTTCATCTGCATAACTTAAATCAGTTCTGTGATAAATATATTTATTTACCTGTCCCCTTAATGTTGCTAAATAGCCTGGTGCTGCCATTTTTAACTCCTTTTAAATGTTATTTTATTAAAAACTTTGACTAATGCTTCCCCTATTTTATACTCTTGGCTATTTTCTAACTCTGTAATTTTTTCTTGAAGTTTATTAATACTTTGCTGATTATTTTCTAAATCTGTAATTACTCCATTTAATTTGTCTAACTCTATTTTATGTTTTTCTTCATTATTTTTCAAAGCTAATTTTACTTTTTCTTCACAATCAGTTTCCGGCATATTTTCCACTTCTTTTTCTAAATCTTTAAGCAAATTATTACAGGCTACCGTATTTTCATTAGCCTTTTCTAAGTCTTCATTTTTCTTTCTCAAATTATCTTCTAATTTTTTAATTTGTTTGTCTTTTTGGGTACACTCATTAACTAATTGAGTATGTAATTTTAAACATTCTTTTAAATCATCTGACATATTATCTCCTTTATTATCTTCAACAAATTGATAAACATCAAAATATCTTTCTTTAATCCATTCAGCAGTATATCCAATTGGCCAAAAATCATATCCCAACGCTTTCCTTAATTCTATATGTAAGTGTGAAGGCCAGCCGCCTGAACCACCGCATGTCCCTATTTTATCACCTTTGCTCACTTCCTGCCCTTCTTTACAATCTATTGTATCTAAATGGCAATAATGTGAATATAAAATATCGCCTTTTTTAAATTGTCTGCCATTAAGTTCATAATCAAAACCTAAAATGTGTTTTATAAGAATATGATTCCCAAAGCCTTTAGTCTTCCCGTCCCATTTGATTGTTTTTTCTACTATGCCATTGGCAATAGCAAAAATAGGTTTCCCTTTATCTTGTTCTCCTGCTCCCCAATTATAGTCAATCCCAGGATGAAAAACATCTCCAGTCCATTGTAAATATTCATAACCAGCCCAATTCCCAGTATTAGGAAGTCCCGTATATTCCATTGGCTGGCAGAAACTGTTAGCATTTTCCATAAAATTATTCTAAATTTTATCTCTTATTTTTTTAATTACTTTTTCTACCTTTTCATTATTCGCATAATCAAGGCTGGAATGCCTAAATTTTCGGATATAAAATCCGCTTATGGCAAGGGGTATAAAGAAAAATTTTAAAAGAAAAAGATATAAAGGAATATTAAATATTCTTACAACTGTTATTAATGAAATATAAATAAGAATAAAGAAACAAGAATTAAGCATTTTTATTAGAGAATCTATTATTTTTGAACCGCCTTTTGTTTTTTTTAGCCCTAGGCTGTAGATATAACCTGTTTTTAAAAATTCGCTTGATACCCAAAAATAAATTAGAATTCTAAATATAGTAAAACCTGTATCTAAAGTCATAAATTAAGTAAAGTTATTGCTTGCTTAGCTCCTGCCAAAATAATGATGGCGATTATTATTACCCAAAAAACTTTTACAAATACTCCTATAATCTGTTTAATTATAAAATCTTGGTAATCTTTTAGACAAACTTTCATATCTGTTATTTTTCTATCTTGATTTTTAAAATTCATTGTCGTTTCTTGGGTATGAAGAATATTCCTATGATTTAATTCTTGGATTGTTTCTTTAATTCCATCTAATACCTGGTTGCTTTTGGCACTTACTTCATAAAATTTTTTAGTAACACCGATAAAGTCTTCTGTAAAATCTTTTTTCATGATTATTTTATTAACTCAAAAGTGCTTGCCCTTTGGTCAATTTTATAAGTCTTTTCTGGGTCAAGTTTGTATTTTCTGCATAAATCTTGCCAGAAACCCAATTTTTCTTTTTTTAGATACCTTAAATTATTTTCAAATTGCTGGATTAAAGTTGCCCTGTTAATAAGTTCTGACATATCAACAGCATTAATTTTTATCATTATGTAAGCTCCATAAAATATCAAGTTTTTCTTTATCTGTTAATTTTTTCAATTTTGAGCCCTTTAAAAGTCTCCAATTCTGGCGGTGCTGTCTTAGTTTTATTTCTTCTGGGCTTTCTTTTAATCCTTTGAATTGCAAGACCCTTTTTAACAATTTCTTCGTTTCTACCTTCATAATTATATTCTCCTGCCTTTTCAGGTTTAAGAAAAGGCTTAATTTGTAAATTCTTCCATTCTGTTTCAGTTTTCCAAGCTAGTCGTTCAACAAGTCTATATTTTGTTTTATCAATATTGCCATCTGACGCAGCAACTAAAATTTCATTAGTTATCAAATCTTCAATTAGTAATATTGTATCAATTTCTTCATCAATTTTAAATTTTACGTTTTCTTCCAATTGATAATCTTTATTATAAACTAATTTTCCTTTAGCCACAGTTATTTCATTACCTGCCAAAGACACATTAAGCCCTTCTTGTTTATAACTGGTACTGTAATTGATTATTTTTTTCATGCTGGTAAAGCTCCAAAAAGACCAAATAATACTCCATACCTAGAACCTAATTGGAAAGCGTTAGCTAAATCTTGCTGGACAAATCTTAATTTAATTGATGTTGTTGTCGGGTCTTCCCCCATAATAGTAAAGAAATCAGTTGTGGCACTAATTGTAGTGGCATTAAAATAATTATACGGAAAAATCCTAAAATATAAAACAGTAGCTGGTGCGATTGCCGACCAGGTGCTTGTCCCGTCATTATATGTTTCCCCATCTCCTGTATGAGTTCCCCCTGCATCTCCACCCCAATAAAGGTCTGTTATTCCGGCATTTTGGGTAAAGCCAATCGTTCTTATCACTAAATGATAAACAGTACTGGCAGTTAAAGATATTGGAGTAGAAAAAGTGAATCCAATGAAACTGTAACCAGCAGGATGTGTTCCAGTAACAGCAGTATTAATTGTTAAAGCAGTTGATGTGCCTAAAGCTGAACCTGTCGGCAATCCCCCGCTATCGGCATAAATTTCAGCAACCATTGTCCCTGCCGGAGTTCCTGTTTTAGCCATTAAAACCGATATAGCGTCAATTTGTCTGCTTGTTCCCCCTAATGTAAATTGTTGGGCATATTGTTCATTTGCCGCTCCCCCATCGGTTGTTGAAAAAGTATATCCAGTATCTAATCCTGTTTCATAACTATTTATTGGGTCTATTACTCCTAAGCCCATTCCAAAACATAAAGGGTCTCCAGTTAAAGTTACTCCAAAATTATAAGTAGTTTGGATTGAAGCATAGCCATCACCCCAAAAAGCAACAGCACCTTTTAAAATAACACTGCCATCAGAATAATTAGAACCAGTAAGGTAATAATTTCCTTTTAAATCGCATTTGATAATTCCTGATGACGTATCAAAAGTAAAAGCACCGCCGCTATCTGAATTTCTAGCAATATTTACTTTTTCACCGCTTCCTGCTCTTATCCATAAATCATTAGAAGTATCCATATAAAATAACCCTGGATTTCCTGCTTCGCCGACATTATGTAAAAAGACACCTTTATCATTAGCAAAAATAATTCCTAAGTAATTAATTTTCCCGAATTCTAATCCGCTAGTATCTAAAAAACTCAATTTACCAGGTGCTAATCCGCCACCGCCGATAGACATAATACCGGTAGTAATATATGAAGCATTGATATAACCAGAAGCGTCAATAGAAGTTACATTTAATTTAGTAGCAGTAATTGTTTCTGCGGTAATATTACCGCCGTCAATAGTTGTCCCTGGTGCGGATTGATATTCAATCGCTGCATATTCGCCCCATACACTTCCTGGTGTGATAATAGCAATAAGGGTTTTCCCTTCGCCTACCGCTTCAGATTTAGTAGTCGTAAAAGTTAAATCTTCTGTACTATTATTATAATAAGCGTAAGTGACAGAAGATGTTGTTATAAGCCAATCGCTGGTAGTGCCAGTATCGCCATTAGCAAAATAAATAGTTCCAGCATAAAATTGGGTTTGTAAATAATTAAGGGCTGTATGTGTAATACTATGGGTAAAAGCAGAAGCACCGACAGACAGCTTAGTAGTGCTTATAGCCCTAGCGGCAATTCCAGCGGTTTGGATTATACCATTGTCAATTAAAGTCTGCCCAGCGGCGTTGTAAACTAATAATTTACCGTTTCTAATGATGATTTCAGTTGGATAACCCTTACCGCCCACTTCAAAGACTTCCACTGGTTGTGAAAATGGCGGTATTCTTGAACCTGAGCTTAGATGTGTTTCTGTCATTATTCTACTAAAACCCTTCCTAGAGCATTTATTCTTTTAAGTTGCTCTAATTTAATACTAGCTTTAACTTGCATTTCTTGTTCTCCAGTCAAAATATAACCTTTAGCAGTTACAGTTTTATTAACTGGCGATTTAATATTACCTAAAACAAACATAGTTTGCTCGGCAGGAATTATAATCGGATTAATAAATCCTAATTTTTGGATAAATCCTTGTTCGTCAACATCCCATTCTATTGATTCAATCATATAAGTTTCGTAATTACCTGCCGTTAATTCAATGCTTACTTGGTCACCGCATCTTAATTGCGGAACTCCTATTATTTCTGCCCTAAATAAATTTTTAGCGTCTTTCCATCTATATAATTCTTCCCTTGCTATTGCCCTAGCATTGCTTTCAGCGTCAATAAAATCATTTTCAATTAAAATTGGCTGTTCCCCATAATTAGATACGCTATTAGCATCTTCTTCGATAACTTGTATCCATTTCCAAACTCTAATAGGATTGGCTCTGACTTCAAATTTTGTTAAATAAGCATTTTGGCTTGATAAGTTTTGGACAGTAATATAGCAAGCATCACCATATTCTATAAATTCAGTTATTTTTATTGAATCTGTTAAATCTGTGCCTGAACCGTCCGCTTCTGTATTAGCTGTAAAATCACTATTTGCAACAGGTTCTATCCAAGAAGTACAAGGGTCTTCTACTTCAATGTATGCAAATTGCTGGTCATTGGCAGGTATCCAAATTAAAGTATCGGAATATTGGTTAAGAATATCTGCATCTCCGTTTGTCCAAACTATTTGTATTCCTGCCGAAGCTCTTGGTTTTGCCCTTACTGTTACCCTATTTTTAATTCCTTGTTCTTCAATGCTAAACTCAAGATTTTTAAGCCAATCATCCCTTGTCAAAGTAAAAATATCGGTTTGGTTATGCGAATGATCCCTGTTCCAAAATTTAAGTTTTCCATCTGTGTCAAAAAAAATCCTTCCCCTTTCGGTTTGGGTTAATTCGCCCATCACCGGCCAGATATACCTATCTTTGAACCAACCAACTTGGACAGAATTAATTGCTTCTTCAAAATCATATTCATCAGAAGTAAGTCCTGCTTCTTCGGCTAATATAGATAATAATTCATCTACCCTTTTATCCAAATAAACATCCCTTGGACATCTTTTACTTAAAACCTTTACAGTATTATCAAAACAATGGAAATTAACAATTGCTTCTTTCCTGTTGGGTTCAATAGCTTTGATATATCCTGTAAAGAGTTTAAAATAATAAGAACCTATTTTAACCGAAAACCTTACTTCTTTTCTAAAAATTAAATAAGCATAAATTGGCGAAGAAATATTTTCTGGAAGAAATCTACCAGTCGTATTGTCTAGCTCAAAATCAGCCGAACCAGCATGACCGCCCCCTTCGGTATCGGTTAATTTAACATGACCCCTAGCATTTAGAAAATAATCTGTTTCATCAGTCCAATTTACATCATCCCATTTGACTTCAAATTTAGAGCCAATAGTTCTAATTGTTTTAGCAATTTCGGTATTAGCATCGGCACTAGGAAAAATTCTAGCCTTTGCTCTAGTTGTTTGAGTAGTATTCATATCTATATCCTTGAATTTACTTCTACAAGAACCAAGGTAACCCTAGACCAGTAATCGCTATCCCCAGCCCCATAGACTAATTCCCTAGCCGATAAACTTACTAGAACAGAAATGCCAGAAGCACTTTGCGGCCATTTTCCATAAGTAAAAGTAGCTGCTACAAGGGTATTAGCCAATGTTTCTAGTAAGTCATAAGTAGTTACACTCATAACATCATAGACTAAAGTATATTTATACTTTCTTGCCATTACTTCCCTTCTAGTTTTACCGCCTAAGGTAGTATGTTCGGCACTTTCCCAAACGGGTTCAATTTTAGTTCCTTCCCCAGGGAAAGGCAGAGTTACCGCTCCTAAAGTTGGATTTACTATTGCTGCCATATTTAATCACCCGACCTTTCATTTTCAACTTTTTGATATTGGTCTAACATTCTAACAAAACTTCTTACTTCGCCCTTGCTTGCTATCATCATTCCTGGTTGGATATTATATGTATTTCCGGTTTGATTTGGTTGAGCACCCGCTTGAGCTAATTGTTCGGTTGGATTTGCTACACCAGCGATAGCAGGTTCTGCTTGCTGTATTGCCGGCGTTCCCATAACAGGACCAGCAACAACTTGATTTCCTAATGTGGTTATTGCAGAAGCTACTCCGTCATTAAAATCAGAACCGATTAAAGTATTAATACTGCCAAGAACTTTTTCTAAATTTGGAATTTCTTGCTCTATTGCTCTTGTATAGTTTTCAATCATGTGTTTACCCCAAATAGCCATTTGTTTTAATGGCCCAAATTCTGGTTCAGAAAAACCTAATACACTATGAATCCAGTTTGCCATATTCCAAATTGCATCTGAAACCCATTGTTGTGCATCCCAAATTCCTTGAGCAAAATTACCAATCATATCTTTAGCCCATTGTTTAGTACTATCAACTAACCAATGGATTCCATCAACAGGCCAAGTAGTAATTGCATTGAAAGCATCGCTAACCCATTGTAATCCGTCCCAAATTCCTTGGGCTAAATTTCCCATTATTGAAGTTCCCCAACCTTTAATTTCTTCCCATTTTTCATTTAATCCTTCTGCAAGCGAATAAACAAGATTAGAAGCATTTTTAAATAAATCTTTAGCAAGATCAAAGCCTGAAGCAATTGTTTCTGCTATCCAAGTTCCAATGCCTTTTAAATCAAGACCAAGTCCTTCTAATCCCGAAACAATGCTGTTATAAATTTGAGTACCTAAATTAGCAAAGGCAATAGGACCAGAAAAAAGTGCTCCTAAAATAGTATTGCCTATTTCACTCCAATTTATACTTCCAACAAATTCAATTAAATCTGCCAAAACTTGTCCCCAATTAATATTAAAAGCACTAGAAAGGGCTGTAAAAAGACCGCCAATTGGGAAAATTGCTCCGAAAATAGCTGTTCCGATTTCACCCCAATTTATTCCTTCAACAAACCCAACTATATCTTTTTTGGTTTGATCCCAATCAACATCAAAGGCTGCAGTTAAGGCTTGATATAAACCAAAAGGCGGGAATAACATTCCTAAAATAGTATTGCCAATATCTTTCCAGTTTATATCTCCAATAATAGAATTAATCCACGTTTTAATTCCTTCCCATTCTTCCTTTTTAAAATATTCTTTAGCAAGCGGAAGCAAAAGTAAAGGTGGGAAAAACAATCCTAATATAATAGTGCCAATCTGTCCCCAATTGATTTTTCCAACTTCTAAAACTAACCAATCCCAAATATCACCTAATGCTCCTGTTAAATTATCTTGCATTGCAGTTAAATTAGGTTTGGAAAAATTTAATTTGAAATCTTCCCAATAATCATTCATTTTTTCAGTCGTGGTTTTTGTGTCGGTATCCATTATCCCTAATGCTTCTTTATAGGCTTGAACATAATTTGCCATTTCTTCTTCTGTTGGAAGACCTAATGTTCCGCCTTCGCCAGTAGCTTCTTCAAAGGCTTCTAATCTTTCTTTTTCTAATTCAAGATATAAATCATTAAAGTTTTTTTGTTTTTGGTAAAATTCTTTAGCAGCGTCTAAACTATCTTGGGCAGAATCAATCCTATCTTGTAGAATATCTTTTTCTTCATTCGCTTTACTAGTAATCAAATCTCTTTCTTCTTTTAGACTATCTAATATTTCATCTCTGGATTCTTTATAGTCAGATATAATGTCGTTTCTAACGTCAATTTCTTCTTGGATTACTTCTTTTTGGTCTTGGTAAATATCTTCAAAATCATCTAAAGCTCTTTTGGATAATTTTAATTGGTCTTCAGCTATTTCTAATCTATCTTCAATAATTTCTTCTTCGGTATCATAAATCTTTTTTGTTGTTTTATATTCTTTTTCCAATGCTTTTAATTCTTCTTCATCTAAATCAATCAAATCTTCAACAGCGTCTATTTCATCTTTGTAAACATTTTTAGTCCTTAAATAATTAGCATAAGCTAAATCAACTTGTTCCCTAGCCAATTTTTCCCTTTCTTCCGCTGTCCTAAACTCTGCGTCCCATTCGTCTTTTCCTAATGCTTGTTCGGCTTTTAGAGCATTTCTGGCAGACTCCAAATTCATTCTTTCATAATCAAGCATACCTTCAGCAACATCAACTTCTTCATCCCTTAAATCCTTTAATTCTTGCAATGCTTCTTTGTTAATTTCAATTTTATCTTTTACTAAATCCTGTTCTTCTTGCATCGTATCTAATTCTTCATCGTGTAAATCCCTTAAATCTTCTAAATCGTCCCTAGCGTCATCAACCCTATCTTGGGCAACTTCAACAGCTTCTTCTAAGGGTTTGACTTCTTGTTCGTATGCTTTTTTTAATACTTTTAACCTTTTTTCTAATAATTTAACCGCATCTTCTTCTTTATCAATTTGTTCGCCATAAATATCTTCTTTTTCTTTAATTGCTAAATCAATCTGTTCAGTTTCTTTTTCCAAAGCTCTAGTTCTTTCTTTTAATTGGTTTTGTAATTCTTCTAAAACATCTTCAAGCCCGCTTACACCTACACCCGCTACCATTTCCTTCATAATTGCTTCCATTCTTTCTGGACCTAATTGTCTTGCCAATTCTTCACTAACTTCGGTGCTTACTTTACCCAATTCCCTTAATTCATAAATAGCTTTAGCAATTAATCTTCTGGTATTTACAGTATTCTTATAAATATCTTCAGCAGCCATTTCCCCTTTTGCTTCTAAGACTTCAAAATATTGGCTAACAATTCTCATAGCATCGCTTAAAATGCCAAAATCAGCTTCTTTAAAACCATATAAGAATTTTTCCATAATCTTGTCGCCCCATTCCCCAAGTTTTGCTGCCAAACCATCAAAAGCTTCGGTTGTTTTTTCGGCTGTTTCTTCTGCCGCTTTAGTAATTTCTCCAAGGTTGCTTGTAATCCTATTTTTTGACTGCTCTACCTTTTTAGATAAATCTTCAAAGCCTAAAGCTTTTTTAATTTTTGCAGTTAAGTCAAAGAAGTGATTTAAAACTGCATAAAGGGCGACAAGGGCAATAATAACTCCACCGACAACAAGGGCTATTTTTGCGAAAGCTATCCCAAGGACTGCTAAACCGCCTTTCCCACCCATAATTAATGCACCTGTTATTCTTAAAATATCAGCTAAATTTAGAAGCCTAGAAGTAAAAGTAACTATCCCAGCGATAGGAGCAATAAATAATTGGTCTAAAAGAAGGATTAAAGGCCCAAGAATAGCAACTATTCCGCCTAATCCAATAGCAATTTTTTTTAACCAATCGGGTAAATTTTGCCAAACAGCTATTACAGTAATCATTCCAGCAGTAGCCTTATCTAAAAATTTACTTAATATCGGATATAAGTCTTTTCCTATTGTCATTGCTAATTCTGAAACTACTTGCCTAAAAATTTTAAAGTTATTAGCTAACGTATCAGAAGCAATAGCATAATCTTTATTTAAAGTGACCGCATTTTCCCATTCTTCATTTAGTACTTTTTGCTGTTCGGTAATTTTTCCGGTTTCATCAAATAATGGCAATAAGGCTCTTAAAGTATTTTTACTGAAGATTGCAGAAGCAGCGTCAATTTGTTCATATTTTTTTCCTACCATTCCTAACCTATCTAAATATTCTTTTATTACTCCGATAGCATCTTTACTTATCATTTCGTCTAATTGGTCTTTAGAATATCCCATCTGTTTAGCCATGACATCTAAATTCATTTCCATTTCTATAAATATATTGTTTAACCTGCTACCTGCTCTAGTGGCTGATTTTTGAAGTGGAATTAAAGACATTAATAAAGCATTTGTATCAGAGAAACTAAGATTAAGCACTTTTGCTGCCGGAGCTACATTAACTAAAGCATTCATGTAGTCTTTCATACCGCCTACCGTATCTTTAGCTGCTTTTGTTACGACTGATAAAGTTCTTTCTACTTGCCCTTGGGCAATTCCAAAAGCATCCATTGTTTTCTTTATCCCTTCGGTTAAGACTTCTGGTTTAAGTTCTTTAGTTATTGTTACCGCTTTTCCAATGGCAATTGCCCATGTTTCCATTTGGTTTGCTGCGATACCTGCTTCTGCTGCCGCTTTAGCGATTTCTAAGAACTCTTTTCTACTTACGGGCATTATTTGTGATAGTTCGCCAAAACTGTCAGACAGCCCTGCTACTGCGTTTTTATCAACATCTAAAGCGATAGCTAGTTCAGCAGCCGCTGTATCTATTTCTGCAAAAGTTTTAATGGATAAAGCACCAAGGGCGATAATCGGAGCACCCCAGACTGTTAATGCCATTCCCAATTGCTTCATACCCATAGAAACAATCCACAATTGGTTTGACACTTGTCCAAGGGTTTTAGTAAGATTTTGCCATTTAATAGTATTGCCGATAACTTCTTTTCCTAAAGCCTTAACTTGATCAACAGTTGGATCTAAAATTCCCCTATATTCTGCGGTAGCCTGTCCTACGGTAAGTATTGAATTTCTAACTCCTGCAAGCGGAGTACTTATTGATTTAGAAAGTTCAGCAGTTGCATCAGCCCAACTTGCAGAAAAATCAGTAATTTTCTTTCCTTCGGCTTGGACTGCTGTCCCAAGTTTTTGAATGTCAGTTATACCCTTCTGTATATTCTTATCAAGGGTATATTTTCCCCCAATATTGACTAATAAATTCCCAACAACATTTTCCGCCATTCTATCCTTTCGTAAAGATTTTACTCTGACCTATGGACTACATGTTGTAAATACGGCGGTAATTGAGATACACCACTAATATCTTTTGTCGGTACTCCTTTTTTCCTAGGAAAAGGAATTGGCAAATCTTTCCATTTCCTAGCTTGTTTTTTATCAGCATGTATCATAAATTGAAATCTCATTCCAGCATTTTTTTCTTCTGCTGAATAATTTGCCGCTACTTTAGTGTGCTCCCATAATTCTTCCCAATACAGCCCTTCTAAGATATGGGCTCTAGTCCAACTATATCGGGAAGCTAATACATCTATGCACCAGATAAGAATATTAACTGGTGGCAATCTGCTTATTTTTTTGTGAACTCCGCCCCTAGCTTCTCTATAGGGGCTCTGTAGTTTTTTAGGTTGTTAACTATATTATTTAATTTATAACAAACTGTAAAAGCTGCTGGCACTTCTTCTGGGTAAGCTTCAACCATAAACTCTTTTGTTTCCATATCAGCACAAATAGCAACAAATTCTGCTATTTTTCTAGGCATGGTAACAAATACTTCTTGAAGTTTGCTTGCTCCTAATTCTTCGGCTGCTTTGGCTATTTCTTGCGGGCTTTTAGGAATTTTATTTGCCATACTTGCTGGCGGAGTCATAGATTTAACAATGTCAGCGAATACTTTTTGGGCATCATAAAACTTTCCTGCTTTTAATTTGTTTATAGTTTTCTTTTCTCCACCAATAATAATCTCTGCTGTATTGGTAGATTGTTTTTTTTCATCAGACATATACTACTCCTTCCATATAGATTACAAATCTATATTTATACTTATAATAGATTACAGAGTAGTAACAGGTTAAAGTCTGATACTATTAAGATTTAGCTTCGTTAATCTGAAATAACTGTTTTCCGCTGGCATGGTCGGTATCTGCATAAGCTGTAAATGTAACTCCTACCGCAGTTGGATTTTCCCTTTCAAAGTTTGTTTCAATTCCCCCAGCGACTGTCCGATAAAAACACCACTTAGTTAAGTAACCAGTGTCATTATCTGTAATAGTCAGTTCTAATGGTTGGAATGTTATAGTCGTTATTCCGCCAACACCAACCCAGTAATTTGAAACTCCGTCTTTAGATGTTGCTTGTGCAGAAAGAACCAATTTAATATTTGATGCTTCAGATTCCAACATTTCAAACTCGACTGTTGCAGTTTCTCCAGTTATAGCTATTTCTACCGGCGATGTCACTTGGTCACAAAAAATATCAGATGACTCAATAGTGTAAGTTACAGTTACTCCCCCTTGAGTACAGCCGACATCAGTTCCGTCAACTTCCATGTCATAATATCCGTCTGCATTAGCAGAACCCGAAACAGTTCCCCCAACCTTAACCACAGCACCACCAGTATTGATGTTTGTAGCTGATATAGCCATATTTATCCTTTTTTGAATTTTAATTAAAAAGCTTAACCTGAAGCTAAATCTTTACCTATTGGCTGTCCTAGCCATTTGAATATCTACGTCCCATTGAAGTTTAGACATAAATAAAACTTCTGGATGTATTCTAGCACAACCTTTTCCTGTTTCTGCTACCAATACTGGTATATCTCTTTCATCTACGTCAATAGGCATTGGCATTCCATTATTGTCTTTTCTAAAAGTATATTTTTTACCTGTCAATGCACCAAACCTTTCTGCTTCTTCTGAAATGCCTAGATATACTATTTCTCTAGTTTTTATCATCGGGTTCATCTTCTGAAATATATTTTCTTATAACTATACATAATTTATCCATTCCAATTTTTTGGTGTCCGATTATATCTCTCCAGACATCCCTGATCCTTGCTTTAGTGTATTCTTTAAAGTCATCAGGTAATTTCCTATTTTCTATTTCTGTACAAAGTTGAGATTCCAATTTTCTCAACTCTCCCCACAAATCTCCGCTTAAATCTTTAATCGCTTCTTCAATTTCTCTGTCGTCAATTCCCGTCCATCTTTTAAATTTCGCCTGTAATTCTATAAGATAACTAGGTTTTTTCCCTATTATCCCATGTGGATCATGTACTACTTTAACTTCTGTAGGCATATTGCCCCCTTTTAACTTTTCGGAGCCCATACTGCTCTGTATCGAGTATAGGTTATCCAAATCTGCTGTTCCTGATGAAGCATTTGAGATGGCATAATACTTCTGTAACAGCCATAACATATTATATCACTATCATTTAAGGTTCTCTGGCCATTTAACAGAGCCTTTATCCTTGCTTCTATATTATCTGATTCTCTTGACTTTGAACTGTCGCTAAATATTGAAACTCTAATTTCAGTTGCTGTTATTTTTCCTGTTTCATCGCTTTCATTATACGGATTATCAACGTCGGTTGCAACTTCATAAATAACACTCGGGTAAACTGGTGATTTAGGCGGGTTATTGTGGAAAATGTTATTACCGCCCAATAAATTAATTAAAGTAGCATCAGAACTTAATTTGGTATAAACTGCTTTTTTTAGATAATAAATATTTTTGTCGCTCACTTAAAACACCATCCTTTCTTTAAAACTACCATCATTTATTTCATGTTCTGGTAGTCTAAGTAAATTATAACCACATTTTTTTAAATAAGCATTTTCTGCTTTGTCTTTTTTCATAACTCTTGGAAGTGAATGCCAATAATCTCCATCTGCTTCGATAATCAAATTAAGACTTGGAATATAAGCATCTACTAAAAATTTCCCATTTATAAGTTTTTGTCTTTCAAATAAAACTCCTTGTGCTTTTAATTCATTATAAACCTTCTTCTCAATACTTGTTGGCTCCTTACTACTTTGTTGTTTTTGAACACCAATTAAACCTATTCTTTTATAATATTCTTTTGGGTGAGATAGTTTTAGACTTTTACTTAAATTCTCTTTGTGCTTATCAGTAAACTTCATTCCTTTGCGAGCTAGACTTATTTTCCAATTATGTTCATCAGAAAACTTTGTTCCCTTCATAGCTTCGCTCATTTTTAATCTTGTTTCTAAGGAAGCGTGTTTACCATAATTTGGGTGTTTACTCCCTATGTGAGATAGGCTTATCTTCTTTTTCCAGCTATCTGTAAATACCCTTCCTTTTAAAGATTCACTTATTTTCTTTTTATGTTCTTTTGTTCGTAAATAAATTCCTGAAGGCATATTATAATCTCCCAGAACCACCTACAAATCTACCTGTGCCTTTAACTAATTCAGTTCCATGTCTTATACTAATACCACCTTTTATATTTTTTTCCATAGTATAATGCATTAATTCATCTGCTAATTTAATCCTTATAGAAGGGATTATGTTATCTCTATGAGTTAACCAAGATTCTTCCATGTAATGATGCCCTTTCCACCACCATTGAGA
>Ga0114918_10001628_pt1 | contig 20036 bp, 23 predicted proteins | sample LantaG_FD_87015 | JGI IMG/M metagenome (GOLD analysis project Ga0114918, IMG submission 87015) | Deep subsurface microbial communities from Baltic Sea to uncover new lineages of life (NeLLi) - Landsort_02402 metaG | ecosystem: Environmental > Aquatic > Marine > Oceanic > Sediment | place... | reverse complement strand
GGTGTGCATTCTACATCAGTTACTTCAACTGCTTTGTTAACAACAACCACACGGTTCGTAACGTTGATAGTGACTAACTTTTCATGACCTCTCCATTTACTCGAACCTCCACCAGTTCCTTGTACCTTGAGTTTGGTAACGAATCTGTCATCTTCTCGCCAGTATGCTTGCTTTGTCTCTACTATGTCTACAACCTTACCTTCAACCATATAGAGACTAGATCCACCTCTGCCGGGATATACGATTGTATCTCCAACTTCAATCAACGTACCTCTGAAATCTCTAATCTCATTCATATGGAATACTCCTCAATACATTCTTGACATAGAAAACTTCCCTCTGCGAACTTCTGTGTAACTTGAGTACGACCACATACATTGCATTTCGCAATCGTAGCACAGACAAGACGCTCAAGATTAGCAGTAGATTTCTCTCGCTGCACATCAACAAGACGAAAACCTAAGATCTTCATTATGTCGTTGAACGTGAAATCCATCTCAATCTTCTCCGAAAGTCTTGTCCTGACAACTCTGACACATACCAGAGATTTGGAATTCCTTACGGGACAGAGAATTCTTGAAGTTGTCCAGTACGATTGTCTCACCACAGATAGGACACTTGTTCTGTTTCGTAGCGTCCACTTCCTTACCAAACCCAAGTTTCCTCATAATCTCTTCATTCATCTTAGTTCTCCCCACAGTCTACACGTTCCAAACGTTCCCAGTATTCCCAAGCGAGTTTCTTATTGGACACATCGTATTCTTTCTGAGTCATTATACGAAGCGAAAGAAGGTTCTTGAGTTTCCTAGACGCTACATTATACCAAGCATCTACGCTACACTTTTTTATTTTAGTAATCATTTGTACTTCATCTCCCAACCTTTACCACATCGAGTACACTGAAAATTGACTCCTACACTTCTCCATACACTTAGAGTAGTGGGTTTGATATTATGAAACCCGAAGAAGCATAGCACCTTGCCCAAGAATCTACGCATCATTTTTCCCCTTCGGGTCTGGAATTCTGTGCGCTCTATCCTGTATCTGCTCATCAAGCAATTCCGACTTTTGCGTTGCAATACACTTGAGGCAGAGATCATCCTTAACATCTCTTGCGAAAGAGTAGTCTCCGCACTTCTTACACTTTTTCATTTCGAGTTGTCTGTGTCGTTTTCCCATTTCAGTCTCCAAGAGTGCTGAGAACGCCGGTAGGCATCTTCTCATTGGTCCTAAACTCAAGGTATGCTGTAGCAGCAACCGAAAGTATAAAAATGATTACACACAAAATACTGAGCGTGGTACTGCTGATTTCGCTACTCATAACTTCTCTCCTCTGTTTTCAAAATACTCGTTTACATCCCGGACAGCAGACTCGTTGATACCCCAGATCAATTGGACGGAACAAGAAAGTTGATCTCGAACCTGCTTCATAAGAAACTTCTTAGCCTTACCCTTCGGTTCGAGTTCTGTAAGAAGAGTCATTGCAGACTTGAGCATACTTTCAATTTTTGCTGTTTCGTTTGCTAGTCTCATACCTTGCATAATTACGCTTTCATTTCATAGAGTTCCATACATTTCGATTCGATATCATGGCGAATCTGCTGATCAAACAGGATACAACCTTCTCCTGAATCTCCGAGATTCGTGTGAGCAAGTTCATCTTCTCCAATTAAGGTTTCAAAAATTAAGCACTGTGACGGAAACTCATACCCAGATCCAAAGAACCCTTCTCTTCCATCTTCTCCACAAGGTGATCTCTGACTACATCTGAAATCTTATCGGTAGTCTTGACACAATCAAGAGCAGACTTGTAGCGAAGTTTATTACGCTTTGATTCTAATGCATCTGCTTTCTTGCGAAGTTGTTCGAGTTCCTTCTCAACTGAAACGATTTCCTTCTCATCAAAGGTCCAACGAGAAACGTCCATATAGTGACGAGTGATGTTGCGGAGTTTCTCATCATTTTTATCTGTGACGATCTTCATGATCGAAGCGTTCATCTCTGAGATCTTATCACCAAGAAGTTTTGTCTTATAGGTCTTGAGATAACGGTTAACGTCATCCTGTGCATTCTGCATTTTGATTTCTTGATTGCCTTTGCGAACACCACGAAGGACAACCTTCTTGCCGGTATGTGTAACTACTTTGTTGTAGCGAGTTTCCTCAGAACCGAAGCGAGAGATAGGGAACATAACCTCTTTTTCAAGGTCGCTCAACTTATCGCCAGATTTGAATATAGCAACGAAATGTGCGGAAGGGTGGGATGAGAGATATTCTTTGCCTCTCTCGGATGATTCTTTAATCTCAAAATCTTCAGCCTTGAGACTACGTAATACGCTAACGATACCACTTTTGTCTTCAGTCAGATACTTAGCCATTTTGTTTCTCCTCAATTGTTCCAAAAAAAGTGTTCTCTATCCTTACACCTTAATTATACAACATCTGGAGTCTTAGTCAAGTAACTATCTCATAATAATACGATTTTTTATAAAAAAGATCTTAGGTCGATGTAACATAATATTACACCCTTTTCATAGCATTACACTTTGATACGGGATGTAGCACATTCATCAAGATTTCCTTCTGCTTGTGATACCAGATAATCTTGCACACCGGACAATCACATCTAGGTTTTTCGTTTGCTCTGTACAGTGGATGCTTTCTGCAAGTCATTTCAGTCTCCGTATCAGGTACAGGTAATCAATAACCATTCCTACAAAGGAAATAGCAAGCACAACGCAACCTATAATAAATAGACTATTCATCTTCGAGTTCCTTCTCCTTCTTTTCAATTTGCTCCTCAAGAGCGAGAACAACTAACTGATTGAGAGTGATATTCTTCTCATGTGCCATTCTATGAAGCAATGCCCACACATCCTCTTCTGCATCAACATTTACATTACTGCTATCTGGATAGAATCTTTCGACCCAAACTTTCATAATGATTTTGAGATCCTGACTATTAAGAGGAGTCCCATGTCCACTGAACCATTTTTTGAGTTCAAGTACAGCAGATTTACAATTGAATCTTTGGAGTTCTCTTACTATCTCTTCTACAAGTGGTTTCACTTCTATCTCCTATTATGGATTTGCGGGTCGCAGTGCGAATGCACGGAGAACCCACAAACCGAAATTAGTCGCAATCTAGATCTTTCTCGTATACGATATACTCTCCGGTGAAGAAATCCAGATCAAGTTCACAACCTATTCTCTTCGCTACCCTCTTGGCAACTACGATTGCTTCTTCGTCTGTCTCTCTTTCGATTAGTGCTTCAAAGCAAATTCCAGAATCATTCTCTTCTTGGAACTTATCTACTCCACCAACTGTAAGTCTTAGACAGTATGCTTCACCATCAATCATATACCCTTTAGGAAATACAGACAGAATAACTTGGTTAGACATCTCCACACTCCTTACATTTCTTATCTACCTTAAGATAATCAGAAGGAAGATTACTCTTCTCTCTACACTTAACACAGATTCTAAATCCCGCTGCAGCGCATATCTGATCTACAACTTCAGACAGACCACCACTCACATTTGCATAGTTTGCCATTAGCAACAATGCATCTCTGGTTGCAGTGAGTTCCGTAGATAGTGTTGCTGACAACTTAGCAAGTGTCACCATCATATTAGGTTCAGGAATGTCTTCTATAGAATTTTTACTCATCTGCAGTCTCCACTCTAACAAGTTTTAAATGAGTTAGTCTTTCAAACTCCTCTACTAGATCTTCACTTTTCAACAGAAGTGCCAACAGAACCTTGTTGTTTCCATTTGCAACTTCCAGTACGTTGTATCCAACGACAAAGATTCTCAAGTCAATACACGCTCTAAAGATTGTTCCTAACTCCAGAGTCTCAACCACTGATATAGAAGTATCGGTTGATACGTGATACAAAAGCATACTCTCTCCTAGAACAGAATAGTTTCAGCGTCTCCTGAATCCATCTTCTTGTCGAGATCTTTTTCAATCTCTGCTTTGATTGCAGCGATATCAGGACGTTCACTTGCCGCTTGCGCTGCTGACTGAGCAAGTTCAGAGTTCTGACCAATTGCTTGCTTCAGGTTGATAAGTTCTTGAATGACCATACACCAAGTTGCAACCCGGAATGCTCCCTGCTTATCTTGAGGTGCTTTCTTTAGTGCTTCAAGAAGTCCATCTACGTCATTGAATGGATTACTTTTTGCTACATTGCTATCTGCCATCTTCTTTACCTTCCTTTACCATTAGTTTTGCTTGCTGCATTGTCTCGGAATCTATACCAAAGCATTTTTGTAATGCTGTAACGTTCTCTAGTGCTTGCCTCTTGAGAGGATGCTCCCGGTTATAGTAATCATCCCAGATACCTTTTGCTATCTCTAGGTGATTATTCTTGTTTTTGTTCATTGCTATTTTCTTTCTGTTCTATAGAAATTATATACCTCCCTCTGTCTCTCTTCATTGTAACGATCTTACCCTCTTGTAGTTGTTGTAACTGGTCAAGAAGTTCCTGAAGACCTTTTCTCTCTTCTGAGATATCTTCTTTTGTATCCTTGACAAATTCCACTACCTCTTCTCTTGCAGTGTGATACCCTTCTTGTGCTTCATCAATCGTAACTCGAACCATCGTCATCGATATCAAACCAATAAAAAAGATAGTCACGGTTAGTATCTTTAACATACATACTATTCTTTGTAGTTCTCTTTCCATTAGGATACCTTTTCAATATTGGTGAATGGTAGATTCTCACACTCAAACCCTGCTGCTCCCTTGTGACCACCTCCACCGTGCTTCATAGCGAGTTCTGAGCAGTCTACAGTTTCTCCCTCACTGTAGAGTCCCACAATAATCTTACTACCGTCAGAATAGAACGTAGAGACTATATCGTACCCCTCAGTATCCATACCCTCAAAAAGGTTGGACCCAACTCCCGGCATATTGCAGCATAGAATCTTATGTCCCTCAAAGTCACAGGTGAAAGATCCCTTTGTAGCAATATCTTTGAAGAAGTTCTTTCTGAATTCCAGTACGATATTTCCCTTCACTACGATATTCTGAGTTTCCTTTTGTCTCCTGAGGTCATTATCTGTATCCAAGAGCGCATCCCAGATAGGATCTTCGGGAGAATGTGCTACAGTCTTCAGTCCTGCTTCAAACGCCTTTGTAACAATACCGAAATCATAAGTCCAAGTATCGTAATCGCTGACATACAACACAGCGTCAGGTACAGGAACCTTTGGGAATAGATATTTCCAACAACACCCTGCGCCTGAGGGAGTCTTCTCTACTCTCAATCCATCAAGACATTTATCGAAGAACTTATGTCTTACGATATTCTTTCCATGATGGTCTATCCATACAGTCTTTGCTGCTTTCGATACGATTCTTTCGAAGTCACAATCTTTACTTGGAGTGTAATCTACAATGAATACAGTATCGTCTGATAGGATCTCATCAATCGGAAGTGGATCGCTGTAATTTACTTCGTAACATCTTGCTTCTGGATAGACTTTCTTAACGATAGCAGCAGAGCAACGTCCGTCCATATCGTCATGAAATAACACTAATATACCCATTTACTTCTCCTCTGTCTCCCGTTGGGTAACAACTTTGTATATGTTGTTGTATTCCAGATTAACACCCATGTAATATGGATAAGGAACCTCTTCTCGAAGTACCATATTAGAATCGAATGTCTTTCCGAATTCCTTTGTCACATTCTTCATCTTTCCGTCGATCAGAGTGGAATATTGATAACCGTCTGGTGATGTATGAATAGGATGTTCAACAGTCTTGTCAATTATTATAGGTCGGGTTGCTGAAAGGATAATCCATAGAATACAACCAAGAAAACTAGGGAGGAGATATTTTGCTGCATCCACTTCCCCCTCTATCAATACTATAAGTGATGTAATTCCTAACAAGAATGCCGCTAGTGCTAACATTTCGATTGGCATTATTATTTCTCCTCATCTGAGATTTCAATAGGTCCGGGACCAAAGAATCCTTCATTGGTAAATTCTTTTTGTATGTAGTTTGGATTGAATGCAAGTTCCTCTGGAAGCATATCACGCTCAACCATTTCTTCTGTATGTATAATAAACATTATATTACAGGCAATCGCTGCAAGATGGTCTTCATCCTTCCGACCTTCCTGAAATGCGTTAACGTGTCGCTTCAAAGAGGCGAGAGAACGCTCAATAGGAATTCCCTTCTCCCAGTTTCGAGGAGCATACTTCTGCGCTCCCTTGTCAAGCCAGAGTCCAAGTCGTCTTTCAAAAATCGGAGAGATAAGTTCAAGAGCAGGTTTACCCTCTGTCGTATCTCTCACTGCGCCAGTTTCAAAAGATTGACGAGTACCACTATCCTTCATTTCCTTTTCTTCCATTTCTCTCTCCTTAAAAGTCTTCTCGAAGTTCCTGCTTCTTTTTCTTATAGTCTTTGTTCTTCTTGCGCTCTTGATCTTCCCTATCGTTATAATTCTTCTCCCGGTTCTGATCTTTGCGCTTCCTCTTCCTTACCACTTTGTTTCTCCTACATTGTAGCGTAAGTCTTCTTTGCATCAACTTCACGCAATTTTCCGTCTCTCACGAGGATATAGAGAGTAGATCAACAGTTACGTTCCTCAACCTTCGGAGTATCCTTCTTGCCCAACTTCTCACGTTCCTCTGAATATACCCTGAGGATCTCTGGGAAGTCTACATTACCATTTTGCTGAGTAATAAAACCGAGAACCTTTGCGCCGACTGTAGGTTTGCGACCACGTTTACCTTTGACCTTATCCATTGTGTTTCCTTTCTTTGCCTTTACAGGCTTTGGGTTTGCTTTCTGCTTCTTTACATTGCGGATTGCTGCTTTAACTTTGGTGGGTTTCTCACACTTGACTTCAACAGTTTTGCTGCCCCGTTTGAAGATTTCATCAAGTGCTTTACTTTGGAGTTTCTTTTTCATTGGACCTGAATCGATACTCACGGTAGGATTGGTCTTGCGAGGTCTACCAAGTTTCTTGCCATTCTTAGACAGTTTGGTAGGTTTGACAGTTGCTTCATTAATACGCTTCTTTTCCAGTTCTTCATACTCTGCCATTGCTTCAGGAGAGAGAAGTCTCAGCGGGACCGACTTAGTGAGGCAGAAACAACAAGTGACATCAACCACATTGTCATCATTGACTTCTACCATTCTCCCACACTTACATTCTAGTGTGCGTTCATTCAATTGCGATAACGTGATTTTGCGTTTGCGACCCATGTCAAATTCTCCTATGGTAATATTATAACGCCTCATCGGTCAAAGTCAATAAAAATCTTTTATTTTTTATTACCCTTTGTGGATAGAATCATTTGTATTCTCCCACAACCTCCACATGGTTCGTTGGGATTCTGGCACTCATTTCCACATTTGGCACAGTTCATCCATACTTCTTTCGATGCAATCATACGTCTTGCCTGTGCAAACGATACTGCAAGACCTGCATCACATACCTGTTTCGGTGTAACCATATTGTTCCTCCTATTTTTATATCTTAATTATATCTTACGCCCTACCAATAGTCAAGAAATAATATATTTTATAACCCAGTACAGGCTATAGAGTTATGGGATTTATGATATTTTATTGGATTTCCTCACCTTTTATGAGTATTTTCAAACCTATCATTCCCTATCAACCCATAAATAAAGGAGATAGATATACTTTCTCTGGAGAAATGGAATGAAGAAGTGGTCGAATAGTAATAAAGATTTTGACATCTACTCACTCTTAACCGAGGGTGCAGAGCAGGGAAAACCAAACAAGGGTGATATTGCAGAGGGAATTTTAGGAGCAGCAATCTATGCCCGATTTATAAAAAGAGACGATAAAGATGTTACATCTGACGACATAGATGATGTATTCACAGAATTGGAGAATAGAGGAAGTAAGGAGGAGAGGAAGCGAAATGGAAAATCTCTTCTTCCTTTGAGAACGATAAGTAGTTCCGTAAAAAACACAACCGGAACTGGAGAAGATAATATTACATTTAAATTATCTCTCGCCCCTGTCAATACAAAACCTCTACTAGATGGAACTTCAAATGAGATGTTCCCTCGCTTATATGAATCTGCGCTCAAATTCGTTAATACATATCTGAAAGATTATAGCACACTCATAGCTAATGATGGTGTGAGTAGCGATATAGATGTTATAGCAGATGGTGTTGGAGATCAGAAGGGTACTAAAGCTGATCTTACAATCGTCAAGGATGGACGAGAAATCGATTTCTCCATATCTCTAAAAGCAGGTACAGTTAAACAATTTGGTCAAGTCTTCGGTGCCTCTTTTGATAAGCAAACAATATTATGGGATGCCGGATTTGATATTGATATCTCAGAATTAGAAGAAGACTATAACGAAATCCTATCAGAGATTGATCCTACAGACGTAGTTAAATTTAACGATGCTACAACTGATGCGGTTGCTTCTGTATACGAAGATGTTGCTAGTAATATGAAGACATGGTTAAAGGGTGACAAATCTAAAAAAGAGTTTGATACTTTAATGAAGATAGCAAAGGCTATAGATTTTCACGCAACACGGAACGATCCTGATATGGTTCTGGTACAACTAGATAAGAGTGACTTTAAAGCACTACGTTTTGGTGGATTAGAAAAGATATCTGAAGCACTAAAGAGTATAGATCTGGATGTGAACTATCAGCTTGGAAGATCAAAGGGAGGTTCAAAGCCAAAACCCATTGTAGTTTTCTACGATAAGAATAAACAAGAACTTGCAACTGGTTCGCCAGATGCAAAATGGGGTGAAGCGTCAGTTAGTCCAGAGGCAGTTCTAATGCAGATTAGATTCAAGACAGAGACTAAGGGATCAAAGAGAAATTATTTCGAGAAAGGTCACGTTATGACTGACCTGTTTAATAATTTAAAGGATAAGAGTTAGAATGAAAAAGAAACCAAAATCAGAATCATATTCATGGGAAGAGAAGAAGGTTATAAAAGAAGAGAAGAAACCTGTCGAGAGGAAGAAGAGATTATTAAAAGAGTCTGCTCCACTTCCTAATACCGACTATCTCTGGGGTGAGGCACTAGATGCTGCTTTCTTCACTGCTCTGACTATAAGATTGACCACGCCTACCGGAAATCTCCCGGCATTTAAGATGGGATTGATTAACGGGCAGGGTAAAGTTCTCAGAGAACCTATGACCAAAGAGGAACGTAGAGCGTTGTCTGGTATGGATCGAATTGCTTTGTTCATGAAGCAGTCGATGGGTGGTAGAATCTCTGCTATAATGAACATGTATCGCCAGAGACGTATGAGTCCTAGCTTTATTCAGGCAGCAGCAAGAGCAATCTCTCTCCGCTTTGGTAAGTATTACGATATGAGAATCGGATTTTATGAGCGTCCTTTCTCTCAGGCTATTACAGGTGGTCGTGGTGCGACTCAAACCTCTGCCGGGAAACCAAGATCCTAATGACCGATGCTTATTGCAAACACTTGGATGAGATACTCAAGGTTGAGAGATCTATAATAGAAGAACATATCAAAAAACACAAGTGGTGTAATCGTATCAAAGATCCAAATGTAGGTATAGTTGACTTTGTTCACAAGTTTGCTTGGTTGATGAGAGAGGTTTATTGTGGAGCAATGTGTCCGTATAAACATGATTGCGGAGTCAACTCTCAGTTCAGGAAAGCATTCCTAGAAGATATATCAGATGGTGAGATCAGAGAATACATAAAATATTCATACGGAAATGAAGACGAAGAACTTATCAAGTTGAAACTACATGTGATAAAGCACGATATAAAATCTCACAAATGGCTAAATAAGATAAGCAATTACGAAGATGCAGTACGAGACTTCTTACAAAAGTTCGGGTGGGTCATCTTCGAAGTCTACAGGAAGAGTAAAAGTGGGAGTTCTAAATGTTAGTTGAAGGTGGACATGCAGTAACTAATGTAACTAAAATTCATCAAGCCAATGTGAAACCTACACTGGAAGAGATCAATAACACGCTTTTCCAAGATCTCAATGTCAATATTCCTAAATCTGCTAGACTTCTCGGATCAACCGGTAAGAAGGGTCCAGACGGAGAGAGTGGAGATATAGACATTGCAATAGATGTAGATACAATAGTCAAAGAGAATAATCTATCGGTGGATGAAATTGGAGACTTCATTACTAAAGCATGTGAAGAATACTCTGAAGATGTGGTTAACAATACAGGTACAGGGATCGTGAGTTGCTCTTGGAAAATAGAGAATGAAGATGGTAAACAAAACGATGAATTTGTTCAATTAGATCTCATGCTTGTGAAGCAAGATGTTTTAGATTTCACTGAGTTTGCATTTTGGAGTCCTCAAGAAGGAGACTCAGAGTACAAGGGAGCGCACCGAAATATTCTCCTTATGGCAATTGCCGAGATGATTAATTTTAAAGTGATAGAAAAGGCAATGGATGCTGAAGGTGTAGAAGTTCCTGCCATCTGGGAAAGACTGTTTCTGGATCTGAGAAAAGGATTGATGCAGGGTAAACAAACTCGTGTGTCTCCGAAGAGTGGAAAACTTGTTAAGGGTAAGAAGACGTTTGATAAAAAACTTCTCTCTGCTAACAAAGAAGAAATAATAGATATGCTGCTCGGACCTGACGGAACTGAGAAGGATGTGAATTCATTCGAGACTATCGTTAAGTATATGAACAGTGATAGTTTTCCATATCAAGATAAGAAAAAAGAGATTTTCAAGAAAGCAGCACAAGAGATCAAGAAGCAATTTGGAGAACTTCCTCCACAAATCAAATCAATGGTACAGGAAGATACAATGCTTAAAGAATCTAAACTAGATATCAGTAAAGGTATTAGACATCTAGAACATCTAGAAGATCTTATCTTGAGTAGTGGTAAAGAAGGTGGAGCATTTGGAGTCGAGACTGTAAGGAAATTCACCGATAGTGTTAAAGATCAAAACGAAGATGTTGTGGTGAGTGAGAAGATAGATGGCGCACCTTCACTCTTCTTTGGTAAAGATCCTGCCGGTAAGTTCTTTGTTGCTACTAAGAGTATCTTTGGAAAGAAACAAAGAGTCGCTTATTCATTAGCAGACATACAGAGACAGTGGTCAGGTGGTATTGTTCAGGTATTGTCGTTTGCATTCAAGACACTCAAACCTGCATACAAGACTAGAAATACCGCAGGTCAGGGTGATATTTTATTCGTAAGTAAAGCGGCAAAGAATATTACTGAACATGAAGGTCAGAAATTTATAACATTCCAACCCAATACAATCATGTATGCAATTCCAGTTGATCCTAAGTCTGATCTGTTTAGAAATGTCCGTGCTGCTAACTTGGGTATCGTGGTGCATGGAGCATATGAAACAAGATTTGGTGAAGGTCAGCGTGTAGATATCAATCGTCTACCAGAGAAAGCAGTCACAGCGATTGCAGAAGAGATTGATAGAGATAAGCGTGTGTTTGCTATCGATCCATTTGTTAAAGACATATCTCCTATACGTGGTTCGGAAGATGAGTTGGAAGAGTTATCAGAACTTTCCAAGTCTGTAGAAGGAATGCTTGACGAAGTAGACGAAGAATTTAACGATGCATGGGTTGAATCTAAAGATCCAATGATCAAAAAAGCTAAACTACTTCTTCCACAATTCATAAATCAACAAGCGAGAGCGTCTGGTGATGCAGAAACTATCCTTACTGCTAAGGATGAAAAGGATTTCCTAAGAGTATTCAAGAAGAAATTAAACGAATTCCTATCTGCCCGAAGCAGAGTAGAGCAAGAAAAGTTGAAGACTTCAGCGGGTAAGGAGAGAAAAGCACAGTCATTTGATGACTTCAAGAAGTGGATGATTGATATGGGTGAGACTTTCGAACCAATGCTACGTGCATATTTCCGACTGTTCTCAATCAAGAACCTTATGATAAAGTTATTTGATAGTGTAGAGAAGAAACTTGGGCAGACCTTCGTGGTGGACCGTAAGAATGATTATGCTCTTTATGCTGTGAAACCTGAGGGATATGTTCTCCTGAACGCTCCCAACATGGTTAAGATTGTGGACAGGGCAGAGTTCAGCAGGAACAATATCCTCTACAGTCCATTCACAGAGGGTGGAACATTTGAGTTGAAGTTGGATAGCACCGGTGATCCAGAGAGTATCGGAGACAAGAAGAGAATCTATCCAGAGAAACTCCCAAGTATTGCCGATGCTGTAGCAGAAGAGATACTCGATTCCATCGACGGAGCGGGTAAACTCAATGATGGATTCAATGATGAGAAGATTGTGGAGACAGCAGACAAGTTCAAGAAGTACAACGCAGTGTATGTGGGTAGACTACAACCTCCTACGATAGCACATGCAAATAATATTGCGAACCTGTCCAAACTGTTTAAGAATGTATACGTTCTATTGTCCGATGCAAAGAACAAGACTGAGAAATACCTCAAGAAGAATCCTCTTGACGTTAGGGATCGCAAGGAGTTGCTTGAATCTGATCCAAAAATAAGAACGCTCAAGAATGTGAAGATAGAAGGTGGATCAACAAACGCCGCATACGGAATAACTACTGAGTCTAAAGAGAAGGAATTGAGAGATCTCTTTGAGATTCCTGAGGATGAAACGATTGTCCTTACTATAGGTAAGGAAGAGGATAGATTCTTCCAGTTGAGAGATCGTGGCGCACTGTTTGTATTGAATACAGACGGAGAACCGAGTGAAGAGAAACCTCACGGACTCTTCGGAATAGATTTACAGAAACTTCCGGGTAAGGCAGGGAAGGTTAGTGCAAGTGATGTGCGTCAAGCAATTGCAGATGATGACCTACAGACTGCTAAGAAGATGATGGCAGGTACAGAATCTACTCAGAATAATATAATAGATAAGATACAGAGTGCAAAGCAAGATGATACTCAACGAGAAGATATGATTGCAGCAAGTGAAGATTACATTAGGGTTGAAGACTTCGATATACGCAAAGAAGTGATAGACGAAATAGAAGAGGACTTTGGAATCGATCAAGAGGAAGCAATGGATATGCTTTTGGATATCTTGGAGACTAGGGAATAATGGTAGATATAAACAAAGAACTTTCAATCTTCACGAACTTTCTCGAAGATAAGGCAGTACAGGTTAAAGAGTCTATCCTTGATGAACCCAGAGAAAGTCTGAGTCCAAAGGTTTGGCAACTTGAAGAAGATAAGAAACCTGTAATAAATCCAGAGGTCAAGGCAGAAATCCTCCGAGGATTGGATCACATAGTTGGTGATAGACCTGTAGAGAAAGTTTATATCGTAGGAAGTATCACAGGATTCCGCTACGGTGATGACGCAGATATTGACGTTAGTGTTATCGTAGAGGGTGACGAAGACAGTCACGCTATCATGAGAGCAAAGGCGAGAGATATTAACGGTAGGTTCGCTCCCGGTACAACATTCCCAATCAACTATTTCGTAATGCCAGAGGACGCTACCTTTGCCAGATTTGATTCTGTCTATGATATGTTAGATGAGAAGTGGTTGAAAGATCCAAAGGACTTCGGCGTTGATTTGAATTCAGTTTACGATAAGTTCAAAGGATTCATTCGAGAGATAGATTCAACAAAGTCAGAAGCAATCAGAAGTCTCGTAGATATCGAGGGACTCTTTGCTGCTCTTGACAATACAAAGCATCCACAACCAATCTTCTGGAAGTTAATGGATAGACTTAGAAGTCTTGATGCTTCTATTGATGACCTCGCAGGGAAGTATGACAAGGTTCATCAACAACGTATCTCAGCATTCAGACGTTACGAAGCAGGTAAAGAAAAAGATTTACCTTCTCCAAACCTTCTCCCACAGAATATTCGCTACAAACTATTGGAGCGTTACCACTATCTCGATTTCATGAAGAAACTTTATGACCTTGTAGATGAAACTGGAGATATTGATACGATAGATGACGTTCAACAGGTTCGTGAGATTCTTCAGGGTGAGATTCCTATAAGTGAGGAAGCAAAGGCAACCTGTCCAGAGTATGCAGAAGGTGGTTTTCGTAATCACGATGAGGCAGGAGATCCCAAGACTGCAGGGAAAGACCATTTTAATAAGGGGTTGAAGCGGCACAATGATCTTGCCAGTGGTAAGAAGAAGCACAAGGCAACAGTAAAAGAAGATCGCAAGAGTGATAAGATTGAAGAAGATGTTTCTCAATTTGGAACTCTCCTGCTTGAGAAGTTGGGTTCATATAAGTATGAATTGCCGAAAGATAAAGAAGAGCAGATGAATGACTTCTATACTCTTACTATGATGTATCCCAGAAAGTACAACAAAAATGCAAACATTCAAGACATTAAGGATATGCCTGACATAGATATAGATTCCGCTGTAGAAGATACACAGGAGAGACTATACACTGGGTTGCGTAAGAATCTTCTCAATGCTGTATTCTTTTCAATCTGTGCTGAGATTCGTCACATCTATGATAATTATAGCAAGCCTGTAGATGTTCTAGATTTGATAGAGAAGAAGTTAAGCAAGAAACATGCCAAGATGTTCAGAGCATACACAAAGGAAATGATAGTAGCAGACAAATATTCTGATCTTCAGAGAACTCCAAAGGAAGCAAGAAAGAGACTGCTAGAAAATAGAGACTCTTATGTCTCTTCTTATAAGTCAGCGGTTACTGCTATGAAGAAGACAGGAACAAAGAAGAAAGACTTTGTAGAGGTCTGTGAACTTCTCTTTAACGAAGCGAGTTGGAATAGTTCCTTTGGTGATAAGGCATGGGCAGGTATTGCAGATGGTTGGCTCAAGCTAAATGCTGCAACCAAATTGGAAGAGATCACAGTCTGGATCGATCACGTTTACGATCTTCAACATAATACTGATACAGTGTTCAACAAAATCAAATCTTACATGAAGGGTTCCAGTTACAGTTGGATTAAGAAAGCACTCGATAAGAAATTCAAAATAAAGAGTCCATACGAACTATGGGATAATATGTCTCCACAGATGAAGAGACTTATGGGATTCTACTTCAAGGCGAGGCACGGAACTACATTCCAACAGTGGGCAGACAAAAATAGAAAACCAGAAGATCATCCTGAGTTTGGTGTTGGTAAGTCGGGTGAGGGATTACCTTCAGGTGGTACTGGTTCAATGGCAAGCAAAGGTGGTAAGAAGGGTGACTTCGAAGTTGGAGATAAGGTAGTTTTTACCGGGGTAGGCGGTGCGGATCAAGCATCTCTAGTTGGTAAATTTGCTACAGTTGTTTCTCTTAAAACGGATATGATGGAAATAAAGTGGAACGATCCAGATATCCCTGTTGGTAATAAGTCAAAGGGAACTTCCACATTCTTTTATAGCAAGTTCAAAAAAGAGGAATGGAAAGCTGAAATCGATGTTGATGATAAAGTAGAATATGGTGGAAACTCTGTAAAATTCAAAGGTAAAACTGGAACTGTAACATGGACAGATGGTAAATGGGTGAGTGTTGATTGGGATGATGAAGAACAAGGTAGTATCAAGAGAGTAAGTGTAAAAACTTTTAATAAGATATCTGATGAAGGTGCTTCCACAGATATCGAGGTGGGAGATAGAGAATCGAAGAAATTCAAAAAAGGTGACAAGGTAAAATATACTCTTAAAGGTAACGCTATGAGTGATTCAGTCGGGGATAAAGTAGGAGTTGTCACTCGTAAATATGAAACTACTTCCTCAGTAAAATTCCCCGGTGATAGTAAGAATAAATTAATCACGAATAAGAATCTTTCAAAAGTAGATGATTCTAAGAGCAAAGAATTCAAGAAAGGTGACAAGGTAAAATTCAATCAACGATCTCCTCTCACACTCAAAAATAAAACTGGAACAGTAATTTCATATACTAAAAATGCCAAAAATAATGAGACTGTTAGAATCAAATGGGACAATTCTGACGTTGATGCTGCTTGGGGTGGACTAGCATCATACTTTACTTGGAAGTTTGATAAGGTAGAAGATGATGAGGCACTAGCGAAGAATGTAAAACCTGCTCCTGAGATATTACCATTCACAAAGGAAGAGTTTAAAAAATTCGAAGGTAAGAAGGTTAAGTTTAAAGATTTCCACGTTGATGTGACGAAGAAAAAGATCCTTGGGAAGACAGGGATGGTTGTGGGGCAAGGGAAACCTAGAGGTGGAAGTGATTATATTATTGTAAAGATGGATGAGGTAGTGCCGGGGAATGAGGTGTCATATCAATACATGCATGTGATACGACCTAATCATCTTGAGATAGTTGAGGATACAAAAAAGTATAAAGATGTAAATGAAAATGAATTGAAGGTTGGTGATCTCGTTACCATAGACAGTGCTGATACTAACGCATACCAAAAGTTTGTGGGTAAAAAAGGAAACATCGTTACATTTCTTAATAATAAAGCAAGAGTTAAGATGATGGATTCTGGGAAAGAGATGGTTTGGAATCTGAATAAACTTGCTTTTGTTGGTGGGAAGAAAAAGAATAAAGAATCTTCAGAGGTTGATCCCAAAGGGAAACATCTTGAAGTTGGAGATGTTGTAGGTCATAAAGCGCATTTGGGGAAAGAATACAAGATAATAAATGTCAAAACCATCGATGGACCAGAGAATCAATTAACTATAGCAAATGTTGATGATGAGGAAGATTGGATACAAACACCTTCTTCAAAAGTAAAACTGGTTGGAGGTTTGACAGGGGATGTTAGTAAAGGTGATGAGATACATGATAAAAATGGTAAGAGTATAAAGAGAGGTGATAAGGTAAAGATAGTCGGGGATGTTAAAGCGTTGAATGGAAAATTTGGAGAGGTTACAGACTTAATAGCGAATGGTGATACGATAACAGTTCAACTTGATGGTGGTAATGCTTTGAACTTTTACCCCGATGCTGTTGAATTGGTTGATGATGAAGATGATGCACCTATTGAAGATTCGGTAGGTGTTAAAATGAAGGTTGGAGATATAGTTAAGATTATGACAAAAACTTCAAAGCATGAAAGTAAAGAGGGGAAAATTGAAAAGATCATTAAACCTGATAATGTTATAGTCGCACTAGATAATTTTCCGGGTATGTCGTTTACAAATGATGAACTTAAAGTAATGAAGAGAGGTAAAGATGCTGCTAGACTTAAGAAAGGTGATAAAGTAAATATTATTGATGAGTATCTTGCAGATCAGTATGGAGACTCTGGAGAGATTGTTAAAATAGTTGGTTCAGGTGTGAATATCACATATACTGTAAAGACGAGTGATGGTGAGATTGGTTTCCAAGGTGATGAGATAGAACTTGATAACAAAGTAGACACACCTTCATTTAAAAACACAAAGTTCAAAAAGGGTGACAAGGTAAAGATAACCGATGATGCAATAGAAGAAGTCGGTGGAGATAAAGGTACTACTGGAATAATCGTAAACGCAACTGGCGAGAAGCATGGTGGAGCAGACGTTTACAAAGTTAAAGTAGGCAAGAGTAATATCAATTTTGCACAAGATGATTTAGAATTGGTTGATGATAAATCTTCTGAAGGTGAATTCAAAAAAGGTGACGAAGTAGAGTACAATGGAGTATCTTCGGAATACATGGGTGAAACTGGAATAATTATATCTCAGGATAAAAGTATTCAACCAGAGAGCGGAGAGTATTATAACGTTAAATGGAATAGTGACAGAATGGATAAAAAGTTTGGTCCTGATCCATTCAACGGACTTGCGCTTAAGAAGACTGGTAAGGTTAAAGTCCCTAGCATACTTGATAGAAGAGAATCAAAAGGAATGACTGAGCGAAAAGCAAGAAAAATGGAAAAGGGTGATGTAGTTGTAATAATTAAAGACGATGTAGGATCGGGTGAGATGGTTGGTATGCTTGGTGTGTATGAAGGGAACCCTGCAAAGGATAAGAATAAGGGAATTAGTTTCCCATTTACTATATTCAGGGGATTTGCAGATCTGAAAAAATTTGAGAATGAACTTGATCATAATCAACATTTCAATGCAGAAGATTTTCGTCCTCTTACAGACAACGAGGTTAAACAACTTCATGGACTCAAAGAAGAGATCACAGAACTCACCGCTGATCTGAATATCGATGAGTATTTCGTTGCTCTTGAAGCAATGGCGAACAAGATCGAATTCACCGGAGGCAAACCCAAGATACAGAAGTTGGCAACGGGAGAAGGTCAAAGAGTAGACCGTGGTAAACATGGAGGTTCCAAGACTAGAATGATGGGGGCAAAAGAAAGGGCAAGAAGACAACTCTCTTCAATCAAAGGAAATATGAAAGCAAAAGCAAAAGGTAGAATGCAAACTGGAAACAAGAAGAAGATTCAAGGTCAGAAACTTAATCCTAACTCTCCATCGAGGAGATAAAATGTCAGAAACAGAAATGTACAAAATGCTTGAAGCGGTAGTTCTCGGACAACTCTCTAAGGGTAGGAGAACTGAGGCAATCAAAGCGAGGAAAGGTCGAAGGGCAGCAGGGCAAGATGCTCTGAAGAAACTAGCAGACGCTAAGAGCGATGGTCCTGAATGGCACAACCTATCTCCTGCAGCGAAGGAGGCACGTAAGAAAGCAATGGGATTTGGAGTTGGTTCAGAGAAGGAATCTAAAAAGAAGAACTATACTATAGTTCATAATTCCAAAACTGATCCTGATAACTTCTATAGGATGGATGGTCAGTTCCCATACATCTATATCGTTGATAATGATAAACTAATCACACCAAATTCAAGTGACTCAGGTTCTTCTTATACTCATTGGAGACTTATTACTGATCAGACTGAAGAGATCGTTAAGGCAATAAAGGGTACAGAATTAGCAGATCTGATAATGGAGAAAACTGGTATTCCTACATATCCTGAGTTGCTAAAAGCGGCAGGAAGTAGGGCAGCAAAATTTAGTGTTGTTAATGCTTTGAGTGATATAGGTTCCAAAGATGGTAATGAATATGGTATGATAAATGGAAGATATCTCAACAATGAAACTTCTGTTTGGGTCTTTGTTAATGATAGCGAAGCGGATAAGATTGTAAGGCATCTATCAAAGATGGGTAATGAGGTAGAGAAGTTTCACGTTCCTACAGAAGGTTACAGTCAGACAAACAGAATTAGTTCTGATGAAGATGAGAGTGAGAGTGAAGACACCAGAGAATCTTCAATATGGAACGAACCGGAAGAGCAATCTAAAAGTAAATCCAAGTCTGCAGTCATTGGTTGGATATCTCCGAAGGGTGAGTGGGAAGGTCCGAAGAGTATAGCAAGACCAAGTAAGGCAGACAACGGTGCGAATATATTGGGTAGTGAAGGATATATAAGACTGCATCTATTTAATGATTCTGATAAGAACGCCAACGTTCAGTTCTTCACAAACATGGTTGGACCTGAAGCGATTGGTGGATTGTATAAAAAGTTGAAGGAGTATGACGCAAAGTATACCACAATCCAATACGGCAAAAGTAAAAGTAAAAGAGGGAGTGATAAGGTTGTAGCTAAAACCTTCAATGGATTAGGTGGAGAACTACTTGGGTTCCTTACTAATATGAAAGAACAAGTCAAAGGCAACCAGAAGAAAGAAAAAGAACTTGCAGCAGAGTTCAGTGTAAGAGATGGATCGCTAGATTCATTCCTCGAAGACGTTGTAGCAAACCAGAAGAAATCTAAGGGAGGTATCACAATGAGAGACATAGAAGACATTCAAGAAATGATCGAAGAGGTCGGGGTTGAAGATTTCTTTCAAGCACTTATCAATCTCACAGAAGAAGACAACACTCTCATAAATGATAAAGAGGCAGTAATAGATTACTTAACTGAGATAATCCGCATACAAAAACAATAAAATAACACAATACCTCCTAAATAATAATAGGATATTATAAAGGATACGATATGTTAGCAGCACCAACAGGAAGAATTGGAAGTCTCACAGTCGGACGCATGATGAAAAACTTCATGTCTGAAAACCAAATCTTCACAGAAGAGCGTGAAGGTTCTTATTTTGTAGAAGGTGTATTTTTACAGGGTGATGTTCTTAACAATAACAAGCGTGTCTATCCCGTTAAGATCCTAG
>Ga0114918_10001627_pt1 | contig 20039 bp, 16 predicted proteins | sample LantaG_FD_87015 | JGI IMG/M metagenome (GOLD analysis project Ga0114918, IMG submission 87015) | Deep subsurface microbial communities from Baltic Sea to uncover new lineages of life (NeLLi) - Landsort_02402 metaG | ecosystem: Environmental > Aquatic > Marine > Oceanic > Sediment | place... | reverse complement strand
GGGGAGGAAAGTGGTGAAGCCAAATAAGAGAGTGGGGGGGGACGGGACGGCTGCGAGAAAACCCGCCCGCCTCCCCCCCCCCCCCTCCTCCCCCTCCCTCATTCCTGTACCGCCCCCACCCACCCCCGTAACGGATGATGGCCAACATCACCCTCTCCTATGCGCCCTACGAGGCCCTGGGCGCCCCGCCCCCCCTGCCGCCTACCTGCGACCTCGCGGCCTCCGCCCCACACTGGCGGGCCATCTGGCCCCGCGCGAGCGCGGCCGCGAGCCTGGCCTCCTTCCAGCCGCTGACCACCTCATATTACGCTCGCCGGGTCCTCCAGAGCTCCACCCCGCACCTGGCCTTCGTGGGCGTCGCCCTGGTGGCCTGGCTGGCCTTCCTGGCCTGGCGCGCGGGGCGGGCGGCGTGCTGCTGTGGAGGCGGCACCGCCCGCGCGCGCGCGCGGCGGTGGGCGGGGCAGGACGGCGCGGCCGCCGCCCCGCGCCGGGTGCTGGGGAGCCGCGCTCACAAGGCCGCGGTCGGGCTCGGCGTCGCCTGCTGCCTGCTGGCCGCCGCCGCGGCCGCGTACGGCATGAGCCAGGCCGAGCCGCGCGCGTTGGACGTGGCCCTGGCCGTCCTGCAGGGCGGCGCGACCCCCACCGTCCTGCAGGGCGGCGCGCCCCCCACGGTGCGGGGCCTGCTCGTGCGGGCGACGCGCCAGCTGGCCGATGTGGGCACGGCCATGGAGGGCGCGCTGGTGGCGGTGCAGGCGCTCGGCGCCGCGGCGGCCGAGACGGCGGCCGCCCTCGACCCGTTCGACCCGGCCGCGGCCGCCGCGGCCCAGGCGGCTGACGACGCGGCCTCCGTGGCCGTCGACCTGCGGACCGGCGTGGACGGGGTGGCGTCCGCCTCGGACGCTCTGACGACGAGCGTCGTGGGGGGGCTGGATGAAAATGTGGCTGCCCACCTCCCCCTGGCCCGCAAGGTCGACGCAGGGCGCTTGGGCGTCATTTACGGCCTGTTCGGCCTGGTCATTCTGTGCTCGGCGTGCGCAGCCCTGGCGGCCGCGCGAGGCGTGCCGGCCGGTCTGGCGGCCGGCGTCGGCCTGTCCCTGACCTTGGCCGCCCTGCTGGCCCTCCTGGCGGCCCCGTTGGCCGCTTCCACCCTCGTCGCCACGGACACGTGCGCCTATGTGGAACCGCTCGCTTTGTCTGTGGCCGTTCGCGAGGACGGGGCGCTCGGCGTGGTTGCGCTGGCGGACATCTTCTACGGGCCTGCCGCCGCTCAGGACCTGAAGGGCTGGCTGGCGCTGGAAGGCCCGGCGTCCGCCTTCGGCGTGCGGTCGTTGGGGACCCTCGCCGACACGACGCAGGACGTGCTCAAGCTGGGCCTGGCCGACCTGGCGGTCGCCACCGACGACGCGGCCGCCAAGCTTGGGGCCTTGGTCGACGGCCACGCCGCCGCCCTCGCTCCCGCGCTTGACCCGGCCTTCACCGCGGCGACCGCTGCCGTGAGCGCGGCCCTGGGCGAGGTCGGCGCCGCCATCACCGCCCTGGACACCACCCTGTCGGCCGAGGCCCTGCGCGCCCTGTACGCCCGGGTGAAGGGCGTCCTGTGCTGCACGGTCGGGGACGGCCTGGGCGACCTGTGGTGGGCGACCGCGCTGACCGCGGGCCTGGCCCTGGTCGCGGCGGCCCCACTGTGCGCCGTCCTGGCCCGCCTGGACGGCCTGCCGCCCCTGCCGGCGCCGCTGCGTCGGGCGAACTGCTGGTGTGGGGGCGGCTGGCGGCGGCGACGGGCGAGCGAGGGTGAGGAGGAGGCGGCGGGTCACCAGCGCCCGCACGTGCGTGGTGGCCCTGCGGGCGCGGTGACGGCGGCCTGGTTCACCGCGGCCGTCGCGTCGCCGCCGCCCTCCGGCGCCGGTGCGGGCAGCGCCATGCCTTGCGGCGGCGCCGCCCCTCCTCCTTCCAATCCGCTGAGCCCGCAGGGCAGTGGTGTGCCCCTGGTGCGGGGCGCCGCGCCGAGCGCGCCGCCCCTGGCGGGCCCTGGCACCAGCCGCGGCAGCCCGCCCGTCGTGCCGCCCGCGGCCTGGCCAGTTCGCCCAGCCTCCCACTCCTCGCCCCCGCACTGGGCCAAGTACCCGAAGATTTGACGGCTGTGTTTGTGATTGATTTTATGAAGGGGGAGTACCGCGCAGCGGGGGAAAAGCTTACAACAACACGAGGAAAAATCACTCCTCTCTAGCATCCATCATCCATATCCATCATTCATCATTGTCAAAACTCAAATCTAGAACTTCATCGCCGCCAGGTCCGCGGGCGGCGGGATGGCGACCGTCAGCAGCTCGCCCGTCTCCGGGTGCGTCAGCGACACGTGCACCGCCCACAAGCAGACCGGGACGCCAGCCCGGGAGGCGGCGGCGGCGGCGGCAGCGGTGGGCGTGGCGAGCGTGGGGGTCGGCATCGCAAGCACGCCCGCGGGGAGGTGGGTGTGCCGGCTGCCGCCGCCGCTGCTGCCACCGCCGCCGCCGCCAGCCCCGCCCGCCACGACCAGGGGCGGCGGGTCAAAGTCGACGGCCAGGTAGGCGGCCGCCTCCGCGGCGGAGGCGCGGGGCGAGGGCGAGGCGGCTGCCGGCGGCGGCGGCGGGGCCGGGCGGGGGGCCAGGGCGGGCTCGCTCGTGCAGCTGACAGCCCAGGGCGAGGCGGGCACGTGCGTGCCGCCCGCCACCGCCATCTCCGTCTCCGCGGGCGGGCTGGGCTGAACGGCCGGGCCCCGCCGGGTGGCCCAACCCCGCCCCAGGCTGGGCGCGGGCACGGCCGCGGTCGCGACCGGCGCGGACACACTCCGGTTTTCTCCTCCAGCGGCTTCCGCCGCGGCCTCCCGGGCCGCCGCCCGGGCGTCCGCCGCCGCGTCCGCCCGCAGGCGGTCGACCGCGGTCGTGCCGGACAGGGCGGACCAGGGGTCGTCGGTAGACGCGGGCTCGATGCCCGCGTCAGCCGGCGTCGGCAGGGCGGCCGCCGAAAAGGAGGGCGCGGGCGGAGGCGGCGGGGCCAGCCGGCCGGTGCCACCGCCGCCGTCCGCCCGGCCGAAGCGGGCCCGGGCGGTGGACGCGCTGTTGCGGGAGTCGTCGTCATCATACTCGTCGTCGCCCCGCCCCAGGCGGCGGGCCCCGCCCCGGGCGACCCGCTTGGCCGCAAACAGGGCGGCCGACGCGGCGGCCACTGCCGTGCCACCCAGGGTGGTGGCCGGGCTCGCCCTGCCTGGCCCACCCCGCCGCCCGCCGCCGCCGCCGCCGCCACCCAGGGCGTCACCCACCAGGGGGTGCCCCGCCAGGGCCATGTGGCGGCGCAGCTGGGCGGGCGGGCCCGCCAGGGCGCGCAGCTGGACGGCGGTGACGAGCTGGGTCAGGGCGGCGCCGGGCGCGGCCCCGCCCACCCTCACCCGCCCGGTCCGGAGCGCCACCCACTCCGTCAGGGCCGCCCTGCCGTCCAGGGGCGCCGCCACCCGGCCGCTGCCGGTCAGGCGCCCGGTCACCAGGCCCGCGTACCGCCAGGCGACCTCGCGGGAGCCGATGGCCTCGCTCAGGGCCGCCAGGGCGGGGCGGGTCTTGGCGACCAGGACGAGGCCCCCCACCCACGCGTCCGGGCGGTGGGCGGGGCGGGGGCGCCACAGGGCGCCGGCCGCCGTGCTGGGCGCCAGCAGGGCCGGCAGCAGGGACTGGACGTCTGCCACCCCCCGCCCCGCGCCCTGGGTGGCCAGCCCGGGCGGCTTGACGACCAGGGCGAGGTGGTCGTCCTCGTACGCGACGCTCAGCAGCGCGGTGGCCGCCGCAGCGGCCTGGGCCGCGCGCACCAGCCCGGCGGGCGCGGGGCCCGGGTCGGCCGCCCCCGCCGTGCGCAGCGTGGCCGTCACCTCGTCTCCCACAGCCAGCGGCGCGTCTACGGGCGCGGGCGCGCCATTGAGCAGGACCTCCCCCCGCCGGCACGCCCGACGGGCGGCCGTAATGGTCGGGTAGCGGGCCGGGAAGAGGGCCGGCAGCGCGTGCGCGAGCGGGAGGGCATCCTGGTCCGGCGCCACGGTCGCGACGTCGACCACGCCATGTCCGAACCGGGGCCCGGTCGTCAGGGGGAACCGGCGGTGCTGGTGGGCGACGTGGAGCGGGGCGGCGGCGTGCTGTGGAGGGAGAGGGCGTGGGAATTGAGCTCGCGAGTCGCAACCCCATCTTTCGATCATTTTTTTTCCCGCCCCGGGGAGGCGCTGGATTTTTGAGCGCGCCGCGGGCCGCGCCGGCCTGTCGGGGGTGCCCCGGCGAATGGCGCTCGCCCAAGAGGACGAGCATGCACTGCCCCCCCTTCTATCTCTACATACCTCGATCGCGGACGGCCCCCGCCCTCCCCCCCGGGGCGGGGAGCCAGGCGGGCCTGGTGCGGGCGGCGCGCCGACGCTCTGGCTGGTCGACGACCGCGCCGAGGGGGGGGCGGCCGCCGCAGGCGCCTTGGGCGGCGTCGTGCGGATCAGGCGGCCGGCCGGGCCACGAGGGCCGGCGGTGGGGTGGAAGGGAGGCATGTGCTGTGAGAGGGGCGGGCGGGTGCGCGACGCGCTGTGCCCAATTGAAGCGAAGTGTGCATGCGCGGGGGAGCGAAGGCCGGCCGGCCTCCCTCGCTCGCTCGCTCCCTTCTCACTCGCACTCTTTTTTCTACCCTCTCAACGCGCCCCGCCCCCCGCCCAATGCCGCCGCCTCGAACATAACACCCCTCTCGCCATGCTCTGGCCCCGCGCCCTGATGTTTAGCAGGCGCAGCGTCGCCGCGCTGGCCTCGATCCAGCACCGCACGCTCTCGACAGGCGTGCCGCCGCTGCCGCCGCCGCCGCCGATGCCCACCACCCCCGCTCCCGTCCTGCTCTCGACCTACATCGCCCGCGCCCTGGCGTCCTACTTTGCGTCCGCGGCGCCCGTCGGGTGTGCGTCCTCCCTGCCTCCCCTGCCTTCCTTATCCGGCCGCGCCGCCTACATCAGCGCCGTCGCGGCCGCGTACGCCGCCCAGCCCGGTGCCTGGCTGACGCCGTCCGACCTTTTCTCGCCGCACTACGGCCGCGGCGTCGCGGCCTTCATCTCCGCCCGCCACGCCCGCGCCGCGCCGCGCGGGGCGCCCCTGCACATCGTCGAGGTCGGGTCCGGGCGGGGCACGCTGGCCCGGGACATCCTGGATGCCATCGCTGGCGCCGATGGGGCCCTGTACGCCCGCACCCGGTACGCCACGCTGGACGTGTCGCCCGGGCTGGTGTCGGCTGCTCGCGCGACCCTGGGTGCCGCCGGCCACGGGCCGGCCGTGTTCACGCCCACCCTGGGCGACGCGTGCGAGGAGGACGGGTGGGCCGGCGTGGCTCAGGCCCTAGGGGCGTCTGAGCCGTCCACCCCGCCCTTCATCCTGGCGTGCGAGGTCCTGGACAACCTGCCGCACGACCGGGTTGAGAGGGTGGATGGAGAAGATGGTGCCGCATCCGCCTGGGCCCAGGCCGAGGTGGTGTGGGGCGGGCCGGGCGGCGGGGCCCCTCCCGTCGAAGTCCTGCGCCCGCTGGCCGACCCGGTCATCGAGGCCTGCCTGGTCGCCGCGCTGGAGGGAGGGCCGCGCTCTGCACCCCCTCCCTCCCTCCTGGCCCGCCTCGCGGACTTTGCGCTCGGCGAGGGCCCGCCGCCCTGGGCGCCGCCCGCCCCCGCCGACCCGGCGGCCGCGGCCTGCCTGTTCCTGCCCACGGGCGCGGCCCGCATGCTGGCCGCGGCGTCGGCCGCCTTCCCGGCCCACATCCTCCTGGCCTTTGACTTTGACGCCCTGCCGACCACGCTGGCGGGCGGCGGCGGCGGCGGCGGCGGCGGCCGGGCCGGCGCGCGGGCACGGGCGCAGCCCTGCTGGGGCGCGCCCGTCGTGTCCGGCCCGCCGGCGCCCGGGTCGCCCGCCGTGGATTACCCCTCCATCCTGGCCGCCCCGCCCGGGACGGCGGACATCCTGTTCCCCACCGACTTTGGCCTGCTGGCCCGCCTGTGCGAGCGCGGCTGGGGTGGTGGTGAGGATGGGCGCGTGGCCGTGACCACCGTCATGAAGTCCGCGGCCTTCTTCGCGGCCGCCCCGGGCGTGGCCGCCGCCGCGACCGCGTCCGGCTACAACCCTTTAGTCGAGGACTTCACCAACACGGCGGCCCTGATAGTGGAGAGAAGTGTGGGACGCGACGGCGTGTAGAACAGAAAACAATCAAGAAACCTTTCATTTCACACCCCACCGCCCCTCTCAACTTGCGGCCGCCACGATCGGCCGCATGAGCGTGATCGTGTCGCCCTTCAGCAGGATGCGGCCCAGCGGCTTGCGCGTGCCCCGCTTGGCGGACACCTCGTCCGCCTCGTCCAGGACCAGGTTCATGTACTCGTCGAAGCCCTGTGATCGATTGATCGAGGGAGAGGGAGGGGAAAAGGGATGGCGAGCACGTGAGAGAATGGGATGGAGATGAGAGCTCTCCTTCTCTCTCTCTTTCTTTCCCCCTCCAAAAAACTCACAATGATCTGGCCCTCGATGCGCAGGTCGGTCTGCTCGAACAGCCAGATCTGGACCCGGGTCCGGGACTGGAGGAAGCGGAAGATCAGGTTCTGATAAAGGGAAGGGAGAGAGCGGGCGAAAGAGGTGAGAGGTGAGAGGAGGAGGGGCGACGGCGAGGGTTGAGGTTGAGGACGAGCGGGGAGTCGCCGCTCTCCTCTCCCCAGTTCCAACTCACGATGGGCTGGGTCATGATCCGCTTGACGCGGGGCTGTTGAGCCTCCATGATGCGCCTCTCAGTGTGAGCGCACGCAGGTGCGTGCGTCTGTGGGGGCCGCGCCGGGCAGGAGGGAGAAGAGAGGGGCGACTGCGGCGGCGCAAAGAGATGCGAAGGAAAAACGTAGGCGCGCGGTGCTAAATCCTTTATGCAGCGCGCTTGCGTGCGTGTGTGCGGCACCGCTTGACCTGTGTGTGTGTGAGTGTGTGTGCGTGGAAGGGAGGGAGGGAGAGCGTGAGCGTGCGTGCGTGGACGAGAGACGAACCCGGCGGCGGCGGCGGCGAAAGATCGGGGAGAGAGAGAGTGTGTGCGCTCTCGCCCCACCGCTCCTCGTTGGACAAGGTCCAGATTCGCACACGCAGACGTGTGCATGCAGGGGCGGCCTCTGTGCGGGTGCGGGTGCGGGTGCGGGTCGTCGGCGAGCACACGCGCGCTCCTCCTCCTCCAAACGCGCCTTTCGTTGGAAGCAATGAGCCCGCCCTCACTCTCTCTCCGCTGTGCCCACTCTTCACACTTTTTTCGAGCGTCGACCCTTTTTTCTCGCGCCGCCCAACGAGAGACAGAGAGCGCGCGCCAGCCCCACCTGCCTGCATCACCACCACGGCAGCCAGGCGCACTCTCATGGCAGCCGCGGCCGCCGCATGGCGGGCGTCCGCCGCGCCGGCGGCGCGGCAGCGCGCCGGCGCCACCGCGGCCGCGGCGGCGGCGGGCGGGCCCTCCACGACGACGTCGGTGTTTGCGGCTTGGCGGGCGGGCGGCCATTGGGCCGCGACCGCCCGGCCGCTGCAGCCCGGGCGGTGCATAGCCACGCTGACCCGCCCCGTGGCCGCCCACGCCAGCCCCGTCGCGGAGGACGCGGCCTACGGGGCCGACCAAATTCAGGTGCGCGAATTGGCGAGGAGGCCGCGAGCGCGCGCGCTCGCCCGCTGCATCTGTCTCGTTGCGTCGCCTGGGTGTGGCCGGGGGCGCGCTTCAACACGCGCCGCCTGCACCAGCCGCTCGCAGAGGCCATCCTCAGGCTTTCTGTGAGTCGCCGGCCGGAATTCGCTGCCCGCCCTTGTGCCTTCGAAACACCTCCTCCAAGCGCATGCATGCCCCCCCCCCATTCATCCACCCCCATCACAACCCACCCTCCCTCTCCTCATCACAGGTCCTCGAAGGCCTGGACCCCGTCCGCAAGCGGCCCGGCATGTACATCGGCTCCACCGGCCCGCGCGGCCTACACCACCTGGTGTACGAGATCTTGGACAATGCCATCGACGAGGTCCAGGCGGGCGAGGCGACGAACGTGGAGGTGTCGGTCGACACAGGTACCGGCTGGGTGACGATCTCGGACGACGGGCGGGGCATCCCCGTGGACGTCCATCCGTCCACGGGTAAGTCCTCCCTGGAGACCGTACTCACTGTCCTGCATGCGGGCGGCAAGTTTGGGGGCGAGGGGTCCGGCTACTCCGTGTCGGGCGGCCTGCATGGCGTCGGCATCTCGGTCGTCAACGCGCTGTCCGAGTCGCTGCGGGTGACGGTCTGGCGGGACGGCAAGGCGCACAGCCAGTCGTACGAGCGGGGCAAGCCCCTGACGGAGCTGAAGGCGACGCCCTTGCCGCCCGCGGAGGCGTCCAAGCGGGGTACCCGCGTCTCCTTCCGGTACGACCCCATCATCTTCTCGAGCGGCGTCGTGTTTGACCCGGACACGCTGCGCGCCCGCCTGCGCGAGGTTGCCTTTTTAAACTCCTCCGCCACCATCAAGTTCCGGGCCGCGCCGGCCGACGTGGAGACCGCACCCTGGGAGATCTTCGCCTTCTCCGGCGGCCTGAAGGAGTACGTGACCTGGCTCAACCGGGACAAGGAGGCCCTGCACGCGCCCATCTACGTCAACCGCACCATTTCGGGCGTGGTCGTCGAGGTCGGGCTGCAGTGGTGTGCAGACGCCTTCTCCGACACGCTGGTGGGCTTTGTCAACTCGGTGAAAACCGTGGATGGCGGCACCCACATGGACGGCCTCAAGGCCGCCCTGACGCGCACCATCAACGGCCTGGCCCGCAAGGCCAAGGCGCTCAAGGAGGGCGACCCCTCTCTGCCGGGCGACCACGTGCGGGAGGGCCTGGGCGCGGTCGTGTCCGTGAAAGTGCGCAACCCGGAGTTTGAGGGCCAGATCAAGACCCGGCTGGGCAACCCGGAGGTGCGGAAGCTGGTGGACTCGGTGGTGGCGGAGGAGCTGAGCGCTGCCCTGGAGCTGGACTCGGCCGCCTTTTCAGCCATCCTGTCGAAGGGCATGCAGGCCTTCCGCGCGGCGGAAGCGGCTAAAAAAGCGCGCGAGCTGGTGCGCCGCAAGTCGGTCCTGGTCAAGTCCACCCTGCCCGGCAAGCTGGCCGACTGCACCTCCTCCGACAAGGCCGCCTCCGAGATCTTCCTGGTGGAGGGCGATTCCGCGGGCGGGTCGGCCAAGCAGGCCCGGGACCGGCGGTTCCAGGCCATCCTGCCCCTGCGCGGGAAGATCCTCAACGTCGAGCGGCGCGACGACGCGGCCCTGTACAGGAACGCGGAGATCGCGGACCTGATCGTGGCGCTGGGCCTGGGCGTCAAGGGCGAGGCCGACCTGTCCGCCCTGCGGTACGGCAAGGTCATCCTGCTGACGGACGCGGACGTGGACGGCGCCCACATCCGCACCTTGCTGCTGACCTTCCTGTTCCGGTACTGTCGCGAGCTGTTTGAGGCCGGGCGCGTCTTTGTGGGCGTGCCGCCCCTGTACAAGGTAGACGCCCTGCGCGGCGGTAGCGGCGGCGGCAAGAAGGTCGCGTCCGCCTACTGCTACGATGAGGACGACCTGGCGGTCGCCCTGGAGGGCCGGGCGCCCGGGTCCTACCACATCCAGCGCTTCAAGGGCCTGGGCGAGATGATGCCGGACCAGCTGTGGTCGACGACGCTCGACCCGGACTCCCGCACGCTGCGGCGGCTGACCCTAGAGGACGCGGCGGAGGCGTCCCACCTGTTCACTCTGCTGATGGGGGACAAGGTCGGCCCCCGGCGGGAGCTGATCGAGGCGTACGGGGCCAAGCTGAGCCTGAACGACCTGGACATTTGATGAGAGAGGAGATGGAGAGGAGGCGGGCCGAGAGGAGGTGGCGGAGGTGGTGACCTGCAAAGACATAGCTCAATGATGGAAACAACCCGCGTCCCGCTCTCTCTCTCCGCCTCTCTTTTCTTTCTCAGTGGTGGCCATTGGCAGCCGCGCCACCCCCTCCTCCTCCCGAGTCGGCAGACGAGGTCGAGGCGGGCGAGTCGACTGCCAGCTCCTCCAAGTCCTCCTCTCCACCCGCACCACCCTCACCCCCGCCACCACCCACCCTGCCGCCCCGCAGCCGCAGCGCCTCCCGCATGCGGTAGTGCTCCTTGCGCAGGCGCTCGAAGCGCCGGTGCCGGGCCTCCGCCTCCGCGCTGTCCTCGGAGGTGCGGCCGGAGGAGGCGGCGCCGTGGGAGGCGGCGGCGGCGACCGCGCCCTCCGCCGCCAGCGCATCCTCAAACCGGCGCGCTGCGACGGCCTCCAGCTGCCCCTGGGCGGCGGCGGCGGTGGCAACCGCGGTCGCGGTCGCGGTTGCGCCCGCCGCACCCGCGGAACCGCCGTCGTCGCTGTCAAAGGGGGCATGGTACGGGGTCTTGGGCTCGTCGATGGTGGTCGGGGCCAGCTCTGCTTTAATGCGCTCGTTTTCCTCAAGGTTGCCTAGGGAGAGAGGGAGAGAGGGAGAGGTGCGTGAGAGTGGAGCCGCGTGTCGTCCATCGCTGGCTGTTTCACACAGGCCAGGCTCTCTCTCTCTCTCTCTCTCTCTCTCGCGGCGTGTGGACTGCACGCGGGCGGAGAGGGCGCCAGGGCTCCAAAAAGATAGGGCATTGGCAACACGCGCCCCGTCGCCCTCTCTCCTCACCTTCGTCCCACTGCACGCCCCGGGTCGCCCGCCGGCGGGGGCGTTGTGGCCGAGCCGGGCCGGATGGGCCGGCCGCCGCCGCCGCCTCGTCGCTCATGGGGCGCGTCGTGGTTGGTGGGGAAAAGAAGAGAGAGAGGGGAGCGCAACAGGCAAGAAGCGTGTGAGAGCGTGGTGCACGGGCCGGGCGGGCGCCGCGCACCTCTTCATTATTTGGGCCGTTCTTTTCTCATCCTCACCATGCCGCCGCTCCAGCTCTGCGACCGCGCCACGCCCTACACCCTACGCCCTACGGCCTGGGCGGTGTCCAAGGAGGGCATCGCCGCCACCCTGGCCGGCGCCGACTCCATCAGCCCCGCCAATGCGGCCGCCCTGCTGCTGGACGGGGAGCCAGCCGAGGAGTGGGAGCTGGCCGCCGGGCGCCCGCAGCAGACCTCTGATGGCAGCCTGACGGCGTGGGGCGACGCCCCGCTGGCCGGCCTGGCCGCCGTGCGCGCCGTCGCAGACGCGCCGCCGGGCGTGTCGCCTGCCCTGGCGGCGGTACTGGTTGCGCTGGAGGCGGGTGAGTGAGGAGAGCGCGCGAGAGATGACAGCAGCCCCCACCACACACGCCGCGCGCCCGCGCGCCGCGCGCGTCTCGCCGGCCGACCTTTCATCATCATCACGACATGCGCCTCACTCTCTCACCACCACGTCCCTCCTCCTCAATCACCACTATTCAGCCTCCATCCCCACCCCCGCCGCCATACCGGCCGCCGCCCGGGCCGCCATCGCCGCCCGCGGCCTGGACTCCACTTTTTTCGTGTACGACCTGGGCGCCCTGCACCGCCTATTCACCGCCTGGACGGCCGCCTTCGGCCCGGCCCTTGTCCCGCACTTTGCGGTGAAAGCCAACCCGGACCCGGGCCTGCTGCGAGTGCTGGCCGTCTTGGGCGCCGGCTTTGACTGCGCGTCCCGGGCCGAGATCTGCCTGGTCCAGGGCCTGGGCGTCCCCGCCCACCGCATCATCTACGCTCACCCCTGCAAGCCGCCCGCGGAGCTGCGGTTCGCGTGTGCGCGGGGCGTGGCGCACACCACTTTTGACAACGCGGGCGAGGTGGCCAAGCTGGCTCGCTGGCACCCGGGCGCGCGCGCCCTGCTCCGCATCCGGGCGGACGACCCGACCGCCCGCTTCTGCCTGGGCTCCAAGTACGGGTGCGAGGTGGGCGACGCGCCGGGCCTGCTGGCGACCGCCAAGGCCGCGGGCGTGGCCGTCGTCGGCGTCGCTTTCCACGTCGGGTCGGGCGCGCGCGACCCGGCCGCGTACGGGCGGGCCATCGCGGCCGCGGCGGTTGTGTTCGAGGCGGGGGCCGCGGCGGGGCATGAGATGGGGATCTTGGACCTGGGCGGCGGCTTTGCGGGGGGCGACTCGGCCGCCCCCGACGCGGGCCTGGGCCCCGTCGCGGCGGCCGTGCGGACCGCCCTGGAGACCCACTTCCCGCCGGCCCGCGGCATCCGCGTCATCGCGGAACCGGGCCGGTTCTTTGCCGAGCCCGTCGGCACCCTGGCCGTCGCCATCAACGGCGTCCGGCTTCACGCCAGCAAGGCCCCGGCCCCGGCCACGCCAGCCCCCACCACCACCCGCGACGCGGTTGACTACTTCCTCTCCGACGGCGTGTACGGCTCCTTCAACTCAATCATCTACGACGACGCCCGCCTGGCCTTCCTGCCCCTATGCAGCAGCGGCGGCGGCGGCGGCGCCGAGGAGGGGGAGGACTCGCCAGCGACCACCGCCCTCCCCTCCACCCTGTACGGCCCGACCTGCGATTCGGCGGACATTGTGGCCCGGGGCGTCCGCCTGCCCCGCCTGGGCGTGGGCGACTTCCTGCTCTGCCCGCGCGCGTCCGCCTACTCCATTGCGGGTGCCTCCAACTTCAATGGCTTCCAGGCGACCAAGGCGGGCGCGGCGTACGTGTACTCGGCGGGCGAGTGAGTGAGTGAGTGAGAGAAAAGAGAGGGGAGAGAGAGAGGGTGTGTGAAGAGGGAGGGGGGTACATTCTTTTGGGCGTGGCCGTGTGGGAGAGCAGTGTATACGGGCAGAAATAGAGCGCCCTCCCGGAACGGGGGCAGCGCGTGGAATGACATACCCCAAGCACAAGCATATACCTCCCTACGCCGGCGGCGGCAGCGGCCCCCCACCCACCTCCTCCTCCTTGTCCTGCTTCTCACGATCCACCTGGTCCTGGACCGCCTGCAAGAAATCGGCAATGGAAAAGCCGGCCACCCGCATGCCAAACTGGGACACGTCCAGCTGGCCCGTCGTGAACGCCCCCGACAGCGTCTCCAGCTGAGACCGCCATTGCGCGGAGGACAGCACGTCCAGCAGGCCCGCCATCGAGCGGTGGCCCTCCGGCAGGTGGGGCGCCAGCGCCTCCAGTGCCGCGTCACTCGTCAGCAGCGGACGTAGCGCGTCCGGGCGCAGGACCTCGGCCAGAGAGGGACCCGGCGCACGGGTCAGGGCGCGCAGGGCGGCTGCCGCGGCGGCCGGGTCGGCGGCGCCGCCGCCGCCGCCGCTGCCGCCCGCCCCACTCCCGCCCGCCGCCGCCGCCAGGGCGGCGGCCAGGCTGGCCGCGCTCACCCGGGGGGGCTGGCCCCACCCGGGCGACCGCTTGCCCGTCGACTGGGGCTTGGGCACGCCCTTGCCCTTGCGGCGCACGGGCGGCTGGCCGACCGCCAGCAGGGCCGCCCGCAGGTGGTCGGCCGTGACGGGCCCGGGAACCAGGTCCGGGTCCTCGCCCGCCAGCTCCGGGTCATCCGCGTCCAGGTCGTCGTTCAGGTACTTGGCATCGTCCGACCCGGTGTCGTCCTCGTACTCCTCCATCGGGACGGCCGGGTCCGGGCCCGTGGCCAGGGCCGCGTTGAAGGAGGCGACCAGGGCGTCGTCGCCCGCCGCGTCGGGCTCCTGGGGCCACAGGAAGACGGTGCGGGCGGCCGCCTCCACCCCGCCCGGGGTCGGGTCCGTGTAGGCCAGCTTCAGCACGCGCGCCCCACCGGCGGCCAGCTTGGTCATCGCCCACCCGGGCGCGCTGGCGCCGGCCAGGCGGTTGCCATGCGGCGCGATGGTGCGCTCGAGCTCGGGCGGGATGGGGGCCGGCTGGCCGTCCGGGCCGCGCTCCACCCACTGAAAATGGAGCAGGCCGTCCGACATGCGGTTCAGGCGGGCCAGGCCGCGCCGGGGGTCGGCCACCAGCTTGGTGCCACCCTGCTTGCGCATGATGCCCGCCCGGAACTGGAGGACGACCGCCACGGTCTCCAGGTCGGCGGTCGACGAGAACGGCTCGTGCAGGGACATGGTTGCTTGTGCACAGAGAGAGGAGAGGGTGGCTTAACCTTTCTCCTCGCAGGGTGTAGGCCGCCCAGGGGCGATGCCTGTCGCCAGGCGGGGCACGGTGTGTGTGTCGCTGGGGCGCGCCGCGCGGGAAGGAAGAGACGGCGCGGCGATTGATTGGTCTGGGCGCCGGGCAAGCAACAGCGAGAGCGTTTCTCTCTCTCCCCTCGCTTACTCTTTTTCCTTTGCGGCGTGGCCACGCCCGTCCCCACCATACGCACACGCACGCACCCCCCACTCCCCAACCATGGCGTCTGGTGGCCTGTTCCGCAAGTTCTCGCGGGACGACGTGTCCACCCAGAACAACGTCAAGTCGTCCGTCCAGCGCGCGATTCGAGGTAAGAGAGAGGAGGGAGAGAGGCGGCGGCGCGGCGCAGAATGCTCCTTCCGTGCGCGCGCCCAGCCCTGGAGAGCCTGCCCCCGCATACCTGCTTTCAATGCGCATTCAGACCGCCTCCCCTGCCCAATTGAGAGGGCGGGCGCCGATGGGCGGACGGCGGCAGGCACTCGCCCGGCCGCGATGGACACAGTCCCAACACACTCCCAACCCACCCCCCCACACACCCCCCCACACCTGGAAACGAACCCACTCCTCTCGCCCCGTCCTCCCTCCCCCTTTCATCACACAGCCAAAATCTGCGAACTCTACCCCTCCCTGGAGGAGACGGGCGCGATCGAGGCCATCATCCCCAAAAAATCGGCTGGCGCCCTGGCCAAATGGTGAGTGAGGGAGAGAGCAACTAGGAGAGAGAGATTGAGAGTGCGCGCGCCGCGCCCACACCTCTCTCTCCCAGCGCACCCCTTTCTTGCCTGCAAGCCCAAGACTCGACTTTCGACCCAGGCCCCGCACGCCCCTTCCACCATCCGGGGTGTGTGCGCTAGGCAATCTCAACCAACATCCGGGGGTCGGGGAGAGGTGGAGGGGCCCCGAACGACTCACAGCACACGCACTTGTCTCTCCCCCTCTCCACCAGCCCCGACCACGTCCAGGTCTTTGTCGTGGGCGGCCTCCCCCTCTTCTTCTGCCAGCGGGACGGGCCCTGGTTCCCTACCCTGCGCCTGCTGCACCAGTATCCGGACATGATGCCCAAGCTGCGGGCGGACAAGGGCGCCATCAAGTTTGTCCTGTCGGGCGCGCACATCATGTGCCCGGGGCTGACCTCGCCGGGCGCGACGATCGAGGCCGAGGTGAGATGGAAAGAGAGGGCGAGAGAGAGCGCGCAGTGACCGCGCGCGCGCACAGCACGCGCCTGTGCCCCCGAAGGCGCACGTCCATCTCACACTGCCCCTTTCCCACACAACAGGCGGACGTGGACGCGCCCGTCGCCATATATGCTGAGGGCAAGGAGCATGCGATGGCGGTCGGCCTGACCAAGCTATCGACCGCCGACATCCGGGACGTCAACAAGGGCATTGGCGTGGAGAACATTCACTACCTGAACGACGGGCTGTGGAAGACGCCGGGCTTTGCAGCGTGAGGTGGGGTGGAGGAGGGGAGAGGAGGGAGAGGCGGAGAGGGGAGAGGGGGGGAAGGGGCGCTGCGCACGGTGGGGGGATGGGACAGGGAGAACGCCTCCCTCCCTGTGGCGTGCGCGCACCCCCTTTCCTGGGCGCCCACGCCCCGGCCAGCGCCTAGGCCGAGTGTGCGACGGGCGTGGACGACGTGGTGCGGGTTTGTCAGCAGTTTCTGTTAGTTGTGGACGGTGAAAAAGAGAGAGGCTTTGTGAGAGAGGAGAGCGGGCGGCGAGGGTCGACGAGCGCGACAGACCTGTCGCACCTCCTTCTTTTTACGTGCGTCCAGCGCCGCTTGGACCGCACCCGCTTCCGCGCAAACTCGCCTAACAAAAGCTGCGCATCACTCCCACTCCACCGCACGCGACTCACTCCCAATGCGACGCAGCCAAGCACCGTGCGCACCAGGAAGAGCCCTCAACACACACCTGCAGCATGATTGCAACCACCCCTCCGCTCCCGCCCTCCTCCGGACACCCTTTTCTCCGCATGCCGCGCCCACGCATCCCCGATTCTCCGCACTCTCCCCTCACTGCCGGGGCGGTGGCCCCGACGGCTGCGCGGGCCACACAGGCGGGTATAAGTTAAGTGCGAGGTAACCGTTGCCGCCCGGAGGAGGCCCTGGCGGGGCGTAGCCGTACCCGCCCGGCCCGCCCGGCGGACCATGATTGAAGTAGGGCGCATGCATGCCGGGCGGTGGGCCATAGCTGGGCGGTGGGCCGTAGCCGGGCGGGGGCGTCCAGTTTGAACCTGTGAGTGGTGAAAAGGGGGGAGTGAATTAGGGCGACCGGTCGAGCTTTGCCGCATCCGTTTCTCCGCATGCCCGCCAGGCAGGTGCGCGCATACCCTCTACATCTCCGCACGGCGCCCTACTCCAAACGCCACGCGCACCTGGCGGCAGGATGGGGTTAGCCTGCATCATCGCAGCTTGCACAGCATTCATCGGCTGCCCGGCGCCGCGGCCAGGCACCCAGCCGCCCCACCCGCGGCCGCCCCGGTCGGGGCGGGGTCCGGCGTGGCCACGCCCGCCACGGCCGCCCCGTCCGGCGGGCGCGCGGTGCTGAAAATGCGGAGAATTGATGGAGAAGGAGAGTGAGAGGAGGTGTGCGGACTAGCGATGTAAGACCCGCGCGCCCGGCTGGCGCACCTCTGTTCTCCGCACCGGGCCGCGCACATGTGCGCGCACATGCTCGCACGCACCCGCCGCAAGCCCGCACACAACCCACTCCCGCCCACCACTCACACACCTGGTTAGGCTGGGCCACAACCTTGGTCGCATCCTTCGCGGCCTTGGCTTTCAGAAAGGCCTGCTCCGCTTCGTCGTCCGAGAACGCGGTCTCCGGCTCCTCCTCGTCCGCAGCGTCAAAGGCATCGTAGCTGTGGGGGAGGGAGGGAGGGAGAGGGAGAGGGGAAGGGGGACGGGGCGCGGACCTTTTGTGAGTTTTTGAGGTTGGAGCGCCACGTGCTGGAGCCCCATCATTCCGCCGGGGCGCCCGCCAGGGCGCCCCGCTCCTCACGCCCTGGTGCGCGCTATGTGCGCAGCCTCTCTCCTCCACACCCCTCACCCTTTGGATTTCAGCGCCGCAGGCTGCACAAACGTCGCAAACTTGTCCACCGAAAAGACGGGCGCGCCCGCAGCCGCGCCGCCCGGCGCACCGCCACCCGGGCACCGCAGCGCGTACAGGGGCTCCGTCACGGGGCCAAACACGTCCTCCACCCGGCCCAGCGGCGTGCGGTCGGCCAGGCACAGGACGGCGCCCTCGGATAGCGTGTGCGAGCCGGCGGGAGCCTGTGGGGCGATGGGAGTGAGTGAGAGAGAGTGTGAGAGATGAAGAAGAAAGGAACGCTCCCCCGCCCTCAACCTCAACCCCCTGCTCTCCCCTCCCTCCGTCTCCGTCGTCCTCTTGTACCTGGACCACGATCATGTCCTCCACCAGCGACGCAATGGTGCCCGCCGGCGTGACAGCGTCGTCCGCCCTGATCTCCACGTCCAAGGGCGCGGCCGTGGGCGGCAGGCCCAGGGCGGCCGCGCCCTTCAGGGCCGGCCCGGCCTCGTCATCCGAGTCGGCCTCGGCTTGCAGGCGCTCCACGATCTCGCGCAGCTGGGCGGGCTCAAAGACTTCGGAGTCGTTGTCCGAGGAGGTGGGGTTCTCCTCCTCTTCACACGCGACTTCCATGGCGGTGGCGGGCGGCAGGGCGGTGCCGCGCGTGGCGTCGCCTCCGCCCCCGATAACGGACAGCGACACGCGCACGCCCTCAGGGGCCGGGTCCAGACGGAGGGCGACCACAGAGGCGTCGCCCGGCCGCCCCGCCCCGCCCGCACCCCCGGAAGTGAGTTTGGAGGGGTCAGGCTCCTCATCGGAGGTGGTAGCGTCGTCCGAGTCGGCCTCCTGCGAATCCGCATCCATGGGCTGGGGGGGCGGCGCCGCCGCGCCGGCACCGCTGCCCAGTGGCACCCCAGGCGGGCGGACGCCCGCCATGGCCACGCGCTCCAGGGCGGCCGTCGCCTCCGCGGCCGCCGCGGCCGCGACCTCCATGTCGTCCACGCTGGGGCCGTCCTCATCGTCGCCCCACTCGTAGGCGGCCTCATCGTCCCCGCCGTCCAGGGCGATCTCGGCGGTGTCGCGGTACGAGGTGGAGCGGGGGCGGGAGGACGGGCCGCCGCCACGGGTGCCGCCGCCGCCCCGCCCGCCCCGGCCCCGGCCACCGCCACCGCCACGACCGCCTCCGCCTCCGCCCCGCCCGCGGATCGGCCGCTCGGGCAGACGCGAGTGGCCAGCCGCGGCGGCGGCGGCCATGGCCATGTCTGCCATCGTGTGGAGCCTGCGACTTGTTGTGAGAAAGAAGGGAGAAGACGTGCCTGGGGAAAGAGAGAGAGCGTTGAGTGTATGTCGCGGACGGAGCACTGGCGCTCAGCTGAATGCGTCGCACAACATGCCGTTATGTGGCTAGGCTCCTACCCCTAATGACCAGACTGATGGGAGGTGTGGAAAGGGTTGGAAGCGGCCGCGTAGGGCGTTTACTAGAGGGGCAGCGCGCCGCCAGCATGCGTCGCGGTGGGACTCCCCGGAGTGTGAGCGCTCCGCGCAGACCCGCGCAAACCCAATGCCCTCCACGTAACACGCCACCGGTGCCGGCGGCAAGCTGACTCGCCAGCGCACGCACCTGTTTGTTTGCGGGAGCGTGGAGTCTTTCTGTGGTGCGAAAAGAAGTTGATGCGTGCCCGCGGCAAAGACGAGTGAAGCGTCGGGCGCCCGCCCCGCCCGACGCCCACTCCTCGCCCTTTTGTGGCCGTCTCTCTCTCTCTCACACAGCACAACGCACACACACTCCACCATGACGCGCGTCGAGATCACGACCTCCCTTGGCTCTTTTACCCTGGAGCTATACACCGGCCACGCGCCCAAGACGTGCCACAACTTTGTGGAGCTGGCCCGGCGAGGCTATTACGACGGCACGATTGTGCGTTTTTGTTTTGCGCACACCAGGGGCGTGCGCGCTGTGTGGGAGGGGCGCACCGCCCATGTGTCGGTCCGGGCGCGTATTCCGAGAGATGATGGACCTGTGGGGCACGTTTTTTTGTTTACAAAAGGGGAGGCTGGGACGCGGCTAGGTCCGCGCACCAGAGGGGGATTGACGCCGCCGCCACCACCACCGCCCGTCTCTCTCAACCTTCTCTTGTCCCTCTCGCGCACCTGGGAAAGACGCACCGCTCTCACACGCACTCCACCTCTCTCCCTCCATCTCACAACAGTTTCACCGCATCGTGCCCGGCTTCTGCATCCAGGGCGGCGACCCGACGGGTACCGGCCGGGGTGGCGAGTCCGTGTGGGGCGGCAAGTTTGAGGACGAGCTCCACCGCGAGCTGCACCACACGGGCGCGGGCGTCCTGTCCATGGCCAACTCGGGGCCGGGAACGAATGGTGAGTAGGGGGAGAGAGGAAGAGAGAGTGAGCGCGCGCGCCCCGTGCGGGACAAGCACGCCTGGAGCCTGCACCAGCTCCCCATCCCCACCGCCACCCCCATCATCGGCACCAACACCTCATTACTTTCTCTCCCTCCTCCACCCCACAGGCAGCCAGTTTTTCGTGACGCTCGCGCCCACGCCCTTCCTGGACGGCAAGCACACCATCTTTGGGCGGGTGTGCGCGGGCATGCCGGTCGTGAAGCGGTTGGGGATAGTCATGACCGATGCAAATGACAGGCCGACACAGGAGGTGACGCTGCAGAAGGCGCTGGTGGTCGAATGATGAGTCTTGTTAGTTTTTTCAGATTATTGTGCGTGCCTCTCTCATCCCGCCCCGCTCTCTCAGCCCGCCTGTGCGTGCACGTGCGCTCCCGGTGCATGTGAAAGAAAGCCTGCGTCTACAAAAAGCGAAAAGAAAGCCTGCGTCTACAAAAAGCGAAAAGAAAGCCTGCGTCTACAAAAAGCGAAAAGAAAGCCTGCGTCTACAAAAAGC